>Ga0233366_1000733_pt1 | contig 10361 bp, 9 predicted proteins | sample ElkDunMinimDraft_23_FD_191536 | JGI IMG/M metagenome (GOLD analysis project Ga0233366, IMG submission 191536) | Fecal eukaryotic communites from dung pellets of Tule Elk in California, USA - Elk Dung C4 | ecosystem: Host-associated > Mammals > Digestive system > Large intestine > Fecal | place...
TTGTTTTCTCGACCGTGGCGGCCCCTCGCTAATGACGCTCGTAGATGGGGGAACGCGGGAGCCAAGGTTGGTCGTGACAAGTTTCTGGTTCGTTGCACAGGCCCAGTTCCTGGCGATGGATCCCTTTGATTGGTCAGTTCCACGGAGCTAGTATGAATCCGGCTAGGTAATGTCCGAGTTCAACTGAAAGTTGGGTCACTGAGCCCAGTATAATTCTCACCTTGCCAACCAAGCTCTCTCAAATGCAGCTGCGACGTCAATGTTCTCGACCCTAGGAAACCTGGACAAAGCTGAACAGGTTTGGATTTCGAGGTCGTAGTGTAGCCGTTGCGGTTTATGGTTTGTGATGCAGCCGCTTGGTGACGCCAAAAGCTGCTTAACACGGTTCGATATTACTGTTGCACAGCTCAGGTTGCCGGGTTTGATTGGGCAGACAGCTTAATGAGCAGAGCTAAAGGCAGTGTACCTGACTTGAATGCGGCGCTGATGTGTGGAGCTGGGTTGGTCGAATCGGTCCACAGTGGTGGCGGGTCGTGACAAGGAACAGCGCCCGTGATTGAGTGCGATAGACACAAAAGTAAAATGGGCAGCAATGCCTCTTCCTGAACTGCTGCGACACAATTCCTCCAAGTCTTCAAAATCGTCGTCAAAACTGAATTGCCCGTTGCTATTCTGGGAGTCGACAAGCACCGAAATTATCGACCTGGCGGCATCGATTCGAAACGAATGCTGAAAGTATAGTCGGTTGGTCGGTCGATTCCTTCGGTTTGCTGTTTGCGGGGAACAAGCGAGATAGAACGAGTGAGTGAGTGAGTGTACGTTGTCAGCCGTGGATTGGCGCTTTGGTTCGACTTGGTACAACGAAGGTATGGTGTTTCTGTATGGTTTTGCGAAAGAGGCTCGTTGTTAGAGAATCGTCTTGATCGCCCTTCGGGGTGCGATCAGGGGTGGTGCTGTGGTGGTGCTCGATGCCTCCTCGTTTCGATTGGTATAGAATGAGCGACTGTGCAAACGCAACGTACACGCATGCAACGAAAACGAAAGGTACAAGGGCGGCTGGCCAGGTTTTGTGCTGCTTCAGGTTCGGAATCGCAGGATGCAACTTCAAAAAAAGAGTGACAAAAGTTGATGCGTGATAAAAGAAAAAATGAATGACTGGGATACTTGGTCTTTCCCAGTTGACCAGGATACCCGAGATGTTTTCCTTCCAACGCTCTCAACAATGAAAGACGACGAAGTGGTTTCTCGCTTTTTCCCAGGGAGAGAAATCGAACAACAGCGACAGGAGAAGAGAAAACGCGAGAGCGGCAGGCACACAACACTTTGCTGCTCATTTCAGGGGTCGTCTCTCTGGTGACACCCCTGTCAACTTTTCCCCGTCATCCAATCGCAGAACGACATCGTGCGGTAGCAGCCGGGGTAAGTGTGGTGGCCCGTGGGCCTCGTCCCGTCAACCAGCCACGCATCTCAAGAACCAGTGGAAGCTGGACTCCACTGTTGGAAGGTCTAGCTTGTGAGACAGAAACGATGACCGACTGGGTTCGACGTTATTGTCGTAGATCGGGAAGAGCCACATGGTTGGACTGGGGCGACATTCTTATCTGGGCCCTCTTATTACCTCATTATACCTATGTACTTTTGTGCAACATCGATATACGGAGAACATGGGATTTTAGGACGACGAAACAGTCTGCTCTTTTGGCGGTCTGGACTCTGCTTGACCTCAGTGCGGGGTTTTGCAGGCTGTCTGCGCTAGCCCACGTCTAGAAGCGGAGGAAACTCCAACAGAGCAGAGAAGGAGATCATGAAACTGGGGGACAGTCGGGGAAGCCGCCCTAGCATCGTGGGCATCGGCTGTCGATTAGGTAGTGTGGATGGCTACCTGCGTATCAGAGAACGCCCTCCGCGATGAGGTATCGAGGTGATGGTTGTCGTCCCGTGGGGGTTTGGCATTGGCTTTTTAGGGCTACGGGATACACTCGGATCGCTCCGATCTGGGTTCTCAATGCCTTTGCATCTGTCAGCCAAATCCCAGGATAGAGGGTTGGTGATGATGATGATGATGATGACTAAAGTACAATCGACTGTACTCATAGTCTTAAACAGGCTGCGCTATATTAGAACCCAGTGCCAACAGATGAGTATGTGATTCTATTTTGTGATGCCGACCATCATATTACCGTCTCCGCAAGTATACATCAGATGGTACCAGATCGGTCTTAATCACCGCATGTCTAGCGGGGGAAAGAAGGTGTGTTGCACTGCCTGTAAGGCTCCGGCGCCGATCACGCGTGGGTGCCCCTGTCTCGAGGAAGTTCTCTGACGCCAAACGACCCCTCGGGATCGGTATAAACGCGCACCCGTTACCACGAACCACATAGCTATCATGAAACATCTCTCGGCCAAGTTGCGTCAGTTGTTTGTTTCGTCAGTCCCACAAGTACCAAACTCGTTGACGCCCGGTAGCTGGTCGTGATATAGATATGATATGACACTTGAACATAAACGTAAAGGAGCTAAAACGAATGAACCCTGGGTCCTATAGAACCTGGCTTTTAAAGAGACTGCCGAATCCTTTGTTATTATATACCCAAGGTCTGAACCATTATTCAGAACCCGTTTTGACGCCGTCAGGTTAAGCATCACTAGTATCCGGACCGAAAATTCTGGTTCGGTCTTCGCGTTTCTCGTCGATCAATAAAGCGTATTCCAGTGGTATCTAAGCGGTGTTTGTATCGTAGCCAATTTTAGCATTCGTATGTACTGTCGTGGGTATCATAAGTTTTGGTATGTACTCGTTAAGCTCTTTCCGGTTGAGATTCTCATTATTTCTTTCCGGCCTTCTTGCCGGTAGCTGTAGCTGTTCTCGCAGCAGCCTTGGCTATGGCTGCAGCCTTGACAGCCGCCTTTGTCCCAGCAGCAACAGCGGCAGCGGCAGCGGCAGCAACCGGTGTCTCCGGCTTCTTGCCGCTCACTGGCTTCGCCGCACCCGCCGCCGCCGCTACAGCAGCTGCTGCAGCTGCGTCCTCTTCCCTCATGCGTCTCTTGAACGCCATGGGACTCTCGAGCTCGCCCTTCTTGCGCAAGCTGAAGAACCCAGGCTTCTCTACCGACCACATGCCCCTTCCCTTCTGTCTGGCTACGGCTTCGACGGCCTTGTACTGGCGCTCCTTCATGGGCCCACCAAACTCGACGCCTGTCTTGGCTTCGTAGGTCGTGGCCAGTCCTTGCCGGAGAAGCTCGAGCCCGACGTCCTTGCGCGGGAAGAAGAAGGGTGGTCTCCGGACGTAGACGCCCGCAACGATGCGGTCGTACTGGTCCTTACGATAGAGGTAAGCGCGAACGCGCCTGCCCAGGATCATGTCTCGCAGGGCCGTTGTGGCCTCGCCAGAGAAGGGCTGCGCCGGCTTGCCCCAGTGGGCGCCCTCGGGGGCATCGATGCCGGCTAGGCGAATGGGAATCTATATGACCCGGAAAGATCAGCAATTGCTACAATTGAGGGATTCTGGATTCTTTCTGATCCGCAAGAAAAAATGACAACACACCGTCCGGCCCCTGAGCTCTTTCTTGTTGGTAGGCACTTTTCGCAACCAGCCCCATCCGGCAAGCCGTCCGCCAGGTGTGTGGAACAAGTGGAAGCCATCGCCGTCTCCGACGCTCGTCACTTTCCCAAGCAGACTACGCCGCCCAAACCAGCCCGGAGCAATATACCCCGCTCCAGGAAACCGGCGCAGGTAGGCGCGCCAAAATATCCATATTCCGAGGGCGGCGGACGTTGTCACGAGCGAGAGCCCAAGGTTGCGCGGCTCGGTGTAGTGTTTCCAGTCGATCCGGTTGAGCGAGTCGTTCCAGTCAATGTTCTTGCTGCCCCAGATGCTGCTGGTTTTGCTGTTGACTGGCACCGGCGTTGTTGCGGGGGTGACTGGAGCAGCAGGCGGAGGCGGAGGCGGCGCTGCGCTTGCTGATGCACTGTTCCTGTCGGCGCGCGGTTGACTTTGAGTTGGTGCAGAGTCGGTGCTCTTGCTGTCTTGTCCTTTGTCCTTCCCGCCGTCTGAAGCGGCAGAAGACCATAGACCCCATGGCATCGTGATTCCTGCCCGCAGGGTCTCGACGACGTCCTTTGGGAATTTGAATTGGGTGTTTTTTGTATTCTCACGACCGGAGGCGGTCCCCTCATCGAGGTCAAGCACAGACAGCGCGTGATCAGCTAAATAGGCCCCCGTGGGACAGTGATGTGCGCCAAGAACTGCACTGTGTGCGACCTTGCAGCAGCGGAAGCGACGTTGCCAACCTGGACCTCAGATCAGGTCACTCCCGTCTCCACACCCCGGGCATCAACACCTCAGGGCAACTTCACAAGGGACAGGTCATCTTACGATACAAAGGAAGAGAAACATGCTGCAAACGGAAGGAACATAGGCGCGTCGATTTCGATTGAGGTCTTTTCAATGCAACCTCCCACTCGCTCGCCTCACTTTTTCAGGAGAATTCCAGGCACGGCGCAACAAAGAAGATCGGTGCTGTTTGCTAAAGCCAAGGTCACCAATTTGGTTGCCACAATTCGATACACACTATTACAGCGTCTTTGTAGGGAGGTATGCTCTCTCTTTCAACGCCTCCCTCTAAACCCTTCAATATGACCACGGCCGTTCATTGTACCTGGGATTCTCCTCAGGCCTTCCTTCATGCGGAAAATCAACGTCCTCCGGGTAGATGTACCACGAGGGCACCTGGCCGGTCTGCGTGGTACTCCATCCGTTGCCCAGCCAGCGGAGCGCATTCGCCCCTGAATTACCATCATCATCATCATCATTATCATCATCATCAACAACAACAACATCCTCATAAACAAAATCTTCCCACCTCGGCGAGCGCAGCGCCTCGAGCGCGTGCAGCGTCGAACCAGGCCACAGGCCGGTAACATCGTCCCCCTTCCTATACCAACTACGACACTTGTCCATGTAGACGGTGTTCTTAAAGTACGCCTTCACGTACGCTGCAAAGTCTCGCACCCTCTCCGGCTTCGGCTCGATGCTGGCGTAGTCCTCCTTTTGCAGCTTGCGGATCACTTTCACGATGTAGTCGCACTCGGCCTCAAGCATCTTGGTCAGCGAGCCAAACCCAATGGCCGAGTTGGGCCCAAACAGCATCAGGTAGTTGGGGAACCCGTCGACGGCGAGCGACAGGTAGCTCTCGGAGAGGTGCGACCAGCGTTTCGCCAGCTCGACGCCGTTCCGGCCCAGGATCGGGAAAGGCGGCGCCTGGGCCACCTTGAAGCCGGTCGCGCAGACGAGAACGTCGAGGTCAGATATGCTTCTGCCTGATTCCAGCTCTACCCCCTTTTCGCTGCTGACGGAGGCGATGCGATCCGAGTGGATCACCTCTACATTGTCTTGCAAGAGCGCCTCGAGGAAGCCCTTTCCGGGGGTGAGGCGACGGCACCCCGGCGCGAAGGAAGGGATGATCTTCTCCATGAGGTCGGGCCGCGACGCGAGCTTCTTCTCCATCTCTGCGCGGAACTGGGCTTGTCCGGTCGTCTGCATCTCCGTGCCCGGGATCGTGCTGTCGTGGATGAGGTTGCCGTCGTCCTCGAAGGCCTTGCGGAATTCGAAGTAGGCTTGCGGGTCTGAGAGGAACTTTTCTAGTTGTTCTTGTGTGGCTGTTGTTTGCAGATATCAGCTCCGGTTCAGTACTGGTCCATGGATTGGGCGAGTGAGGAACAAACTTACTCGCAGTAACCTCGGGATCGAGGCCTAGCCTCTTCATGGTGAAGTCTCCAAATGCCGACGAGATCCAAGTGGGTGATCGCATGAAGCACTTGAGGGAGACGCCCTCGAGCTTTTGCAGACTCGGGATGATCTGAATGGCACTCGAACCGTTGCCGATGACTCCGACTCGTTTGCCTCGGAAGTCATAGCTTGTGTCCCACTCCCCTGAATGCATGATCTTCCCCTTGAAGTTCACGAGGCCGGGTATTTCAGGCCAACTCGGGTTGCTGAGCTGACCCCTGGCAGTGACGAGAATATTTGCTGTGTCTTCGAAGGTCTCGCCCGTATCGAGACGGTGTACCTTGATGTTCCTATGTTCATAACCTGGTTAGAAGTTTAAGAACAAGTTGTTGTCGCTTGCCAGCCTGACTGGTTGGCCGACAGCCAGCGACTGACCATTTCTTCTGTTCGTTATCCCAAGCACAATGCTCGACCTGATGCGACGTCTTGATAAACCGCGTTGCCCCATACTTATCGGCCACTCCTTGAAGATACTGCCGGATCTCCCGTCCTGGAGCATAGATGTTGGACCACTTCGGGTTGGGAGCGAAGGAGTATACGTATGAGTGTGCTGAGTTCCGTGTGTCAGTCAGTCTCTGAGTCTTAAACATACAACCGAGAACTTTACTTACATGGAATATCACAAGCAACTCCTGGATAGTTGTTTGCCCACCAAACACCCCCAACACCTTCATTCTTCTCGTACACGACAAGCTCGACGTTTCTAAGCTTCTCTGGTATCCTGATGGCGGCAAGGATTCCAGAGAAGCCTGCACCAACCACCACGACCCTGAGCGGTCTCAGGTTCTCAACAGGTGCATCCTTGATGCTAAGCCCAGCGCTCGCGGCGCCATTAGTCCCGGGCTTCCCATTCATATGCCCATTGGTATGCGTTCTTCCGTTGGAAGCAGGAGTTACAGACCCCATCTTCATCAATTAAGGCAGAATACTGTGGATGTCCGAGCTACTCAGCAAAAGGAGGTGCAGAACTGAGGATATATAGAAAAGGGCCCGATGGAGTAAACCAATACAAATCTTGGTAGTAGGTGCAGAGAAATAGAGCAGGAAAGCAACAAATGGTGGGAACAGGGACTTTTTACACATCAACGCCAACATAAGCCATCTTCGGCTACCTATTGCCAGCCTGCCCGCACCCCAGTATTCCATACGGTAGTTGAACCCCTGCGTTGGCCGAGAATGCATGCATCGACACCGGCCCTGATGCAACATGGGCGACACCCACACCCCCGTGGTTCCGACGCCACGTACGATAGTATACGATATTAGATTGAGACAATGAACCAGACTCGAACATATAGCATGTTCCTCAAGCCGTGTTAGGGTACGCATGGCCCAAAATATCATGGATAGTAATTCCGCCGGGACGGTACCTTTTGGCCCCCAACTCACTTACACAGGATATATATCCTACACTGGCATACTAGTAGCACACAGCGATTGCTCAAGTTAGAACCCCCTCCTGGTACACAAACAAACGGCCAAGTTTCCTTCCCACTCCTAAATCTTGGGTGTTTTCTTACCTCCCCATGTAATGAGGGGATAGTATTACCGCTTACTTACTCATGATTCACTAACGACTGATCACTAGTCTACCCCTCAAAAATGATACCTCATCACCCTGAATTCCACGGAAGATCCACGTCGTGTCGGTACCTTGATTGCCGACTTATCCCCGCATTATATTCTTACTCTCTAGTATCCTCTAGAATCCCCAGTTTTGACGTACCAAGCTTTTTAGCCCCGTAATCTTTGCATACTATAGAATTACGACTTAGAACGTGGCACGAAAAGGTTAGTAATCAAGTCTACTGCTTTTCAGCGTCCCGTGTTCCGAGTACAATATCAGGATATCACACCATTTTGATGTCGTACAAGAAGACCAAGGTAACACTTAACCGAGCACGCGGGACAGAAAGGCAACCACCACAGGCCTATCCAGTGTCTGAATCTTACTGGGAGGGAAGGTAAGCGAAAAAGAACTATGCATGTTGTATATAACGTTTGTCTTGGTCAGTTACGTGTTCTGGGACCGATTATATCATATGCAATATTATCCTGTACTTGTGGTGTTTACTAATCGCCAACCTGGTGGCAGTGGCACAATCGGGACATTTTTTTGTTGGCACTATGTACTAGTAACTGACCGTACTTGAACAAGCCTACAACTTGAAGCTTGTAGAACCTAGTAACGGTCCACGGATATTCGTTTTGCTAACTGCAAAGTCAACAATTTTCCCGTGCGGAGTCACTTACACCGGCCCAGGGTTCGGGACTATCAAAAGAGGGGCTCGGATCATACTGAGAGAGAGTTCCGCGGCAAGAATCATGGAAGTGGTGATGTATACCTTATGGTCTTCGTGTTGAATATTTGGATGGTTGTATGCTGTGTCTGGTCATGTCGTTGGTCGAGCCGCAGGAACACTGCATCCGAATAATGCAACCCTACTGACTGGATTGGCAAGCCTGCATTCCAACGACAACATCTGAAAAGACCCCGACTGAAGCGAATATATGGAACGCCAAGGTCAGCGGGCTGGCCAGAGGTCTAAAGTATCATCTTGTATTCATGCACTATGGAGCTAGAATATGTGTTTCCCCCCTTTGTCTTTTTCCAACAAACACCATACTTCCTGTTACAATGCCCAGGCGATACGGGGCACCTCTGTGATCTTTCTTTTCTTTTTCTTTCCTTGCCTCGCTTCCCCATACTCAAACTTTTTTCTGAAAGGCAAACGCCAAAAGACAACGACCAAAGGGTATCGACATACGAGCAGTGATGCAATCAAGAGAATGCGAGCTAAGATGAGGGTCTAGGGAGCATCAGAAACAACATCATAGTTCGATGAAGTCCTTCTGTTCCGCAAAGTCGAGAGAGTTCTCGTCTTGCCCAATAAACTCATCAACCTCGTCTGAGTCCACGTCGTCGCCGTCAACAGTCTCATCGTCGCTCGAAACATCCGCCATCTCCTCATCCTCTCCGTTCATTTCTCTGGCGTTGACCTTGCGAAGGACGCTTGCCCTCTCTCGGTGTAGAAGCTTACAGCCCTTGGTTTTACAAACCCCGTTGTTGCTAAAGTCAGGGCACTCGAAGGCATGGCGATCAGGGCAGCTGGCACCCTTTTCGCAGTAGCCAAACTTGCCGAACGACCGACATACTGGCGCAGCTGGAGACACTTTCACGTGAGCATACTTGCAGTCAGGCTTCATGCAGTTGTCCTTGAGGAAATGCAGGCAAGTCGGCGTTCGTTCTGGGCCGAGATCATGGGAAAGATCGCAAGCAGGGCCGCTTAGGCATTCCCCTTGCTGAAGGAAGTCTTTGCAGGCAGCAACCCGCTCCGGGTCGTGCCTGAACCGGCACAACGGGCCTTTCGTACAGGATCCTATCAAAGAAGTCAGTAGGAGCCTGTGGACTTACCGAATCCCAGTCAGATCGACGTGGTCTCGGGCGTTTCGCTCTTTGGAATATGGAGTTACCGGTCATTGAAAACGTCTGGCAAGGCACGTCGACCTTCCTGACGGTGCCAGAATGTCTGCGATTTTAAGAGTCAGTGATCGAACATGCGGGTGTCGGGCAACATACCGCTGTGCGTGTACTACTCCATGGCGGTACAGGTTCCCGTTTTTGGTGCGGTAGAACCTGACACCGCCCACGACGGCCATCTTCGGTGTGGTTTTTGCCGAGTTGAGATTATCTGAAATCGCGTCAGTACGCCCTAAGAAGACAGATGATTGCGCATAATCATCACGCACCGGAAACCTTGATGAGTTTGCTGCCGTTTTTGGCGACCACAAAACGAATGCCCTGAACGACGATTTCGTGGTTGTTGGCAGTTGCCGGAGAATTAGTAGACCCTACTCCAGTGCCGTTCGCTACATGTTGTAGATGGCTCATCAGTTTGGCACGTTCGCGCTGATCTCTCAAAGCCCTGTTTTGTCGTCGTGTCTGCTCTATGGCGCGCGTTCGTGCCTGGACTTCCTTTTCGTAGACCGAGGAATTGATCAGTTGCAGATGGCGATCGTTCTTCGTTACCCAGGAGGAGGTAGAAGCGTCGGAATTCGCGCCAGACTCGGCGTCGGCGGGTCTGTTCTGTTGGGATGCTCCATTAAGGACTAGAGACCTGTGGCGGTGAACAGACATGTGGGCGCGGGGATGGCCTCGCGATGGATATCCTCCGCGGCGCCATGATGAAGAGTAACCTGTGCCTTCGGGACCGTCAATGGCGGATCGACGGGCGTGATACGGTTCGGCCAACGTACGGTAATTCGAGCCATGGTACGGATAGTTGCTCTGTGGTGTATGCGCTAGGCCTGCTTGTTGGTTTTTGTGGCGATTGATTTGACCAGCCAGAAGACTGATCCTCCGCAACATTTCCTGATCCTCTGCCGACATTTTTGTCTGTAGGATTGCGCTAACACTTGTACAGCTGGTTTTGATACAGGCGGGCGTGTATGGGATATGAAAATGGAAAATGAGAGAAAAGTAATCGGCGAATGCGATGTGGAAAACGGAAAGGATTTATGTTTGCTGATATACGGATGGAGTTGTGTGGTTGTCGAAGATGAAGGGAAGGG
>Ga0233366_1000734_pt1 | contig 10348 bp, 10 predicted proteins | sample ElkDunMinimDraft_23_FD_191536 | JGI IMG/M metagenome (GOLD analysis project Ga0233366, IMG submission 191536) | Fecal eukaryotic communites from dung pellets of Tule Elk in California, USA - Elk Dung C4 | ecosystem: Host-associated > Mammals > Digestive system > Large intestine > Fecal | place...
TATGAGGGATCAATTCCAGCGGGAATGTTCCAGCACTGGTCGTTAATTGCAGAATAAGCAAGATATTCGCAATAAAACGCCCTGGGTCTCCCAATGTCGTCACAAGAAATTGAATGATCGACATTGAGGTCATGCTCATTACACAGGCCATCATGAATAAACGCGAAATACTTTGCACATCCAAATCAAGCGCGTATAAGAATATGCCTGTCGCAATCATAGCTTGCAGCAAGCCGATAATGAAAATTCCGCCGGCCATAGCTTAAAAGCATTCATGCTTTATCCCCTCTGTTCCACAACAAACTGACCAAATAATAGGCTGCCTAAGCATTAGACAACCCTTCAAATAAATATAATTTAAAGTAATCGCTATTTGTCCTTCAGCCAATGGTTCATGCTTCTCTCCCAATCAAAAATAAGCGCCTTATACATTTTGACGATGATAAAGGCCGTCAAATCGGGATCACATTCCCTTATTTCCTTCACCTTGACCGCTCTTTCCACTTTCGTGCTGATGGCCTGGAGCAAATGCTCCTCAAATTCATTTAGAGCCTCAAGCACGGCTGAGGTCTCAACCTCCCGGGCTTCCATAATCAGCTTAGCCTTGAGCTGATGAGTTTTTCGAACTTCAACAGCCGGCATAATATTGCATGAACATTCTCAAGTGCCGGGTTATCACTTTTGATGGCATTCTTTGCTTCCAGATTCATTTCTAGAATGACCATGCCTACTACTTCACGGAACAAATTCTTTTGTCTTCAAGAAGGTGTAGATGGTTCCCTTTCCCACATTGACACTCTTTGAGACCAGATTCATCGTAGTGGCCTTATAGCCAAAATGGCTAAAGCGGTGCATTGCTATCTAGAATCAGCTTCCTCCTGTCAACAGCCATTCCCTCACTTCGTTTAATGACCAAATGAACAAATTAGTCATTTTCAATATAAACAGCAGGTCACCAAAGACATCCAGAAGCGCCAATTTTAAAGCATTATTTTAATTTAATGATCAATTGGGTAAATAAAAACTGAAGCAAGGAGGGGAACAATATGATGAAATGGATTCTAATCGCTATTGGGATTTTTCTTATATTTGTAATCCTAGAGGAAGCAATTACCCGCTACTTATACAAGCTCCAAGAAGGCATTACTCTCACATCAGATAAAGCGGACACAAAGGAAGAGAGCCTCTAAACAAGAAGGCTCTCTTTTCATTATGCTATATGAATGGTTTTATTCTCTATCTTATACACTTTATCGGCCAGTTCCAGCACATCTTGATTATGGCTGATCAGAATGACGATTTTATCCGCTGCTTGACGCCTGATTGACCCAAGCACCGATTTTTCATTCAATGCATCCAGATTGCTCGTCGGTTCATCGAGAATAAGGATAGCGGAGTCCTTCAGAAACACCCTTGCCAAAGCAAGCCTCTGCAATTGACCACTGGACATATTGCCGGCATATTCCTCCATGAACGTATCAAGCCCCTCCGGCAGACTCTCCACATATTCGGAAAGCCCCGCCTTAAAGCAAGCCTGCTTTAACTGTTCATCCGTATAACCATTTTGGTAGAGAGTCAGATTATTGCGCAGCGTATCAGTGAATACAATCGTTGATGCTGTTACAACCCCAATATTTTCCCGCAAGCTCTCATGGGTAAAGTTCACAGCCGGATGCTCATTTAGCAAGACGCTCCCCTCTATCGGAATCAGATTTTGCAGCAACAAGGAAATTAGTGTTGTTTTGCCTGTTCCGTTCTCTCCCTTTATAGCTGTAATCTCTCCCTTATGAAAAGTAAGATTTACGTTGCGATATAACTCCTGACCATTTTCATAGCCAAATTTCACATTATCAAAGCGGATGCTCTCAACCTTCGTTAGCTCCTTACTTCCACTATAAATAATATCCGGCTGTTGATTGAGAAGACGCAGTACCCGTTTGGCACTGGCAGATGTATGAACCAAACTAGCACTTAACTGTGAAAGAGCAAGGCTTGGCCCAAAGGAGGAGAACAGGACAAGCAATCCCAGCAGGACCTTTCCTATATCTGCTTTGTTGCCCATAATGAGATAAGCAGATAAGAATAATTGCGCAAAGACAGTGATATAGATCATCATATCACTCAAGGATTTCAAGAGTCCTTCATGCCTTTTCAAATTCTTCGTCTTATGATTCAGCTCATCGCTGTATGCGTCAATGGAATCCAGGGTGTGTTCTTTCTTGCCAAAGATGATGATTTCCTTGATACCTTTTAACGAATCCATCAAAAAACTGCTTAGCATACCATACTTTATCCGATAAGCCTCTGCCGTTTTCTGTCCAAATCGATAGACGGCCAACGGAATGATATAGCCAATCATCCAATAACTTACCACCCCTATTAGCGCAAACAATGGGTGCAGGCTAAATAATACAGTCCCATAAATAATCATAGTCGTCACCCAAATGAACACGGGTGCTATCGTATGGGCGTAGAAGACCTCGAGCAGTTCGACATCTTTGGTGACAATATTCATCAATTCACCCTTGCGAATCTCCTTTAACTGATTCTCCGTTAACAAGCGAAGCCTCTTAAACACCTTCTCGCGAATGATAGCAAGGAGACGAAAAGCGATATAATGCGTACAATATTGCTCACTAAGCCGAAAGACCGCTCTTAACACACCTGCCGCAAGAATGACGAATATCAGGGTTGTTAGAGAGCCATATTCCCGTACACCAGCTATTTGCAGGACCCCCATCCCTCCTGCAAAGCTAATGGCCGTAATCGCCAAATACCCTAATGACCCCAACATTATCGTTAGAAGCATTAAAGGCTGCAATGGTTTGAGAATACTGACTAGCTGCCTGATATCTTTGAATGTTAATTTCTCCATAATCTCTACGCCCCCAAAACATCACGAAGTGTATTTAATGAACACTGTTCATCCCATATTCCAGCATAGGATCCGCCTTTTTGCAGGAGCGCTTGATGCGTGCCTTGTTCGGCAATTACGCCATTCTCCATTACAAGGATTGAATCTGCTAGGACAAGGTTTTGAAGATGATGAGTGATGACAATCACCGTCTTTCCGCGTTCTTTAAGCGAAACGATGGTCTCCATGATCTCTCTCTCACTTTGAGAATCCATATTGGCTGTAGCCTCGTCAAAGATCATTACGTCAGGGTCTTTGAGAAGCATGCGAGCCACCGCAAGCTTTTGCCTTTGGCCGCTTGAGAGGTTGGCTCCCTCACTGAGGACCCGCATGTCTAATTTCCCTTGGAATTCTGGCAGCCTGACAAAGGCTAGCAGCTCATCCGCCTCTTCCTCCGTCAACGAATCCTTGGCTATCTGCAGATTGGATAGAATCGTTCCTTCAAAAATATGCGACTGGCTGGCAACACTGCCGATATGCTTATGCACTTCATCTGTTGAAAGGTCCTGCAGATTCACAGATCCAAGGAAGACAGCTCCCTCATCCGGCTCAATGAAACGCTGCAGTAAATGACTAAGGGTCGATTTCCCTGCACCGGATACCCCGGCAATACCGGTCAAATGACCTTTTTTAAAGGTAAGCAGCTCTGCCTTGATTGAGCTTGATGACTGTGGATACGTGTAAGAGAGCTCCTGGATCATTAAGTTCCCTTCTATGTCCGTGCTCTTCTTTTCCTTTTCATGATTGATCGGCAGATTGAGGAGATGCTGTAATTCTTCCATCGCACTTACTCCATTCAAGCCGACATGGAAGTATGAACCGAGCAAACGCATCGGCAGGAAAAACTCCACAGCAAGCAAAGCGAAGCAAATAAAGCCGAGGAAGGAAATATTCTCATTTTGATAACTGATTACAGACATTGCAATCCCGATTGCCGTACCGCCATAGGCAATTAAATCCATAATGGTGATCGACTGCAATTGCATTGTCAGTACGCGCATCGTCATTTTGCGGAAATCCTCCGATTCCCTGTCCATGATTTTTTGATATTCCGTATCAGTATTAAACATTTTCAATATATGCAGACCTTGCACACCTTCAACGAAACGCTTTCCAACATTTAAATACTTATTCCAATAAGTGCGGAACACTCTCTTTCCAATCTTTACCCCAGCGACAATGGCAACAGGAATAAGGAAGGCACTTATCATCAATACTAAAGCGATTTTCCAGCTTATCAACGATAAAATAACGAATAAAAGGACTGGAGCTAGAATGCTGTAGACAAATTGGGGCAAATAGCGGCTGTAATACACCTCAATATTCTCAATACCTTCGACACTCAGCTGACTGATCTTGCTAATCTCAAGTTTTGTTACTTGAGCCGGCTTCAGGGACAGCACTTTTTTGAACAGATCCCTGCGAATCGCATATTTCAATTGATGGGATGTATAATGGGTCAAATAGGTCGACACATAATGGCAGACCGCCTTTACGACCAATAATGAAGCAATAAGGCCTACATCCCCCCCTGTGATTTCCCATTCCTCCGCAAACATCAAATCACTTAGGACGGTCGCGATTAGAAAAGCGAGCATAATATTTACGCAGAGATTAATGACTTGCAGAATCGTAATCCATATGACAATATGTATGACATTATATTTTTTTGCAAATTGAAGCATTTCCTTTTGAATCATGAATTTACCATTTCCTTTTTCGGATCAACCGTTGGCATACGGCAGATAACGATGAACTTCACAATCGCCAAAACACCTAAGAATATACGAACATGCGTATTGGCAATCAAAAGACCGCTCAACAGAAGCACGGCATATACTGTAATCAACAATTCAGCCTTCTTCCTGAAGCTCAGCCCGCCTGCCTCCAAGAAAGGCACGGCATATCGTTTATAGACACGTGTGCCCTTGAGCCAGCGTTCATACCGCTCTGAGCTCTTCGCAAAGAGCCATCCCGCAAGAAGAATAAAAGGCGTTGTCGGCAGTAAAGGCAGGGCAACACCAATCAAAGCAAGCCCTGTAAATATCCAGCCTAAAAAGATGAACACTCTTTTTTTCATTAATTTCAACACTCTCCTAAATAATATGAACCAGAACGAGCCAAACGATGGCTGCTCCAACCAGACTTAAGTGAACAGCTACTTTCCCTCTTTTCTTATAAAAATAGGGACTGATGCCTGCCATCAACAGAAGGAGGGCATAAAGCAAATAGCCTATGTCCGTGAAGTTTTTCACAAAAATATCCAATAGGAAGCTTGCTATCGTCAACAAACCAAAAATGCGATGGAGCTTTTTTCTCCGCTCCGTCCGTTTGGCAAAATAAATAAGCCCAAACACAATTGCGAGCATGAGACCTATTTTATGAATCATCATTAATACCATATGTCACTCACCTTACAATGTAAATAATCACTATAACAAGATTATTGATAATGATTCTCAATGTCAATATCTAAATAGAAAATACAATAATTGTCATCTATCAAAAGAACTCCAATCCCCTGATTACTATTTTGTTTGGAAAGAACTGACCCTTCTAGTTAAGAAGTGCAATACACAGAATTAAGGTAATACCCCGACCTTACCTAGTGAGAAAAAAGTCACTAAAACCAATAAAAATATAATCGGACCAAAATGCTTTTCCATCAAATAAATTCCTCTAATCTTTATCTTCTTATTGCCGGCTCTTCCTTTATTCCATAGAAATCAACTAAAAAAGCATTAATCCGTCCTGGATCAATGCTCTTAATTGGTCATAAAATTAGTTGTGTCTTAATACTAAAAGAAGCAATTCATTAGCCCTTTAACACGACCTCGTGGCAATTCTCTAACATTTTTCTTAATGAATCTGAAGTTTTGGCAGCCGGATATGCACATACCGAGATGATGCCTTTGTCTTTAGTGAGCTTGTCAACTTCTCTTTCGTATTTCTCTATATCTCGTTCAATATCTTTATCATCTCCCCATTCAATATGTCCCCAAGTTCTAAATGAAACGTTATTCTCTATAAATGGTTGAATGTAATTAAGGAAATGCATTGAAACAGTTTGTGGATGGAAGGTTTCATTTGAAAAATAGAAATGAAAATTATTCATATAATGTACATTAACAAGTTGGTTCCTGCTCAACTCGTTTTGTAATCTTGTATTGATCGTTAGAATGTTTCTTTCATTTTCAACCAGCAAAACATGGTCCCCATCGTTTATGGCAGTCATTATGAAGGACACTAAATTTTCCATGTATCCGCCACAATCATTGTAGATATAGCAGATATGCTTACAATCACCTTTATTTAGTCCCTTAATCACTTTGATGATTATATTATCCATACATTCATTCCCCTTTAACTGCTTTCTTTTGATTGGCACTGTGCTTTTTGGCCATTACAGGGGTTCGTCACATCCCTGTACTAGTGCGTACAGCACTTTGAGGTATGCAACAAAACTTATTACAGTCAGAGGTTACAGGTTAAATAGGCAATATATCAGATTTGCTATACTCCTATATGAACAGCTCTATTACTAGAGCCTAATCCCATCCTTCCCTGGATGTTTACCTTCGATTAACAACTATTTTTAGTTTATCAAACCACTAATAAGTCAGCTAGTTTCATACTAATAGTACAGTTTATTCATCTTTTCGCGGGAGCTGTGCTGCATTCCGCCCATAAATAATCGAATTACATTTATTTTCCCTAAAAATCAGTATAATAATCTTTAATTGTCATATTAGCTACTCAAATAAAAAAGCCATGGATCCCCTTATAATTAAGGATTCCATAGCTTACTAGATCAATTTACTTCATATGGACCATTTCTTTTTCAAAATTTACTTGTTTCATATAATGAAGGACCTTTCCGACTGCTGCCACTCCCTGGTCAATGCAATCCGGCATTCCGACTCCTTTATGGGAGGCTCCAGCCAAGTATACACCAGGAAGCTCTTCCGCCATTGAGCTTTCAATCCTTCTTAAAGTAGAGGTATGCCCAACTCTGTATTGAGGCATTGCCTCTCTCCAGCGGCTGACAACATAAAACTGCGGCTCTCCGCTAATATTCATGATTTGTTTCAAATCGCGGAGGACAATCTGAACGATTTCTTCATCAGAAAGATCGACAATTCCCTCATCACCCGGCCTTCCAACATAGCAGCGCAAAAGGGCCTTTCCCTTTGGTGCAGAATGCGCCCACTTTTTATGAGTCCATGTGCAAGCTGTGATGCGGCAAGGACTGTTGCGTGAGACGACAAAGCCCGTCCCATTAATATCCTGCTTAACTGCATGCTCATCAAAGGCTAGCGACACAGTCGCAACAGATGTAGACGGCATATTCTTAAATGACTCAAAAATTGAATAATCCGGGAACAAACGCGGAATGGCCTGATGCGGTGTCGTTACGATTATCGCAGCTGCCTGCATAAATTCTCCATCATTTAGTTCAATCATGTAGCCTTTTTCTTTCTTCGTTACACTTTCAACCGAGAGATTTTTACGCACCATCTCAGAAGGGAGCCTGGCCTCAATCGCATCAATCAGCGATTGCAGCCCTTTTTCAAATGTACGGAACAATCCTATACGGTGATCGGCCTTCTCACCCTTCCCTGTCTGCGGAGCTGTCTTCCCAGCCCGATTCTTCTTCGTCCCAAGAATGAGACTCCGATGCTTTTGCTCTGTTTCGAGCATATCAGGGAATGTGGACAAGATGCTCAATTGATCAAGGTCCCCGGCGTATATGCCTGACATGAGCGGCTCAACGAGGTTTTCTACAACCTCATCACCAAGCCTCCTCCTTAAGAAAGGTCCAAGCGGCTGGTCCCCTGTTTCTTTAGAGCGCGGGAGGACAAGGTCCATGGCGGCTCTCGCCTTCCCAAACGGAGAGAACAGGCGGCTTTTAATGAAGGGACTGATTTCAGTCGGGATACCCATTACCGCACCGCCTGGAATCGGCAGCAGCTGATCATCAATCAAGATATAGGATTGGCCGGTTGAATTCGGAACAATCGCCTCTTGCATCCCTACATCTTTAGCCAGCTGTGTCATGCTCTTTTTGCGGGCCAGAAAGGAATCAGGACCCCGTTCGATCACAAAGCCATCGCGTACAACTGTCTGCATCTTTCCGCCCAGACGGTCAGAGCTTTCAATTAGAACAACCTGATAGGGCAATTGTTCTTCTTCTATTTTCCTTTGCAGATAAAAGGCTGCCGCCAACCCCGTCAGTCCTCCGCCAATGATGGCTATATGTTGATTGTTTGAGTCCACTTTTTATCCACTTCTCTTTCTCGATGATTACTTTCGTCCCATCAATTCAGTGATGGCATCCACCATTGCGTTAATGAATAATGGATCGGTATTTGGCATGGCTGGACGATAGTATGAAGCGCCAACCTCATCTGTCACGACCTTACACTCAAAATCATTATCATATAAAACTTCCAAATGCTCAGCCACAAAACCTACTGGCGTGTATACAAACGCTTTATAGCCTTTTTCTTCATGCAGCTCCCTGGTTAAGTCCTGAACATCAGGCCCAAGCCAAGGCTCTGGTGTTTGACCAGCACTCTGCCAGCCAACCGCATAATTCTCCACTCCTGCTCCTTCAGCAATCAATTTAGCTGTTTCAGCCAATTGGTCGGCATATGGATCACCCATGCTGATAATCTTTTCTGGCAAGCTGTGTGCAGATACAATTAGCGCGGCATTCGCTCTTTCCTGTTCAGGCATTTGCGCGTAAGTTTCTTTTACCTTCTCTACCCAATACTGAACAAACTTAGGCTGTGTATACCAGCTTTCAACAGAGGAAATTCTCATGCCGTACTTATCTGCCTCATCTTTCGCGCGTCCGTTGTATGACTTAATGCTGAATGTGGAGTAATGAGGTGCAAGCACGATGCTGACCGCTTCGGTAATCCCATCATCATGCATTTTCTTAACGGTATCCTCTATGAATGGCTCTATATGCTTCAGACCGATATAAGCAACAAATTCAACCTCATCCTGTGCTTCATTCAATGCTTTCTCAAGTGCCGCGGCTTGCTCTTCCGTAGTCTTGGCTAATGGTGAAAGTCCGCCAATCGCTTCGTATCTTGACCTCAGGTCTTCAAGGCTTTCTTCTGACGGCTTTCTGCCGTGACGAATATGAGTGTAGTACCGTTCAATATCTTCTTCTTTATAAGGTGTTCCATAGGCCATTACCAACAGGCCGATTTGTTTGCGTGCAGACATGATTCTAGTCTCCTTTATGTTTATTTCATTCTTGCAGAATACTCATGAATGAAAGCAGTGAGCCTCTTCAATACTTCTGGGTCCACGCTCGGGAATACCCCATGACCGAGATTAAAGATATGGCCAGGGTGCATGATTCCTTGATCAATGATTTCCTTTGTCTTCTTTTCAATTACTTCCCATGGCGCCTTTAAAAGGGCTGGATCGAGATTGCCTTGGACAACCTTATTGACTCCAAGCTCCCTGGCCTCTGTGATGGAAAGACGCCAGTCAAGACCCACCACATTAAGCGGAAGGGAATTCCATTCAAGTGCCAGATGTGTTGCTCCTACACCAAACATGATCAACGGAACATTCTCTTCCCTCAATTCTGTGAATATTCTAGTCATGATTGGCTTAATATAATATTGATAATCCTGTACATTCAAAGCGCCTACCCAAGAATCAAAAATTTGGATAGCTCTCGCTCCAGCTTTGATTTGAGCTTTCACGTACACGATAATCATGTCACCAAGCTTGTCCATTAATGTAAACCATGCTTTCGGATCGCCGTACATAAGCGCCTTCGTCTTCGTGTAATTCTTGGAGGGTCCTCCTTCCACCATATAACTGGCAATCGTAAACGGGGCTCCAGAAAATCCGATTAATGGAACGTTCAATTGCTCTTCTGTCAGAAGCTTAATTGTGTCTAATATATAGGGAATATGCTCCTCTGGGTTCAGTTCCCCAAGCCGCTCCACGTCCTGGAGTGTTCTGACAGGGTTTGAAATAACCGGTCCAATGCCTGACTTAATGTCAACCTGAACACCTATTCCAGGAAGCGGCGTCATGATATCCTTATAGAGAATAGCCGCATCCACACCATATTGTTCAACCGGAAGCCTCGTGACATAAGCGGCCAATTCAGGCTGGTGGGTAATCTCAAATAAGGAATATTTCTCTTTTATTTTTCTGTATTCAGGCTGCGAGCGTCCCGCTTGCCTCATGTACCAAACCGGGGTGTGATCAACCTTTTCATTCCGGGCGGCTTTGAGGAAGGTATCATTGAATTTTTTCGTCAAATTTCTTCCACCTTTCACAATCTTCGTTCTATTTTAAATAATCGTTCACAAATTGTTAGATTTAGGCATCAATTACAACTATATCCTCTCTATCTCATGTTGTATATGATTCCTGCCTAACTGTCATTAAATA
>Ga0233366_1000735_pt1 | contig 10339 bp, 7 predicted proteins | sample ElkDunMinimDraft_23_FD_191536 | JGI IMG/M metagenome (GOLD analysis project Ga0233366, IMG submission 191536) | Fecal eukaryotic communites from dung pellets of Tule Elk in California, USA - Elk Dung C4 | ecosystem: Host-associated > Mammals > Digestive system > Large intestine > Fecal | place...
CCCTTTCAAGGAATGCTCCTCCATCATTCGCACCAGCCCTTTTGTGCTGCCGTCATCATCACGGACAACTGGACTGAGACCAAGCTTTTTCAGCCTATTGACTGTCTTATATCCTCTAGCCGCAATATTCATCCTTTCTAAAGCCTGAATGAAAGCATCCTCTTCTCCTAATTCACAAGCAGCTTTAAATAGAGTATCGACACCAACTCCCGTTGTGAAAATCCCCCATTCAAACTGATTATCTAGTAAATCGGCGATATCATCCTTTAACTGAGAATGATCAAGATAGACGGTTCCCTGAGCAGGCCGAATATGCGGCTCCCCGCCAAGGTTACGGATTATCATACTCATTTCCTCCAACTTTCTCGACCCCAATATCGCTATGCTTTTCCCCTCTAGCTTCTTCAAATCCCATCCCCCATTTATATTTTTTCCTTACCGTTCTATGGCTGAATACATGAACTCTCACAAAGAAGAATTTCACGAGTAAATCCCGGCTTCTTCGCTTCACAACGATCCTTAATAATCAATCCTGCCTGTTCAATCATCGCATCGATCGGCTCACCGCTTACGACAACAATTCGGTCTGCGATTCGGTTGGCATGACTTAATATCGATAGTTGTTCCACAGGTGAGGCCGTATGGCAAAGATTATAAGGCAAATCAATAATGGCTGAATCATAATGCTCAGTCACTTCCTCAATCGCCCCTTTAACCACTTCACATTCATACCCAAAATGAGCGATATTCTCCCTTGCCCCAATCGCTGGCAAGGGTTTGATATCCCTGCCCGTTATATTAATGCCCATCGATAGCGCCTCAACCAGGACATTCCCTATTCCACAGCAGGGGTCAATTGCTCTAATACCTTCTATTTTGGGGATGGCAATATTCACGACTGCTCTTGCCATCCTTGTACTGAGAGCTGTTGAATATTCCCTTGGTTTTTGCTGATGCTTTAGCCAGACCGCCTCCCCCTTCTTATAACGCCCAAAATACCAGCGCCCTCTATATGGAATGACTGCAAATAAATGCTTTGGATGGTCCAATTCAGCTGTACCGTTAACGGAAAGACCTATCTCCCTTTCAATCTTCCTCCTTTCTTGGAAGGAGAGCTTTACTTCGAGGTCATTATCTTTAATAAGATGGACTTTAAATGTTTCCTCTCCCAGGTCCACATTCTCCACTTGCTCGGCAATCGATTGATAGGTCTCCCCCTCAAACATAACCTCGATTCGCTCCCGGATAAAAGGGCTTCTCTCCGGTTCAATTTTCTCCATGCTCATCATGAGATAAGGACCTGCATTACATCCAAACAAGGACCTCATCTCCATTTGGCAGAGCGGCTCTTCCTCCGGACTGCACGCATACGTATATAGATAAGTTATCAAATGTCTAATCCGCCTTTTCATTGTCATAAAAAAGCCCCTATAGCTGAGTCACTTATAGAGGCTATCTTTATTCTATTGTACCAAATTTCTTCTCCATCTAATTCTATTTGCTGGAATATCTATGCAATCTATAATGAGAGTAGATATATGTTAAAATTTACAAAAACAACATTGGGGGCAAATCAATGAAAATAGTAGATATGGTTGAGTCACAATTAATTGCCAGTATTAAAGAGGAAAAAGATATCAAAAAGGCCATAGACAGCCGAGCGAATATTGCCTTTTTATTAACTGGGAACCTCATGAATATACCAGAGATGATTTTAGAGCTGAAGTCAAATGGCATGTACGTATTCATCCATCTTGATTTCATTGAGGGACTTTCCAATACGAAAAGCGCTCTTCAATTTATCGCGAAGGCTTGGAAGCCAACAGGCATCATCACAACCAAAAGCAATGTCGTTAAATTAGCGAGGGAAGAGGGCTTGATGACCATCCAGCGCATTTTCTTAATAGACCGTGCCGCCGTGCAAAAGGGAATTGAGAATATTCGCTCTTGCAAGCCGGATGCAGTTGAAGTATTACCTGGATTAATGCCCAAAATCATTGATGACCTCTCTCGTAAAATCAAGCTGCCGCTCATTGTCGGAGGATTAATCAGCGAGGAGGCTGAAATATTAGCCGCTCTCAAGGCCGGTGCGCTGGCTGTCTCTTCTGGGAATCCCGCTATGTGGCATTTTGATTTATAAGGCTGGAACATGCTTAATGCTATCAACGATATAGGACGGCGTATAGGATGTGCTTCTCAGCATTTCTCTCGTTGTGATGCCGGTCAAAACGAGCACTGACTTCAATCCGAATTCATTCCCCATCTTAATATCGGTTTCAAGCCGGTCACCAATCATATAGCAATCAGCAGGATTCATCATCAAGACGTCCGTTACGACAAATTCAGCCATGAGCCGGGACGGCTTTCCAGTGATAGAATCAACAGGCTGTCCTGTGGCTCCTTCAAGGGCACCAATCATGGCACCGCAATCCGGGATTTCTCCGCCATCCACCGGACAGGTGCGGTCCGGATTCGTTGCTATGATTTTCGCCTTATTCAGCCAAGCTTGATAGGCTTTGTTAATTTTCTCGTAGGTGAAATTTCGGTCCCAGCCAACGACAACATAACAGGCCTTTTTTTCGTCCTCTGTTATTCGAATCCCCATTTCGGTGAGTTCATCAATTAAAGGCTGTTCACCAATAACGAGCACAGCCTCTTGTTCATTTAACCTTTCCTGCAAATACTTAGCTGTAACATAGTTGGAATTAATCACTTGGTTGAGCTGGACAGAGATTCCCAGATTCCGTAATTTCTCTACATATTGCATTCTTGTAGCGATCGATTTATTGGTCAAAAAAACAACTTGATCCCCGCGATTTTGCAGCTCTGCAATAGCCTCCTTCGCTCCCTCAATCAATTTATCATCCAGATAAACCGTACCATCCAAATCAAAAATATACCCTCTCATCCTTCTCCTCCAGATTACTCAATCATTTTTTGATAAGCGGTTTGCCACTGCTTGTAAAAATAAGACTAAAATGACCAGGATGACGGACATAGCTGCTGCTGTATAATACTCTCCACGGAGAATATTTTGGAATATTGCCAAACTCATAGGCGCCCACTCTGCTGGAGCGATAAGAATAGAGATGGAAGTCTCTTTAATAACTGTGATGAAAACGAGCAGGGAGCCAGCCGCAATCCCCGGTAGCATCAAGGGCCCAATAATCGTAATGGCAGCTGTCAGCGGAGTAGCTCCAAGATTAATGGCCGCCTCTTCAATGTCCTGCTTGATCGCTCTCATCGTTCCCATCGTGGACCTGATCATATAAGGCAATCTTCTAATCGTATAGGCAATGATTAAAAGAAGAGCTGTACCTGTCAATTGCAAAGGAGCCGTATTGAATGTCTGAATCAAGGCAATCCCAAAGGCAATGCCCGGAACAATTAAAGGGATATTTGTGACAAAATCCAGCTTAGCTGCATTTTGGCGAACGACGAAATACGAGACAAAGGTCGCTATCACCACACTTAACACTAGTGCTCCAAATGCAAGAATCAAGCTGTTCTGGATATTCCCAAGTGAACTAGTAAAAATGGTTTGATAGTGCTTTAACGTATATCCGTTTGGCAGGAAATCCTTTCCCCAAGTTGTCGCGAATGACTGAATGACGATTGATATCATCGCCAAAAATGGCACCAGCACGATAAGAATGCTATAGCCAGAAAGGACTTTTGTTAATCCGCTATGACTATTCAAGCGCTGCATTTTCGGCTTGCCTGAAACGGACCCATAATTCCGTCCTTTGGTCAATAACGTCTGCAGCCAGAAGAAGAAGGCCGCTACCAAAACCATAACAACAGTCAATATTGCTGCTCCGCCCCAATTATAGAACCCTGCTATTTCACGATAAGCCTCTACAACTAAAAGATTAAGTTCTTTTGGGGCCAGAATGATTGGCGTTCCAAAGTCGGAGAAACTGACAGTGAAAATCAATAAGGCACTTGAAATGATGCCTGGCAATGCAAGCGGGAATGTCACAAATACAAACGTAAACCAGTTTTTAGCCCCTAAGTTAAGAGAAGCCTCCTCAAGAGTGATATCACTCACCTTAAAAGCCGCCACCATTGGCCATAAAGCATATGGGAAGAAGAAGAACACCTGCACAATGACGATGCCTGCCATAGAATATGGATCAATGAGCATTCCGTCGCCGCCAAGCTTCTGATAAATAGCCGTTATCCATCCGGACCTTCCGAACATCAGAATAAAAGCATAAGCCGAGATAAATGTCGGCACGATTAGAGGTATCGTACATAACGCAGAAATCGTCCTCTTAAATGGCATAGTCGTTCTCGCGATTCCATAAGCAATCGGCACGCAAATCAGAATGACTAATACTGCAACCGTGATAGCAAGCTTCAAGCTGTTAACGAGACTATTAAAATACCCTTTACTTGTAATAATGCTCTGATATGCATCTAATGAAACTCCTTTAAACTTCTCAATCGTAGAGTCAAAAATGGCTGGGTCCGTTAACGAGCCCAATAGATTGACAGGCTGCCCCGTAAAGCTAACCAAAAAGACTGACAGTAAAGGCAGGATTAAAAATAAGCCAAAAAACAAATAGATGAGTACTCTTACAAGCGTAAGGCCATTAAATGCCCGTTTCCCCTTCTTCATATGACCAGCACCCTTTCAGGATCTATGGCCAGCTTAATCTTTGTTCCTGGCTTCAAGATACTTTCACCTGAGGCATAGGTGGCATCCACAATCAATTGGTGGTTCGCGAACTTCACCTCGTAACGTACGATGGACCCTAGATATGTAGAGATTAAGATTTCACCTTCTAATATATTCATGGAATCCGGATTCATTTCTGTATCCCTGTGGTGAATTTGAATGCTTTCAGGACGAATGATAGCCGTCCCGTCGCCCTTGCTCTGATGGAGTGTTTTTAATGTGAATCCATCTCCTTTTAAGATCGTGTACATTCCTTCTTGGATAGCTGAGTTCACATGCAGACTATTGGACGTGCCTACGAAATTAGCAATAAAAGAAGTGGAAGGATGACTGTATAAATCAGTTGGTTTCCCTATTTGCATGACTTCCCCATTATTCATAACGGCCACACGATCGGCCATGCTCATGGCTTCCTCCTGATCATGCGTGACAAAAATAGTAGTGATTCCTAAGTCCTGCTGAATCCTCCTAATGGTATTTCTCATTGAATGCCGAAGCTTCTGGTCTAGATTCGATAGCGGTTCATCCATCAACAGAACTGCTGGTTCCATGACAAGGGCGCGGCCCAATGCCACACGTTGCTGCTGTCCTCCTGAAAGCTCGCTCGTCAGCCTTTCAGCGTATTGGTCAAGCTCCATATATTCTAATATCTCCATGACCTTCCGTTCCATATCCTTCGGCATGCGGCCCAGCCTTCTATTGAGAAGACGCGCATAGACACCCAACTTGGCCAGCACATTTTTTTCATTCAATTGCTTAATATTAAGGCTATATGCTACATTTTCAAAAACATTCATATGAGGAAAAAGCGCATAGCTCTGAAAGACCATTCCGCAATTCCGTCTATTTGGCGGAATATGATTGACCTGCTCCTTCCCGATTGTAATAGTCCCTGAAGTAGGATCCTCAAAGCCTGCAATGCATCTCATCGTCGTCGTCTTTCCGCATCCGGATGGGCCGAGGAGGGCAAAAAATTCGCCCTCTTCGATCTCAAGATTGACATTATTCAGCGCTTTAACCCCAGAAAACTCTTTATTCAACTGATGGACTGTAACGGCTCCCATGATATCCCACCTTCTTTATTACTGGAATTTCTCTTTCCATTCATTTCTGACTTTGTCATAATTCTTATTCACCCAATCGATATCTAAATCAACGGCATGAGATTTTACATTCTCAAGTGTAAGCGGTGTTTTGGATTCGACATCCGGGTTAATCGGAATGTGATACCAATCAGCGAGAATTTGCTGGGCATCCTTAGATAACATGAAATCCATAAATTCCTTTGCTCCCTTTTCATTTGGAGCACCTTCCACCATTGAAATTGGATTGACTAGAATAGGCGTTTTATCCGGAACAACGAAATCAACTGTTTCTCCTTTTGCCTTTGCTTCATATGCCATAAAATCAAAACCGACAGCGATATGGGCTTCTCCCATCGCAACCGCCTTTGTCGGGGCAGAGCCGGAATCCGGCATGGAGTTCGCTTGGTCAACTAACTTCTCCATATACTCCCAGCCCTCTGAATCGCCGCGCTGCATCATTTGGTTTAATACCATTAAGGTAGAGGTTCCTGATGCAGCAGGGTTGGCGAATTGGATTTTCCCTTTCCATTTAGGATCGAGTAAATCATCCCATGTTTTTGGCGCTTCCTCTTTCTTCACCAATTCCGTATTATAAGCAAAGCCCAGGACGAAAACCTCGACCCCAACATACTTATCATCCTCATGCTTGAGCTTTATGCCATCTTCAACCACTTCCCAATCCTTTGCTTCATCGGGCACATATGCACCAATAATGCCTTTATCAGCATTTGCTTCAAACGTCAGAATTCCTCCGCCTCCATACCATACGTCTCCTTGCGGATTATCCTTTTCGGCCATCATCCGATTAACCAGAATGTTCGTCCCAGCGTACTGGACGTCCACCTTTCCGCCATTGACCTCTTCAAACTTAGAAGCAAGCTCTTTTGTAAAGTCAGGCGTCTCTGGCGAATACAAGGTAATATTCCCTGGACCGTCCGATGAACCTCCGCCATTACCACCAGAGCTTTCCTCCCCTGCACAGCCTGCCAGTAGTCCCCCAATCAAGCCTAGAGCTAATAATGGCTTTTTCCAATGGTATTTTGCCACTGCATGTCATCCCCCTTTTTTAATCTTCGCCGAATAAGCAAGAAAAAAAGAGAACACGCCCAATGATAGCCTTTAATTGTAAAGGCTTTCATTTTAGGCATCTTCTCATATTCTCCTACCTGTTTATTCGATTAACTTTAATTATAAATGTTATTTTCTGAATATCAACAATTATTTGAATAATTAATGTATAGCTATATGTCTCTCTTAACAGAGGAGTGTTTACATTATCGATCTTCCCATAAAGGATCCTCTAGATATTCGCTATAGGAAGATTGATGAATAATTTAGTTGGAATGTTTTACCAACAGAATAAACCAGTACTTATTCTTCTCTCTATTTCTTTAAACATTGTTAGTTAAAACTTAAAAACAACAAATATTATGTGGTCTTACCTTCTTATTATTTGAGATTTTGAAAAAAGTAAACTATTATATAACAATATAAACCACATCAGGAAGGAGTTTCTATATCTCTATATCAATCTATTATATAACAAAGAATGATTGACATTTATCACAAGGGGGAAGAGAAATGATTACATTTTTGCTAGCGGTTGCGTTGCTTGTCCTTGCCTATTTCACATACGGGAAATATGTAGAAAAAGTATTTGGTCCGAAAAATGATAGGCCGACACCTGCATACTCAAACCAGGACGGCGTTGATTATGTACCGATGGGCAAACAAAAGAACGCAATGATTCAATTATTAAATATAGCTGGGACGGGTCCAATATTCGGCCCAATTATGGGTGCTTTATATGGACCGGTAGCCTTTATATGGATTGTAGTAGGCGCCATTTTCGCTGGTGCTGTACACGATTATTTAACTGGGATGATTTCAATCCGCAACCGCGGTGCCCATATCCCCGAGCTAGCCGGAAAATTTTTAGGAAAGCTATCGAAGCATCTTGTAAACGCTTTCGCTCTATTGTTGTTGCTGTTAGTAGGAACTGTTTTTGTCACTACTCCGGCTTCCCTATTACATGCATTAATGGATGGAAAAGTAGCTTTAGGAATCCTTATAGGAGTAATTTTCCTATACTACTTCTTATCTACGGTGTTACCGATTGATAAGATTATTGGCCGTCTCTATCCTTATTTCGGTGCCACTTTATTGGTTGGAACACTTGGGGTTGGAGGGTCCTTGCTGTTATCAGACTATTCTATTCCTGAATTGACATTAACTAATCTGCATCCAGCAGATTTACCGATTTTCCCGATTCTTTTCTTAACCATCACATGCGGTGCCCTATCTGGTTTCCATGCCACACAGTCACCTATCATCTCTAGAACGACACAAAAAGAAAAACAGGGCCGTTACATCTTTTACGGTATGATGATTGCTGAAGCTATTATCGCCATGATTTGGGCGGCGGCTGCCATGAGCTTATTCGATGGACAAAACCTGCAGACTTTAATCAATGAGGGTACTGCCTCATTAGTTGTAAACGAAGTGTCGATGACATTATTAGGAGCAGTAGGTGGAACGATAGCGGTATTGGGGGCGGTTGTCCTTCCGATTACTTCTGGAGATACAGCTTTCCGTGCGGCTCGCTCTATTATCGCTGATTATCTAAACATCAATCAGTCCAAGCTAGCGAAACGCCTAGCTATTGCGCTGCCTCTATTTGCCCTTTCATTCTTATTAACAAAAATTGATTTCAATATTCTTTGGCGTTACTTCTCATTCGCAAACCAAGGGACTTCAGCCCTTGCCCTGTGGATTGCTACGATGTATTTATTAGTCAAAGGGAAAAATTATTTTATAAGTTTAATTCCAGCACTATTTATTACCGATATGGTCGCAACCTACATCCTTTTTGATGCTAAGCTTGGATTCGGATTATCCTACAGCGCATCACATATCGGCGGGATGATCATCACAGCCCTTATCGCCGTGGTCTTCTTTGCTAAAGCCAAGAAGAACAAAGCAGAAGGACTGCAAGTGGATCTTGAAGAAGAAAATAAAACGAATGACTCCCTAGATGGCCTCAAACGCGTTCGTGTGTGATGGATTTGATTCCCTATTATAATTAGGGAGTGCTTTTCCCGCCTGATTTTTGTTATAGAAAATCAACGTCTTTGACCTTAAATATAGGCAAAAAAGAGGCTGATTCAAAACCCGTCTCTATCAAAAAAAGCCGGTGAAGCTTTTACTAATCGTAAAACTTCACCGGCTTTACCTATTAGTCAATACCACAAAGCCATTGAGCAACAAAAAATCATCAAAACGAAGGGGCTAAGGATTCATCAAGAAAAAAAAGTGAAATGGACCGAATCCATTTCACTTTCCTCGTTTTTGGAAGCTAGTTCTAAGAATATATTTATTGAGCAAGCTCTTTTGCTGACTTTGCGACAAGCTCAGCTTGCGGCAATTTCATCATTTCCACCCATTTCTTAATGGAAGCCACCAATATCACTAGTCCGAGGATTAGCATGATGACAGATAAAACCCCATTCAAGATATTATATCCAGCATTTTCCGCGTTCCAATACACATTTGTGATCATCCAGTAGCCAGCCACGTTAACTGTCACATACAGATATGCCAGCGGTACTAGGCATGTAAGCATATACCAGCGTTTGTCCGCAATCTTCAAGATAACTGTTGCACCGACTATGAGACCGATAGAGGCCATCAATTGGTTAGATACTCCAAAGAGCGCCCAAACGGAGCTGATATCTCCTGAGAATAAGAGATAACCCCACACGAAGCAGGCAAGCGCACTAGCAAATATATTTGCCCACAGTGAATCAGTTCGCTTCAGTGGTTTATAAAACTCTCCAAAGAAGTCTTGGATCAGATATCTTGCTACCCTTGTTCCTGAGTCAATCGCTGTTAGGATAAAGACAGCCTCAAAGAGAATGACAAACTGATAGAAATAAGAAGCTAAGTTTTTGAAGAATGGCACATTCGTAAAGATTTCTGTCATACCTACAGCAAGCGTTACCGCTCCCCCTGTACGGCCTTCAAGATCCATACCAACGTCTTCACTCAGTTGTTCCAAATGAACAGGCTGCATATTTAGCTGTTCATATTGCTCAGGCGTTGAGTTAATGGCAAAGTAATCTGCAGGCTGCAACGAAATCGCAGCAATCAAGGCCATGACCGCTACCAAACATTCAACAAGCATCGCACCAAAGGCAACCCCTTTAATGTCTTTCCAGCGATTGACCATCTTCGGTGTTGTACCAGAACCAACGAAGGCATGGAAACCGGAAATGGCACCACAGGCAATCGTGATGGAAATAAACGGCCAGACAGGTCCTGCAACAACTGGTCCTCCGCCATTAATGAATTCCGTGAAAGCCGGGAATTGCACTTCAGGGTTTACGATGAAGACCCCGACGATAAGTGCAGCGAAAACACCAATTTTCATAAAAGTACTTAAATAATCACGCGGCGCCAATAAGAGCCAGACAGGCAATGCTGCTGCAAAGAAAGCATAGATTGGCAAGATAATTGCAAGTGTACTCTTCTCAAGTGTTAACAGATCGCCTAGCCATGTGCCCTGAATATT
>Ga0233366_1000736_pt1 | contig 10336 bp, 8 predicted proteins | sample ElkDunMinimDraft_23_FD_191536 | JGI IMG/M metagenome (GOLD analysis project Ga0233366, IMG submission 191536) | Fecal eukaryotic communites from dung pellets of Tule Elk in California, USA - Elk Dung C4 | ecosystem: Host-associated > Mammals > Digestive system > Large intestine > Fecal | place...
ATCGCGCTTATATGAGGCGGGCGTTCGTGCAGTGATTGTTTTTTTGCCACGTGTTGCAGCGGGATATGCAGGGGTTAATTCCGCGTGGCTCGGGCGCATGCTCACGAAGCCACTCTGGAAGTGCATAACAAGTTTACGGAAAAGTTCAATTTCCCGATCAGCGCCACCAGTGTCGACCGTGGCGCTCGGTCAACTGGTCGGCTTGTTCGGGACCGTCGGTGCCGGCTGGATAAGGGCGCGGTCTGCGGTAGTGCTCCTGCCAGCCGACGAGGATCGGATCAACCCAGCGCCACGCGGCCTCGACTTCATCGCGACGCATGAACAGGGTCGAGTCGCCTTCGATAACGTCCAGCAACAGCCGCTCATAGGCATCCCAGCGTCGCGTGTTGCTGAAGGCGTGCGCCAGGTTGAGGTCGAGTTCGACCGGCTCCAGTTGCATGCCTTTGCCGGGAGCCTTGGCCATCAACTGCAGGCTGACGCGTTCGTCCGGTTGCAGCCGGATCACCAAGCGGTTGGTTTCGCCCTTCTGGAACAGCATGTGCGGGACCGGTTTGAAGGTGATGATGATCTCCGAACGTTTGCGCGCCATGCGCTTGCCGGTGCGCAGGTAGAACGGCACACCGGCCCAGCGCCAGTTGTCGATCTCCGCCTTCAGCGCGACGAAGGTTTCGGTGTCGCTGTCATTGTCGATGTTTTTTTCGAAGTAGTAGGCCGGTACGTCCTGCCCGCCCACCTGGCCGGCACCGTACTGGCCGCGCACTGTCTTGTCCTGGACATCTCGACCCTTGATGGGCTTCAGCGCCTCGAGCACTTTGACCTTCTCGTTGCGCACCGCCTCGGCCTCGAAGCGCACCGGTGCTTCCATCGCCACCAGACAGAGCAGTTGCAACAGGTGATTCTGTACCATGTCGCGCATGGCACCCGCATGGTCGTAATAACCGCCGCGGTCCTCTACGCCCAAGGTCTCGGCCACGGTGATCTGCACGTGATCGATATGCGCAGCCCGCCAGATCGGCTCGAACAGAGCGTTGGCGAAGCGCAGCGCCATAAGGTTCTGCACTGTTTCCTTGCCGAGGTAATGATCGATCCGGTAGATGCGTGTCTCTGCAAACACTCGGCCGATGGCGGCGTTGATCGAGCGTGCCGACTCCAGCGAATGGCCGATTGGCTTCTCCAGCACGATGCGCGCGTTTTCGCCCGCCAATCCCGCACTTTCCAGGTTGGAGGCGATGGGTTGGAACAGATCGGGAGCCGTGGCGAGGTAATACACCCGCTCGCGCCCTTCTGACTGGCCCAGATGATGGGCGAGCCTGGCGAATTCGCTGCGCTGTGTGGCGTCGATGGGAAAATAATCGAGACGCGAAGCGAAGCTTTGCCAGGCGCCGTTGTCGAAGTCGGCACGCGCCACATGAGCGCGGCAGTGACGCTCGGCGAGCTTGATATAGGCGGTACGGTCAATGTCGCGGCGCGCCAACGCCAGGATGCGTACGCTGTGCAGGCGGCCTTCGCGGTGCAGCTGGTAGAGCGCAGGAATGAGCTTGTGTAGCGCCAGATCACCGGTGCCGCCGAACACTAGCATGTCGCAGGTAATGGACACAGGCATCACTCCTCGATAGGTGGAAGGGCTCGATCGGCAAGCCGTTACGACCGATGGTGTTGGCATTCCTGTGTAAAAAACGGCCCGCCTGTGGGCGATATTGCAAGGCTTGTAGTATAACTACAAGCCCACTACAACCAGCTCGCTGGCTCTAGGCTCGTTGCGCCGTTGCGCTCGAATCCATGGCTGGTCGGGTGCCGATCATAGCGAGTCCGGAACGTGAATCTGCTGCAACACATCGCCCAATCAAGAGTTTCGCTGCGCAAGTCGGAGTTGAAGGTAGCCGACCACGTGCTGCTTGATCCCGCTGCGGTGATGCACAGTTCCATGGCTGATCTTGCGCATGTGGTCGGCGTCAGTGAGCCGACCATTGTGCGCTTCTGCCGCGCCATCGGCTGCCTGGGCTTCCAGGACCTCAAGTTGAAACTCGCGCAAAGCCTGGCGGCCGGTGCCAGCTTCGGCCAGTTCGCCATCAGCGAGAACGATTCGACCCGCGATATCAGCCAAAAAATCTTCGATACCACCCTGCATACCTTGATGGAGGTGCGCGAGCGTCTCGACCCGGCCGCGTTGGAGAGGGCGATTGCGGCCATGGCCAAGGCCGAGCGCGTGGAGTTCTATGGATTTGGCGCCTCCGGTGCGGTGGCCACGGATGCCCAGCACAAGTTCTTCCGCCTGCTGCTCAGCGCTGCGGCCTATTCGGACCCGCACATGCAAGCGATGTCTGCGGTCACGCTCAAGTCCACCGACGTCGCGATCTGCATTTCCCAATCGGGGCGCTCCAAGGATCTACTGATCACCGCCAACGTGGTCCGCGAAACCGGCGCGACCCTGGTAACCCTGTGCCCGAGCCAAACACCGCTGGCCGAACTGGCGACCATCAACCTGGCCATCGACGTGCAGGAAGATACCGAGATCTACACCCCGCTGACCTCACGCATCGCACACTTGGTCGTGATCGATGTGCTGGCGATGGGGGTGGCGATGGCCCGCGGGCCGAGCCTGGTCAATCACCTGAAAAGCGTCAAGCGCAGCCTGCGCAGCCTGCGGCTATCACCCAAGTCGGTCAAAGCTCAGGAAGATTGAGGCGCTTGCGACGGTCATGGTGCTGTCATCGAGTGGTCTTCAGGCAGTCATCTGGCTGGACGAAGCTCGAACTCCCGGAAACTCTTGGGAGACATCGCAATGCACCGGAGCCACGACGCGTCAGGCAGTTTCGATTCCAAGGCTAGCCGCAAGCTTCAAGACCAGCGACGCATGCAGTTCCGTCGCGCCATCGAAACCTACACCGAGCAGCGTCGGTTGGCGGACGCGCTGAGTGAATTTCCTGAGCTGGCGATGATCAGCCGGCCACTGGATGGGCTTCATCGGCGAAACGCCGAGCCAGTGCGGTGATCTGGGCGCGTTCGTCACGGATAAAGGCGAGGAACGCCTGTGCCACCGGGCTCAGATGCTTGCCGCGAGCATGAACGGCGCACCAGCTGCGATACAGCGGCAGCTCCTCCACCGGCAGTTCCAGCAGCAAACCTTTGGCCAGCTGCTGACTGACCGCATGGCGCGGCAGGATCGCCAGACCCAGGCCGGCGATCACGCATTCGCGCATGGCGTCCAGCGAGCTCACTTCCATGGTCTGGGCGAAGTGGGCGCGCTTCTGCTGGAAATACTCCTCGCACGCTTTACGCGTGCCGGAACCCGCTTCGCGAATCAGCAACGGATAGGGTTGCAAGTCCTGCAGTGAAAGCGTCGCCGCCCGGCACAGCGGGTGATCGGGCGGCGCCACCGCCACGATGGGGTTGTTGAGAAAAGGCAGGAACTCCAGCGCCATATCCTGCGGCACCAGCGCCATGATCACCAGGTCGTCGCGGTTGTCGGTCAGGCGTTTGATCACCTGAGCGCGGTTGACCACCGTCAGCTGCAGGCCGACTTCCGGATGCTGACGCTTGAAGGCCGCGAACAGGTGCGGCATGAAGTACTGGGCGCTGGATTCAACCGCGACGGTCAGCTGTCCCTGCAGCGAGCCGAGCAGGTCGGAGAGCTGCATGTCCAGGCTGCCCAGGCGGTCGAGGATGTCCTCGCCGGCCTGTTTCAGTGCCTGTGCGGCATCGGTGAGATAGAGCTTCTTGCCGATGTACTCGAACAGCGGCTGGCCGATCAGTTCCTCCAGCTGGCGGATCTGCAGGCTCACCGCAGGCTGCGTCAAGGCCATCTCTTCGGCGGCGCGGCTATAGGAGAGGTGCTCGCAAACAGCTCCGAAGATCTGCAGCTGGCGCAACGTCAGGCGCATCAAGGACTTTCGCATAGCGTGTTTTTTCCGCTCTCGACGAACCCCGCTTGGTTGGCTTCATGCGGTTTACGACGCGGGTTCCAGCGCTATATAAGGGATTACTTATTCTCATGCAAACAATTATTCATTTTCGCTAATCAGCGAAGCGGGCGTAGCTTAAAAGTCACTTGCCGAGTGCGAGTGACTCCAGGCCCTTGAGGCCACCTGCTCACTGATCCGAGGAAAGCAGCGTGATCAAGAAGCTACTGATCGCCAACCGCGGGGAAATTGCCGTCCGTATCGTGCGGGCCTGCGCTGAAATGGGTGTACGCTCGGTGGCGGTGTTCGCCGAGCCCGATCGCCATGCGTTGCACGTCAAGCGTGCCGACGAAGCGCATTTCATCGGCGACGATCCACTGGCGGGTTATCTGAACCCGCGAAAACTGGTCAACCTGGCCGTCGAGACGGGCTGCGATGCCTTGCATCCGGGCTACGGTTTTTTGTCGGAAAACCCTGCACTGGCCGAGATGTGCGCCGAAAGCGGCATCCGTTTCGTCGGCCCCAGCGCTGAAGTTATCCGCCGCATGGGTGACAAGACTGAGGCGCGACGCAGCATGATCAGGGCCGGCGTGCCGGTCACGCCGGGCACCGAAGGCAACGTCAAGGACATTCAGGAAGCGCTGAGCGAAGCCGAGCGCATCGGTTATCCGATCATGCTCAAGGCCACCTCCGGCGGCGGCGGGCGCGGCATCCGGCGTTGTAATTCCCGAGCCGAGCTGGAGCAGGCGTATCCGCGAGTCATCTCCGAGGCGACCAAGGCCTTCGGCTCTGCGGATGTGTTCCTCGAGAAGTGCATCGTCGAGCCCAAGCACATCGAGGCGCAGGTGCTGGCCGACTCCTTTGGCAACACCGTGCACCTGTTCGAGCGCGACTGCTCTATCCAGCGGCGCAACCAGAAGCTGATCGAAATCGCCCCCAGTCCGCAGTTGACCCCCGAGCAGCGCGCCTATATCGGCGATCTGGCGGTGAAGGCGGCCAAGGCGGTGGGTTACGAGAACGCCGGTACCGTGGAGTTCCTGCTTGCCGAAGGCGAGGTGTACTTCATGGAGATGAACACCCGGGTGCAGGTGGAGCACACCATCACCGAGGAGATCACCGGTATCGACATCGTACGCGAGCAGATCCGCATTGCCTCGGGGCTGCCGCTGTCGGTCAAGCAGGAAGACATCCAGTACCGCGGCTTCGCCATGCAGTTCCGTATCAACGCCGAGGAGCCGCGCAACAACTTCCTGCCCAGCTTCGGCAAGATCACGCGCTACTACGCGCCCGGCGGCCCCGGTGTGCGCACCGATACCGCGATTTACACCGGCTACACCATTCCACCTTACTACGACTCCATGTGCCTGAAGCTGATCGTGTGGGCGCTGACCTGGGAAGAGGTGCTGGCCCGGGGTGCGCGGGCACTGGATGACATGCGCGTGCAGGGGGTCAAGACCACCAGCTTCTATTACCAGCAGATCCTGGCCAACCCGGATTTTCGCAGCGGTCAGTTCAATACCAGCTTCGTCGACAACCATCCCGAGCTGCTGAACTACTCGATCAAACGCAAGCCCAGTGAGCTGGCCATTGCCATCGCCGCTGCCATCGCGGCCCATGCCGGGCTCTAGCCTCCAGCGAAGGGAGAAGAACATGAATCAGAAGAAGATCACCGTCACCGACACCATCCTGCGCGACGCCCACCAGTCGCTCATTGCCACCCGCATGCGCCTGGAAGACATGCTGCCCATTTGCCCCAAACTCGATCAGGTCGGTTACTGGTCGCTGGAAGTCTGGGGTGGAGCGACCTTCGATGCCTGCGTGCGCTTTCTCAAGGAAGACCCTTGGGAGCGTCTGCGCCAGCTCAAGACCGCGCTGCCCAACACACGTTTGCAAATGCTGCTGCGTGGACAGAACCTGCTCGGCTATCGCCATTACAGCGACGACGTGGTCGAGGCCTTCGTGGCCAAGGCGGCAGACAACGGCATCGACGTGTTCCGCATCTTCGATGCGATGAACGATGTGCGTAACCTGGACACTGCCATCCGTGCGGTGAAGAAGACCGGAAAACATGCACAGGGCACGCTCTGCTACACCACCAGCCCCGTGCACACCGTCGAGCTGTTCGTCGAACAGGCCAAGACCATGCGCGACATGGGTGTCGACTCCATCGCCATCAAGGACATGGCCGGTCTGCTGACCCCCTACGCCACGGGCGAGCTGGTCACCGCGCTGAAAGCCGAGATCGACCTGCCATTGTTCATTCATTCCCATGACACCGCCGGCCTGGCCGCCATGTGCCAGCTCAAGGCCATCGAGTGCGGCGCTGACCATATCGATACGGCGATTTCCAGCTTCGCCTGGGGCACCAGCCATCCGGGGACTGAGTCGATGGTGGCGGCGCTACGCGGCACGCCATACGACACGGGCCTGGATCTGGAACTGCTGCAGGATATCGGCCTGTACTTCTATGCGGTGCGCAAGAAGTACCACCAGTTCGAGAGCGAATTCACCGCCGTCGATACCCGTGTGCAGGTCAATCAGGTGCCCGGCGGGATGATGTCCAACCTGGCCAACCAGCTCAAAGACCAGGGCGCGCTGAACCGTATCGGCGAAGTGTTCGCCGAAATCCCGCGAGTGCGCGAAGACCTCGGCTTTCCGCCGCTGGTCACGCCGACCTCGCAGATCGTCGGCACCCAGGCGGTGTTCAACGTGCTCGCCGGCGAGCGCTACAAGAGCATCACCAATGAGGTGAAGCTGTACCTGCAGGGCCGTTACGGCAAGGCGCAGGGCACCATCAACGCGAAACTGCAGCGCCAGGCCATCGGTGGCGAAGAGATCATCGACGTGCGCCCGGCCGACCTGATCAAGCCGGAGCTGGACAGGCTGCGCAAGGAAATCGGCGAGCTGGCCAAGAGCGAGGAGGATGTGCTGACCTACGCCATGTTCCCTGATATCGGGCGCAAGTTCCTCGAAGAGCGCGAAGCCGGCAGCCTGGCGCCTGAGGTACTGCTACCCATCCCGGATGGCAGCACGGCCGCTGCGGTAGGCGGTGAGGGTGTGCCAACTGAGTTCATCATCGATGTGCACGGCGAAAGCTATCGCGTCGACATTACCGGCGTCGGCGTGAAGGGTGAGAACAAGCGTCACTTCTTCCTGTCGATCGACGGCATGCCGGAAGAAGTGGTGTTCGAGCCGCTGAACAATTTCGTTGTGGGCGGCACCGGCACCCAGCGCAAGCGCGCCACCGCACCGGGTGACGTCAGCACCAGCATGCCGGGCAATGTGGTGGATGTACTGGTCAAGGAAGGCGACACCGTCAAGGCTGGCCAGCCATTGCTGGTCAGCGAGGCAATGAAGATGGAAACCGAGATTCAGTCACCTATCGCCGGCACGGTCAAGGCCGTGCATGTGGCTAAGGGGGATCGGGTCAATCCGGGCGAAGTATTGATAGAGATCGAGGCATAAAATAGTCCTCGGGAGCCGCAAGGCTCCCTTTTTTCCGGCCGTTGATGGCCGCAATAAATTGAAGAGAACCCATATGAGCGAACCAGCCAAGCCCATGGAAACTGCGCAGGAGGCGCTCGATCAGATCATCAGTGGGATCAAACGCTTTCGCGAGGAGGTCTACCCGGACCAGCGCGAACTCTACAAGAAGCTGGCCCATGAGCAGACGCCCCGGGCCATGTTCATCACCTGTGCCGATTCGCGTATCGTTCCCGAGCTGATCACCCAGAGTTCACCGGGCGATCTGTTCGTCACCCGCAACGTCGGCAACGTGGTTCCACCCTATGGCCAGATGAATGGTGGTGTGTCGACGGCCATCGAATTCGCCGTGATGGCCCTTGGCGTGCAGCACATCATCATCTGCGGGCATTCCGACTGCGGCGCGATGAAGGCGGTGCTCAATCCTGCGCAACTGCGGCGCATGCCGACGGTCAAGGCCTGGCTAGTGCACTCCGAAGTGGCGAAGACCGTAGTGGAGCGCAACTGCGGCTGCGCGGATCACAACACGCTCGGCATCCTGACCCGCGAAAACGTCGTGGCCCAACTCGATCATCTGCGTACGCACCCCTCTGTCGCCGCACGTCTGGCCGCAGGACAGCTGTTCATTCACGGCTGGGTGTACGACATCGAAACCAGCGAAATCCACGCTTATGACGCGGACCGTGGTGAGTTCCGCCTGATCGGTGACGGCCCGATGCCGATGGCCACGCCCAAGCCGCGCTATCTGCAAGAGCCGAACTGAAGCTGTCAGCCAGCCCGTTCGCCGCACAGGTCCAGGGCGAACCAGTGTTCCACTTCGGCCTGGCCAAGGCCCGTGCCAAGCAGGGCGAACAGCTTGCCCAGCGCGGCTTCGCGGGTCATGCCGCCGCCTGAGACCAGTCCGGTGCTGGCCAGTTGGCTGCCTGCGGCATAGAGGCCGAATTCCACATGACCTTGAGGGCACTGGCTGATCGCAGCCAGTACCACGCCTCGCTGGTGGGCGGCCGCCAGAGCCTCGAGCAGATCGGCGTCGTCGCTCGGCCCGGTACCGCTGCCATAGCATTCGAGTACCAGGCCGCGCACGCCTGTGTCGAGCAGCGCCTGCACCTGAGAGGCCTGTATGCCGGGATAAAGGGGTAGCACTGCCAGGCTGACCGGTTGCCGCGGCTGACGATAATCCAAGGATGAGTCGACCGTCTGCGCGCGCGGGCCGGAGCGCGGGCGTGGCAGCTCGGCGAAGGCGTCAAGTCCGCAGGTGCCTAGCTTGGTAAGGCGTGCGCCGTGCATCAGCTGGCCGTGGAAATAGACCTGCACGCCAGGCTTGATACCCGCGTTCAGCGCTTGCATGGCGCCGAACAGGTTGGCCCAGGCGTCGCTGTCCGGCGTGCCAGCGGGTCGCATCGAGCCGGTCAGCAACACGGGCACCGGCAAGCCAAGCAACAGAAAGCTCAAGGCCGCGGCGCTGTAGGCGAGGGTATCGGTACCGTGCAGCAGCAGCACGCCGTCGCAATAGCCCGAATCCACTTCCTGGCGGATGGCGCTGGCCATTTCCAGCCAGTTGCGTTGGGTCATGGCGGCGCTGTCGATAGGCGGCAGCAGCTCGCGGAAATACCAGTCCGGCAGGGTTTGTCCGTCGAGCGCTTGCTGGGCCTGCATGCGCGCCTCGAAACCGGCCGCCGGCATCAGCCCCTGTGCACTCATCTGCATGCCGATGGTGCCGCCGGTGTAGAGCACCAACAGACGCTTGTCCTGTCTGGTCACGATTGCTGTCCCTTGTCGGTTAGGCTGGTCTGAGACGCTTCAGCGGCGCGCTGGCGCTCGATCCTAGCGGCTGGCGAAACCTCAGACCAGCCGCTCGATAACGAAACGGGCGCAACCTTTAGTTTTGCACCGAGGCGCCGGCTGGAGGGGGCTGATCGGGCTGCGCGGATTCGGTCGGCCAGGCGCTGTGGTCGATGTCCAGATCGGCATAATCCTTTGCGTTCAGCACCGGTTGTTCGATGCCTGCCCGGACCTGCGCATCGTAATCGCGCATCAGTCGCAAGCCGGTTTTGAACAGCAACGCCAAGGCAATCAGGTTGACGATCGCCAGCAGGCCCATGGTCAGGTCGGCGAAGGCGAACACGGTACCCAGATCCTGCAGCGAACCCCAAAATACCAGCGCGATCACTACGGCGCGGTAGCTCTGGATCAATGGACGATTTTCACTGAAGAAGCCCAGCGCGTTTTCACCCAGGTAGTAGTTGTAGATCAGCGTGGTGAACACGAAGAGCATTAGCGCGACGCTGACGAATACGCGACCCCATTCGCCGACTACCGCGGCCAGTGCGGTCTGCGTCAGCACCACGCCCGCGACTTCCGCAACTCCAGGGCTGTAGACGCCCGAGAGCAGGATGATCAACGCCGTGCTGGTGCACACCAGCAGGGTGTCGATGAACACACTGAGTGACTGCACGATGCCTTGGGCTGATGGATGCTTCACCTCGGCTACTGCCGCGACGTTCGGCGCGCTGCCCAAACCCGCCTCGTTGGAAAACAGGCCGCGCTTGACGCCCATGATGATCGCTGCGCCAATACCGCCCGCGAATGCGGGTTCGAGGCCAAAGGCGCTACGCACGATCAGCGCCAACATTTCCGGCACTTGTTCGATGTTCATGCCGATGACGACCAGCGCCATGCCGATGTAGGCGAAGGCCATGGTCGGCACGATCACGTCGGTGATATTGGCGATACGGCGGATGCCGCCGAAGATGATCAGCCCCATGACCACCGCCAGCACCACGCCGCTGATGTAAGTCGGTACACCGAAGGTGTCATGCAGCGAACTCGCTACGGTGTAGGACTGAAGCGCGTTGAAGCCGAAGCCGAAGGTGATCAGCAATAGGACCGAGAAGAGTACCGCCATCCAGCGCTGGCGAAGCCCGTGGAGGATGTAGAACGCAGGACCTCCGCGG
>Ga0233366_1000738_pt1 | contig 10329 bp, 7 predicted proteins | sample ElkDunMinimDraft_23_FD_191536 | JGI IMG/M metagenome (GOLD analysis project Ga0233366, IMG submission 191536) | Fecal eukaryotic communites from dung pellets of Tule Elk in California, USA - Elk Dung C4 | ecosystem: Host-associated > Mammals > Digestive system > Large intestine > Fecal | place...
AAGCTCCATTTCCGGTGCAGAGGGAAGACCCCTGTCAGGGATCAGTCAAGTTACGTCACTTACAGCGGATGCGCTTCCTTGTGCGACTCGCAACTGTTTGTGTTGCAGCAGACGTCCATTTACTGGTACAACACCAGTACAGCCAGAAATCTAGACCGCACTCACCTCCCCCCTGAATACCTACAACTTGCAGACCCTATATTCAAGGCTGAAAGAAATCCCCAATCCTGAAACCATGGCGACCCTATTACTCTGCCGCTCAGCCCTGCGCCGAAACGCCGTCCCCCTCGGTATTGGCCTCTCAAGTGGAATGTTCATGGTTTCGCGACAGTCTCCAATGCGCCTAGACACATATTCAACAGACAGACCGTACCATGATCAGATCCGCCCGATTCACAATGGCCCCAGGAGAAAGGACGGTTTGAATCCCGACATGGTCAAGCAGCTGTCTACAGGAAGTTTGTCGGGTAAGTTGCTGATTGTCTGTAGCATCCAGTCTAACACCGACCGATATACCACTTCCATCCCGTGAATCAGCTTTCAATTCCTAATCCTTTGTACTTGTACTTACCTAATTGGCTGTAGGCTTCGTCGCAGGTCTCCTCGTCAGCGTCTTCTCCAGAACCCTGGTCTTACTCGCCGGCATTGGCTTAGTTCTAATCCAGGTAATGAGGCTGTCACTCTTCGGCATGTTCTGCAAATTCATGATCACCAGACTGACTATTTGAACCTCGTAAATAGGTTGCCTCACGCTACGGTATAGATGTGGTTGAGCAGTTCGGACTGAAGCAACGGGTCAAGTCATCCCGTATTCTTGCCGCCTTGAACCACCACGCCGCCTTCAAGCTTTCTTTCGGCGTTGCTTTTGCCCTCTCAGCGTTCATGTCCTTCTAGACCGGCTGTACAACGATATCGAATTCCTGCATTGTCCTGAAAGATCAGATCGTGGCGACGTTGCTCGCCTCTATTGTATTAAGAACTGTTTTAACCTGGAGTCAGGTGTAAGGCCTGTGAGGTGTATTGACTGGTCTGGCAACTAACAATTTTAACCATTTGCCCTGGTTGAGCACGCAGACTTTGGTATATTACTTGTATGTTCTGTGGAAAATGGCATTCGAATACGCCTCCCTCAACACGCTCAACGCATCATTCTCACTCAACTAGAAAGGCTGTGTCTCCCTGAACATCCACTCCCTGGCCAGCTTCTTGCCCTCGTCTTCTCCCTCGAAATAAGGGGCAAGGTGCTTGCGGATCTCTTCGTTAGACGCATTCAACCACTCACGCTCCTCGCGCGTCAGCATCTCCTCCTCGATCAGCTTCCGGCAGTACGGCACCATAGTGACGTGCTGGAAGCCTAGGTACGCTTTATCGCCGAACTGGTGTTCCGTCTTGACCTCACGAACGATCGCCAGATTCTCGATCCGGATTCCGTACGCGCCATCCTCGTAGTAGCCGGGCTCAATGCTCAGCACGTTGCCAGCCGAAAGGGCCACGTCGATATACTGCTTTCTAGTGCCAATACCGATGGGTCCCTCATGCACATTGAGGTATGAACCAACGCCGTGGCCGGTTCCGTGGCGGTAGTCGAGACCGTATTTCTATAATCGCATGTTAATAACCAAGATAGCTACGTCCATATATTAGAGATGCTTACCCAGAGGAACTGGCGGGCAAGAGTGTCTAGAGCAAAACCGGTGGTGCCCTTGGGGAACACCGCCATGTCCAGGGCAATGTTGCCCTTGAGAACTAGGGTGTAGGCCTTCTTCTCATCAGCCGAGGGAGTTCCGAAATGAAGAGTTCTTGTTGTGTCAGTCGTCCCATCGAGGTACTGAGCCCCTGAATCACACAGATAAATAGCATTCTTATCAATCGTCGCACAGTTGCCCCGCTCTGGCTTGTAGTGAATGACTGCAGCACTACAAAAAGTCAGCACGCCATTCGACAAATGACTAGATAAAAAACCTCAGGACACTCACTTAGCCCCTGTGGATGAGATGGTGTCGAAGGAGAGCCCAACAAAGTCCTTATGTTTTGAACGCAACTCCTCCAGCTTGTCGGCAGCTTGTACCTCGTCCAGCACCGCGTTCTTGTTGACGAGCTGGTCCTCGAGCCAGGCAAAGAACTCTGTCAAGGCTGCTCCATCACGGATGTGGCAGTTCTTCATACCCTCCAACTCTGTATCGTTCTTGACTGCCTTGGCGTCACCAATAGGACTGCGAACCTCATCCACAAACTTCTCCCCACCCAGTGCCAGCTTCAAGGCCCATGATGCCTTGCCGGAAATGAGGTACTTGGTCGGCTTTTGCGACTCACCCGCCAATGCAGCACTGCTCGCGAGAGCCTTGGTATCGGCAAATAAAGCTTCATAGGGCTTGATCGCAACCTTGTTGTCGGCTAGATAGCTCTGGCACTCTGGACTAAGCTTGGAAGAGTCGATGTAAAGAGTTGCCGAATCCAGGGTGACGATGGCGTACGAGAAAAAGACGGGGTTGTAGGGGATGTCGCTACCGCGGAGGTTGAAAAGCCATGCGATCTCATCGAGCAGTGAGACCACAAAACCGGCCGCTTTCTTCTTTTCCAGCTCCTTGCGCAGGTCGTGGAGCTTCGCAGCCGTGTCCTTACCCGCGTACTTTTGGGGCAACAGAACGACCTGCTGGCTGGGACGAGGGGGTTTGTCGGCACCCCAGACCAGATCCACCAGGTTCTCCGTCACGGCCTCGAGACCAGAGCCGCCGTTCTTCTTGATACTCTCGTTGAGCTTCTCCGCAGTGGTGCTCGAGATTAGGGTCGGGTCAACGGCAACCGTCTTGCCACCAGAAGACTGGTCAGAGGTCCATTCTTGCCAGGTGGGAACATCTTGTAGGCCAGTCTTGAGGAGATGCCAGTTGCTATCAAGCTGCTTTGAAGCTTGGTTGAAGTAGCGGCCGTCGGTGGCTAGGGCGGCCTTATCAAGCGTGACAACGGCGGTGCCTGCAGAACCGCTGAAACCAGATATGAACTCACGCCGGGCGTCGGTCGCAGCTATGTACTCGGAAGCATGGCTATCTTCAGACGGAACCACTGTTTGTGTCAAGTTTCACAGTCAGTACTGAAGTCCAGAGACCGAAGCAAGGTCTAAGTAGTTCAAATACCATAGATGTCCACTTTGCGGTCCTTCATCAACTTCCGCAGAGCGGCCAGCCGTTCGGTGGTGTTGACAGTTTCCATCTCTTCTACGGGCGTGGGTCTAGACGCAGCAGACCCCGCAGTAGCTTGCGTCTGAATTCGTCTCCTGGATAAGAAATGGGCGATACTCGGCGGGGTTGTAATGCCTCTGGCTTGTCTGGCTCTGACACTGGCACGGCAGCGGGTTGTCACTGTTGAACTTGAAATTCTAGGAACAGAGGAAGAAGGGACAGATATTGCTGCAATGCAGGGCCAAGTCCATATATGGCGCATGGGGGATTGCGGAGTGCCGTGACGCAGGTGTGAATCCCGTCACTGGCTTGAAAGGGCATCTGCTCCCGTGTCGGGTATTCGTGGTTTTGGATGGCAGGAGCTGGCTGCTATCTTAGGTCGCCTACAGCGCGTTGGACGGCAGCTGCATGGTCAACCCCACTAGACAAGTGCACTTCATCCCACTCAATGGATGTTTGTCGCGTTTTCCGGGGGGGGTCGTAGCTGCAGCAACGGGTGGCAGCAGCGGCGACAAGGGCCGGACCCCTCTAAGGCTTGAGCTCGCTTGACCTTTAGGCAGGTAGGTTGCATGACATTCACACCTGTCTTATTCTCAGTTTTTGCTCGCACGTTTGATTTCGTAAAAGAAGATGTTCGAATATATCATAGGACACACTTCATGTTGAACATTGGGGACACAATGTGAATGTAGTAGCTCTCTGTTGGGATGGGCTCACAATACGGGGTAAGGTAGCCCGTCGTTGGTTTAGGTCCCTGCCCCTCTTTCCCCCTCCAAACCAAAAAAAGGGAAGTCGCAGACCATGGAACGGCCCGGCCCCGGCAAGCTCAGTGCAAAAGTGCTGCAAATTCACCTCCCTATAGATTCGAAACCCAAATAGACCCAATCAAGGAAAAATCACTGGTTTAAACGGTACCAATAACCGTTGTTGTTGATTTAAACAACACGCGCATTGCACTCGTTACCTTTTAAACCGGAAAACGACGGGGCCCATCTCCTGTGCTTGGCATCTGTCCACCCCTTGCTTGCAGTCTCAACCTCGATTCGATTTCATGGTTTGACAGTAGGCACTCTTTGCGATAACCGTTCAGGAATTTGAGAAAAAGGGGATGCATCAAGCCAACATTTACAAACCACAAACCTGCAATTCATCATGAATCAACAACTACCTCTACCATCAAGTCTTGCTGAGGTCGAAGCGGTGAGTTTCTCAACACCTGAGTGACCAGAAGGATGTGGGCTAACCTTTCAAAAAGCTGATCCGGGCGCTTTACCAACCAAACCCCCCTGAGACTATCTCTCAGATTCAGGAGGTTCTTCAAAGGTTGCAAAGATCCCCCGAGGGCTGGCAACTGGCGCAAAGTCTTATCGCAAACCGAGATGACAACATCAAGTTTTTTGCTGCTTTGACCATCATTGTCAAGCTCAACAGAGACAGGTGAGACTTGTCGTCCTACGGCTCTCAGGTAATATGGGATCAAGCATGGATCGTCTCACTGACAGAAAACAGTGCTGCTCTGTCTGACGATGATGCAAAGGAGCTCCTTTTAAACATTGTCGGCTGGACATTGCAATCTCTTGTCGATGGATCAGGCGCATTCGTGACCAAGAAGCTCTGCTCTGCCTTGGTAACATTCTTTATTCACTTTTCTCAGATATGGCCTGGCTGCCTTCAACATTTTATTTATTGTCTCGATATCGGCCGGAGTACCCCGGTTGAGGCGTTGGACGATGCACTTCAAACCAACGTCATTGTCGGGAACTTGGATCAGCCAAAGCTCAAGGTGGCCATATGGCTTGCCACCTCGCTGGTTGAAGAGGTGGGCAAGATTGACATGAACACGACGAAATAGTAAGCACTCCTGACTACTGCCCTTTATAAGAATCTAAAGACTAAGTAATATACAGTATCTCAGTTCACGAACGACTTGTGAGGAATGCCCCGGACGTCACCTGTCTTCTCGCTCGTGGGTTTAATGCCCCTGCAACCAACAGTCCGGGTCCAATGATCCAGGGAGAGGCTCTAAGCTGTTTCCAGGCAAGTCCACTCATTACAGCTTACACCCATTGCCCAAGACTTGCCTTCGACTAATGGCATGCAGGCCTGGATTCTCTATGCTCAGCGTCTTTCAGGCAACTCCGAGCTCCTGGTCACACCCCTGAGAGAACTTGTCAACCCTGCCTTGAACTGTTTTGGCGACGAGTCCCTTTTCCAAGCAACCGCCGAGCTTTTCAGTGACGTCCTGTCAAATTACTCTAGCTTCTTCACGTCGGCTCACTACGAATCCCTCGCCAACCTCTTCGACAGCTCCTGGGCTGCTCGGCATTACGAGCGACTCCTCCACGGTAATCATGAGGAAGACGGGATCGCTTTCGGTATGCTCATGCTCGCCTACGGCGATGCGAAGGTCGAAGAGCTTATGACCAGCACTGATCCTCGCCCGCAGCGTTTTCTTTCCCAACTCAGCGGACTCTTGGCTGCGGATGGCTACCTAGTCGGAGAGGACCACATCTTCGTCCCAGCACTCGAGTTCTGGTCCACATTTGTTGAGACCATGGTTGACAATGTCTTCTCTGACGATGAGGGAAACACAGGAAAGGGCTGGCAGACATTCGCACAGCAACACCTCCTGGCTGTCGTTCAGAACTGTTGGCGCAAGATCCAGTGGCCTCCGGTGGAAGTGTTGAACGAATGGGACTCAAACGAGCGTGTAGGCTTTGGTGAGGCACGCAAGGACGTTGCCGACATGCTGCAGTCTGTCTTCACACTCAATGGGTCCGAGCTGATCACTTTCTTTGCCGACCTGTTTTTGCAATCGCTTGGCGTTCAGTCATGGCCTGAGGTCGAAGCATCCGCCTTCTGTCTCGGCAGCCTCTCGGATTGCATTTCGGACGAGGGGAAGCATGATGGTGAGCTGGCCAAGGTTTTCTCTTCACCTTTCTTTGACATACTCGCCCAGGCCAATGGTGCCGCAGTGCCCTTGCGGCTGCGGCAGACAGGTCTGTCGCTCATTGAGCGCTACTGTGAATACTTTGAGCGACACTCCGAGTACCTTCCTCACGCACTCAACCTACTCTTTGCTGCAGTTGGAGACCCAGTCCTCGGTGGTCCTTCGGCGCGGTCTATCTCAACTCTCTGTTCAAGTTGCCGGTCCATTCTTACAGGTGAGGCAGCTGTCTTCATCACACACTACCAAACAATTCGCGCTGGGCCTCAGGTCCTAGACTCGTTGGCGGAGGAGCGGATTGTGATGGCGATTGCGAGCATCATTCAGGCTATTCCGGAGGAGAGCAGACGTTTAGAGATGTTCGATGAACTCTACGGATTCTTGAAGCGGGATTTTGAAAGGTCGGTCGGGCTGAAGCGACAGCCAGAATTACTGAATCTGAGCGACCCCAACTTTGCTAGGGGCATCGTAGTCGATACGCCAGTGGGCAGCCATCACAGTCATTACCATAGTCATCATCGGCAACAAGGGGCTGTCAGTGTTAGTGGTGCCTCGGCGTCAGCAGACGAGGTTTCGCTTCAAATATCACTACGGAGTCTGAGGTGCCTCGCCAGCATGGCTAAGGGAATGCAAGACGTCAAGGAGCACGTCGTAGAACTAGACGTTGGGGACTCGTCCCAGCAGCGGCGGCGTGCTTCAGCCGACGTGGGCAAGTTGCAGAACATACAAGCAGATATCCTGGCCACGATGGCCGAGGTGCAGAGGACCTTTGCCAGCAGTGGAGAGCTGGTAGAGAGTATCTGCATTATCCTGAGGGCAGGCTTCTCGGAGACTGAGCCGGGCCCCTTCGTCTTCCCACCGGATGCGGTGACGAGCTTCTTCGTGTCGTTTGGGCAGGAGACACCTAGGCTCGGAACATTGCTGAGCACTGCGTGTTCCTTCGTTGGGTCGCTTTACAGGGGCCCTAAGCAGTTCGTTCCCGCTCAGTTGACGAGATTGCTCCCCTGGGTTCTCGGGCTGCTTCAGGGGCTTCCAGGTAAGCCGGATTGTTCTGACCTCTCACCCCTTCTTTCATTGTAACGTGTCGTATACTGATGGCGTGGTTACGCTCAGAGCCCGATAGTGATACCGAGGTATCGCAGAACGGCATTTGCTTCGTAGATAAGATTATGTCACGGTACCCCGAGGTGCTCTTCCAGGTTCAGCCGTCACAAATGCTTGAGTTCTTCTTCATGTTCTCCCTCCAGGTCCTAAACGGAAAGGAGCCACTCCCCAAGGCAGCTGCCGCAGACTTTTGGGTGAGTACACTGTTCAACTTCCTAGCTATTTCGTGCCTTGTCACATCTGCCACTAACATCGGTATCTTTCTTCCTTACTCGCAGACCGCATTCATCACTGCCAAGAGCGAGGACCCTAACCTCCAAGCTACGCTCACCAACGCGATGAATCACCTTGGACCGCTGATCGCCCAGACGCTCATCCAGAACGTTGGCGGCAACGCGGCCCGGAGCGAGCTGGACAAGCTGAGTGATCCGCTCAAGAAGCTGGTGGTCCAGCAGCCGCGCGCACAGCAGTGGTTGGAGCAGGCCCTCTTGGCGGAATCGTTCCCCGGTGCCCAGGTGACGCCGCAGGAGAGGTTGCTCTTCTTGAAGAAGATTGTTTCGTGAGTTTCTTCCCTCATATTTTCTTAGAGACAGTATACATACACACGCCTCCCCCTTCTCTGGGCTCCTTTTCAGGTCTTTTCAGGTCAACTCTTCTCTTTTTCACCGTCACAGTGCCTGACTTCAGGCTTCTACCTTTATCTCCCTTTACTATTCTTCCCTGTCTTTCCCTCCCTTCGCCCCTTGGCTCAGGGTACACGTCCTCCGTCTTCACCGCAACATGCTGATAAGGATATAATATTCGCAGACTCCGAGGTGCTAGAGCTACAAACCAGGTGGTGAGGGAGTTTTGGCTTCAATGCAGGGGATCCAACTTTGCATATGTATCGTGAACAACTTTCGAGTACGAAGGAGTGGGGCATAACGAGTATTGCATAGGAGCATCAGCTCATGGCGTTTGATGTACGGCAGTTGGATCTCATTAAATGAATACGGAAACCGTGCTCATCAAAAGCGAGGCTATTGTCAAAGATTCCACTAGAGTGACATGGCAACTGATCACCTGGTCTTAGAAGTTTCATGTTTCACACATCATCTATCACGGCCCCGTTCTTCCCAACCCAAGTGAACCCTGAACCAGTCTCCAAGATTTGGTTTATTGGCGCAGCGTTCTAACTGAAAAATCACGACATTCCTAGAAACGAACTAAGGCCAGCATTTGCAGACCGGCCAGAGGAGTTGGGCCATCAGTCGAGCTCTCCTGGCGTTCTCAACCGGCCTCACGTTAACGAGAGACCCTAACGCGCTTACCCATCAGGAAGAATGCGGCTCGAGAAGAGACATGGCGAATGCCAGTTATCTTCTCTACAGAAAGTACGAATTCCTCGAACTGTGGCTTACGGGCTGGGCTGGTGGATAGGGTATCGGGATCTACAAAAACTCTTTAAGGTACCTTATGGTGCTGGAATCGAATCAGTATCGACCTAGACACCCGTCGTCTCATTTTTCATGACGAGTTCGCTTCGGCCGGAAACGCCGTTATCAAGATTCCGAGGTTGCATATGATGGCTGAGATGAATTCAAGCCTCCAGACGCCATGATGCGATCGGTTGATGACCGGCTCCCGACGGCATGGTTCTACCTCGCAAGTAAACACGACGAACGAACGGAGGAGGGGAACATACCCGAGACAGCAGCCCACTCCCCCACTCGGCACGAGGGCGGGGGCACACCGGAGAACAAGGATCATGACAGCTACTTGCCTGAGCTCAGGGTGGTCTTGCCCTGCCCCACCAAAGGAATCGGCCAAGGAATCTTGGCTTTCCTTGTGCCTTGGATGCGGGACCCCAACTTCACAGCGTTTGTGGAAAGTTGGTGCGGCCCCCCTTTTAGTCTTTACTATCAACAAGCCCCTGAACATCACAAAGGGAACATGAGAAGCGTATGACGTCGCCATCTAGTGGGGGTAACACCACACGCTCGTGATCCCGATTCCCGCGGGGAAGCCAATTGCCTGGTTTCCTGGCTTGCCTGGCTGTGCTGTTTGCGGCAACAGACTCACGTATCCCCAAACAATTGACATGCATTTACACGTGGAGAGGGAGGGATTGGCTGGACCTGCCGCTACCCGGTCGAACATTCGTGAAAGGGTTGCCAAACAAAAATCCCAATCGAATGGAAGACTCAATCAAGTGTGACTACCTGCCTGGTAGTGTTAGGCTAGAGAGGATCAAAGTACCTCCCTCCCTAAGGTACCTTAGGTAGCTTGGTTCGGTCTTGTCCGGCAAGCTGGTATGGTGTGTGTCAACAAAAAGCCTGGCTTATAAGACGTGGCGTGGAGACCGACCCATTTGGTATCTTCCTTTCATTAGACATGCTTCTGAAATTTGGGTTTCTGTTCCTTTCTTCCTTCTTTTTAGCTTCATCATTCTACGGGAAGCTAGACCGAACATAAGCTTAACTATAAGCTTAACTTTCTTCCACAACCTTCTTTCCCCCCTGCGTGATCCACGCCTCATTCTCCATCCTGGCCAGATCACGAACGACGCCATCGTACCATCTAATTACCCACAATCGGCTGTTGAGAGACAATCGACCGCCACTGGACTCTGCCCTCACGATCAAGCAGTCAGACACACGATTGACATCATGCCGTCGACGAACAAGCCCATCTTCGTTGCTACGCACCCCCGGGCCTGTTCAACAGCCTTTGAGCGAGTACGTACTCTTGTTGCGTTGACTTGCACGCACTCGTTACTTCTCACTCTTCAACACGTACCCTATACTCGATGCTCGACATCGTCTTTCTCTTATCTAACCTTTTGTCTTGTGTACCTAGGTTTTCATGACAAGAGGAGACATATTGACATGTGTCCATGAACCGTTCGGGGACGCTTTCTACTATGGGCCCGAGAGACTCAGCGAGCGGTTCGCCGACGACGACGAAGCGAGGGAAAAGAGCGGATTTGCCCATGTCACGTACAAGCATGTCATGGACAAGCTGGAAGAGCTCATGGCTGACAAGGTTTGTTGACTTTTCTCATCTCATCCGGGGGAGATACACCAAAAAGCCACAACAACGTCTGACACTCGAACAACACCC
>Ga0233366_1000739_pt1 | contig 10324 bp, 19 predicted proteins | sample ElkDunMinimDraft_23_FD_191536 | JGI IMG/M metagenome (GOLD analysis project Ga0233366, IMG submission 191536) | Fecal eukaryotic communites from dung pellets of Tule Elk in California, USA - Elk Dung C4 | ecosystem: Host-associated > Mammals > Digestive system > Large intestine > Fecal | place...
TGCCGCTGACACGCTCAAAACTTCCTGCCCTTGCAACCTTTCAGCCCTGCCACCTGCCTAACGTCCTACGGCTCGTTTTCGCACTCCTGCCTGCCTGCCAACCTGCTGACATCATCGGGCAAAAAAAGTATCTTCATATTGGCATTATCTAAACATAAGCAAACAAAAAAGCCTGCCAATGGCATAACCATAAGCAGACATTTTTCTTAGAGTGAATAGATGATCTAATACAGCATGAACATTTTCACGGCATATTATCGAACAAACCTGGTTCTTTGAATTTATCCCTTTGGATTGCTCTATAGGCTTTAATTTCTTCGTCACACAATCTTTCAAGGATGATTGACCTTTGCAAAGCATTGCGGTTTTTTGTCTTGAACCATGTGGTTTGGGCTTCTCTCATCCGTTCCACAAGATCAATAAATTTTTCTACGTCCATAATCTTTTCTTTTTAGGGGTTAAACTATTCATGAATTGTATTACAACCCGCAGTTGGCCATTAAACCTTCGTATTACATTTTCCCTTGGGGAAATGGATCATCTTCGAACAAACCAGGAATGGAATCCTGTTCGTCCTTTCGGATGTCTCTTTCTACGTCAATCTGCCTAATCATTCTATCAACAGACTCTTGTGAGCTGAGCATTTCAGAGCGAATTAACATGTTGGCTCCATATCGATAGGCTATTTGCAATCTACGCATTTCTTTTACTTCATCGAAAAACTTCATTGTTAACATATCGGCATTTCATTTTTGAGGGTTATACTTAATATCATCGAGGATATATTTCGACCATTGCTTTGCTATTGCTTTTGCCATCTGAGGAAACGTTCTACTTCTGTATTTTCCCCGACTGGCATTGACATAACTCTTTGGGTGGGAATGGGAACACTCTGCCATCAGTGGAGGGAGATTTTTCAACCAGTAGCATGTTTTCTTGGTGTATTTCACACCATACCATGAAGGATCTGCATAACAACTTGGTCGTGGTAACTTTGCCAGTGCCATCGGGATGGGGTTTTCTACTGCCAAATATGGCACGTTGGCATTAAGGCATTGGTAGAAGAAAGCACGTCCTTTTTTGAGTCTTTCCACTCTTTCCCAATTGGCAATAATGATTTCTCCATCTATCGTGCATGAGGTTGTCGGCTCCCGATATAGTTGACAGCTGGACAATTTGCAGATGTAAGTGCATGGTGGATGGGCTATTATCAAGTCCCAATGATCAACAGTACACTTCTTTCCACTCTGAGTTGTGAAGTGGGTTTCTCCATTGAGGTATGGAGTTACATCACCATGTATATGCCAATCGGGATTTCCGCTTTTCCTACATGGCTGTATGTCGCATGAAAAGGCTTTATGTCCTAGCTCACGGAATGCTTTACACTCCGCTTGGCTCTCTTCACATGCTACCAGAACATTCAATTTACGTCTCATAGGTTATTCCAGTTTATTCTATCTTTCAGTTGTTCATATCGATTGCAAATGTTCTCTTGACCTTGGCAATCATGCAGGATAAAGGAGATACACATCATGCAGTGCCAGTCAATGTTAGGGGCTGTGTCTTGGGAGTTCATTTGCCATCCATCAAAAAGACACTCCGTTTCTTCACATTTTCGGATCGAAATTTGAGTTGGCGCAAGGGGTTTCTCACGTGCGTGTGCATGCGCAGACCCGTGCGGGCGAGGGGTTTTCTCCATAACACTTTGACTTTCAGTCTCTTTGGTCGTTACGAAATGGAATTTCGACGGCGGTACTATTGTACCGCCTTTTTGTGGCTGAAAATTTACGGAGGAATAGGGCTTATTTATTTTGGAATTTGGCATATACTTGATAGTCATGGTTACTTTTACAATCTTCTATATCTACATTAGCGTAGGTATACTGCTGTGGGTTCCTTGCTATCCACAAATCTTGTTTCACGTCAATCGGTTCTTTGAAATAGATACGTTCTGAAATAGACCATATGTATATACGTTTGGCATTCTTCACATAACGAAGGTACCAATCCAATGAAATGCCCGCTTTTCCATGCATAGATTTCCATAATTCCATATACATGTTTCCATAAAGAATGTTGTCAACCCTAAACGCAAGTGGCACTTCATTTGAGCCTTTCTTAACAACGAATACCCAACTATCTTCAAGATTAAGATGCTTAGGTAATGACTTTCGGATTTCATAACGTTTCTTACCCAATAGTATCAGGGTAATTAGTTTCTGCGGTAATGTAATAACGATGTTCATAATTTAAATTTGTTTAAAACGTGTCTATTGTTCGATTTGTAATACCTAAAAGATTTTTGACAATCGTCATGGCCGCTTCATAATCCAGTGACTTATCTTTTGTTCTGACGCTCATCATCATACGCATTGTCTCTAGTTCCTCTCTCGACCAGGGATTAGCGAGGTCGTTTCTGACATCATCTTGGGAAATGGCATCAATGAGTACCTGACATGCTTTGTGTATCTCTAGTGCTGAGTGGGTTGCTTGGTAGGCTTGGAGTTTGTTTAACAATTGCCTCCATCGCTCTTGATAGGTTGTTCCACTACCTGCAACTGGGTCTTTCGGTGCGAGTTTGTAGGTTAACTGTACACCACTGAAATCAAAAAGGACTTTATCTTTGCATCGGTCTTTTCGCTTGCCTTGTTTGTATTTTTTGAAATGAAAGTAATGGTTAGCCAGTGAAGCAAACATCACTAACAATCGGTCTCGGCCATCGTAACACTCCAAATTGTTTCGGATGGACTGGTAGTTCTTTTCATTACCATCAATTTCAATGGCAACCCATCCTTTGACTGCTGATCGTATGGAAAACTCCACCCGCCACACATTTACTAGTCCGCCATCTTTCGTGCATCGTTGCCAATCATCAACCAGTCCGCACAATTGCCATGCTTGACGTATGTAGGGTTTTTTGAAGGAGTCTGTTTTCACGTCATGTAGTTCCATAGTCTTATTGTACATCTTTGTTCCAATGGCACTTGTTTTTGAACCCCAAGATAGTGAGTTCCACTCCTGCCCAGTCCATGTGTCCTCTCCGTGAGAACTTATGCGCCCTTGATTGATTTTTGCGTATTTGTGGCGAATATATCTGCGTACAAAGGCTTGTGGATCATCCCCCTTGTCGAACCTGACGAAATCCAAGCACACGTCAACCCTTGATATGCGTACATCTGTATATCCGTGCGCTTGAAGAAATGACTGGAACATGCCTGCTGCACCTTCAAAATAGCAGGTGCGGTTAACCAACCTTATGTGACATTCGTTCGGGTCATGGATGCCGTGCAAACCTTGTGATGCAGGATTTCTTCTCACCTCTAAAAGATTTTCTCCGTCAGTTCCTTCCAGAACAAACATTTCTCTATAAACTCTAGTTCCGTATTCTCTTTCATGTACAATATATCCCTTCGACCGATAATAGTCAGCATTGCGTGGCTTTGCTATCGGTTCTCTTGCATGAACTTCTAACCAGTCGAGGTTAACACACCTTTTCGAAGTGCGTTTCTCTTCCGTTTGTCCATTGGGTAATTCTTCCATCAATCGAATTATACTTTAGAGTGATACGATTGCCGTTAGGATGCACAAGTTTAACCAGGCATAATGATTTGTCCTTATGCTCAAAAAGGATTCTATATCCATCTTCTAAAAAGCCTTGTGTTCTCTCAGCGAGAAGCACAAGACCTTTTAAGTGAGAGTTATCAGGGTACATTAATCTTCGCCAGTGAATTTCTGAATCCATCCATTTCTATCTGCAACAAATCTTTCCTGCGTTCTTGAAACAAGCGGAACCAGTTCGGGTTGAGTCTCATCACGAACGAGAGAGGGTACATTAAACCATTTCTTCACGTCCACCTGAGCACCAGTATTCGCATCGAACAGTACACTGGGGATTTCATCACCCTTGCCGCCAAGTAATTCTATCGAGCGGACATTGATAGTGATACCTGCTTTCATACATCTATCCTTTGCGGATGGATAAACCCTGCACGACATCGAACCAGTGACAAACACCATCTGACCTTTCTTTAGCCATTCAAGAACACCGGGCTTGCCATTCATGACACAATCCACCCACTGAGTGTTCTCATGCTGTTGGCCTGCTTCATCCGTCCATTTGTCCGTGTGTGCAATACGAAATGTTGTAAACTCCTTGCCGTTGTTGTTCTTAACCTCGGCATCGCCACCAATGTGGCCAATTGCTGTTGCTTGTAACATAAAATTTGATATTAAATTGTGAAAAAATAAATGAATACTCCTGCACCATCGGCAGGAAGGGAAAATCGTTGAGATCTAACTTAACCTTGTGGCCTATCTGAATTGGCTTTAGGTTTATTACGTTGTTTCGCTTCGGCTCGATGTATTACATTGATTTTCGCTTGAAAGTATACGTCGGGCTTGAATAGTGCAAGTACCCGAATGGCATTTTTAGAGAGTGGGGGCATTTCGGGGGTAATATCAAACTGGCAAATATAATCAACCAGGCATCTTGCTTTGATGGTCTGATAGTTCAACTCCACTAAACGTACATTCAATGACTCTGCCACCTTCATCAAGAAATCAGCAGCGTCTTGATCATATCTCTGAAAGTAATATCCTCGATGGGATGCGTATCTCTCCAAATAATGCAGGGCAGCAGCGTCTTTTATTGTTGAACCTGCAATTACTTTGTAGAATTTACTGGAGATAGTAATACGCTTTCCCGAGCATATCAATAAATAAGCCTGCGCCATACTATAACCTATTACGTTTCATTATAAGATGGCTGAAGGAATAATTCTTCACTGGGTCTTTCACGCTCCTTGCTCTTTTTCCAAATTGGGTTGCATTGCATGGGCAATTCAAGCAATAAGCAAATGGAAAAGCACAACTTTTCATTGAGCATTTCACTGGAACATAAGAAATCTGATTATTCATGCGTTTATTCTTTATGGGTTAGTAACTAATCATCGAAGGCGGGCTTTTTGCGCTCGATTATCTTTTCTTTGTCAACCTCAAAGCGGATAACATAGCCTTTCTCATATGCGTAAAATACCTTCATCATTTGCCAAAGAACATCATCATTAGCACATTTTAGAAGGATTGATAATATCTGATTGATGATGGCTGAACGCTTCCAGTAGGAGTGTCTTTTTCGTAACTCATCAATCTTTTCAAGTACATCTTGATCCAGTCGGATGCTAATCAATTTTTTGTTTACCATAATTTTGTAATTTATAAAAATAATCGGCATTATGCCAAGTAAAAAATACGCTTCATCCATGCACCATGAGAAACAAAAAGGTGGGGAGGTACTTTACGTCACTCTCCCCACCCACTGCCGATGGCGCTGCCGTTACGTTGGCGGGTCGCTCCTCAGCGTTGCCCGTTATCCTACGGCATTGCAAATATAGAAAAAAAGATCCATATGTAATACAAAATATCAGTGTTTTTTAATGAAATTTAAAATTCGCAAATCTCGCGCGTATTATATGGTGACTTTCAAAATTCTCTGAAACGAAATTTAACATCAACCAATGATGAATGATGGAGTTGCGAAATATGTAGGATGCAATCTTTAAAAACTCTCCAAGGAAAATTGTAATATGTGCCAAAAGCAAAATTTTGGCAAAAATCAGCCAAAATTCATTCATGAATAAATACTGCTGTTTGTAATACAAGTGGATCAGAGCATGTAATTCATCCCTGGTACTGGAAACAGCCAGGAATAAATTAAGAGAGCAGGTTTAAGCCTGCCCTCCGCCCGCATGAATAAACACTTTCCAGTGCTTATGTCGCTTACATCATGTTGGCACCACCCCATCCCGAAAGGGCTGCAATAGCAACTCGGAGTAGTTCCACAATTAGTTGTTTCCAATTGAATTTCATAATCATCGAGGATATTAAGTTTATACTATGCCATGTCGTAACCTTTACTTATGGTCTTTTCGTCTATCGCTTCACCACATTCTACCTTGGCCATGGCTGCTACCAGGGAACACATGGTATTCTTATCTTCATACGCAATCTTGGTATCTTTTTCTATACCCATCATGCGGCAAACATGGTCAATATAACTGGTTGTTTGGTTCTCGCTTTTGGGAGCCCATCTCGACACAATCAATTCAACTGTGTCAAGTCGGTATCTACGAATGTATCTGCGTAGGATAAGGAAAGCGGCTCTTATACCACACTCCATGTTGACAAATTGTTCAAACTCGTTATCATCTGGGTTAGCACGTTCGCCAAACCAAGTGTTTCCTATCCGTATATTCAGCGGATTGCAATTCCGAATTCCTCGTGGAACATTCTTTGTCTTTTTCATCTATTCAATCTTATCAGGGTGATTTGCAGCAGTATCCTGCTGCTCAACATAGTGATTAAACTTTTGTATGTAGTAACCAATGCCGAAAATAGAACCTGCGAGCAGAAAGGCCTGCGCAATGTACATCAACGTGCCGTTGGCCACATCGTCAATGTCAAGCACCTGTACGAAGGCAAGCACAATGGATGATATAATCAGCAGCACAGCACATGAATACTGAACGATAGCATACCAATTTTTCTTTCTCATAGTCCATCAAATATAGAGAAGGCAGGATTATCTCCCGCCCTCCCAAAGAAATCAATACTGATCATTCGCCAGTTTCGAAACCAGCACTACCACCACCACTTGGAGAGTTCGGATCGTTGAACATTGCAATCAAGTCAGTGCTTGAAGTTGGAGTGAAGGTGTAATCAGCAGCGGTACTAACATTAGTTGATTGGCCATTGATGCGCCATCCGAGGAACTCGCAACCATCGTTAGCGACTGCGTGAACAGTGCAGGTCGCACCCTCATTCACAGCCTTACGATTGTTAGTGAATCCATCACCACTTACTGAACCAGGACCCGAAGCGGTGATATAGACCATGTTCTGATTCGCGCTTGGGTCAGTTGTCTCATCTTCGTTGTCGAAGAGAGTAGTACCGCGAGTCTTGGTAAACTGATAGTCACCACTTGCCAGTTTGCGGCTCATAACGAGCTGAGCAATATCCTCGCCAGTGCTGACTGAATAGTTACCATACGTGGCTGAAGCACTGGAATTGGAATCCTTAATGCCGTATGCCCAAATAATGGCATCACCATCGAAGTCAACGATAGAAGCGGGGTATGTGCCATTCTCACCTGCTTCCTCGATAACAGCTGAGTCAACGAACTGCAACTGGTTTTCGGAAGTCTTACGATAAACAATGTACACGATACGCGAAACGGATTTGCTTGCGTCTGCATTGAGAGACATGTTCAGAGCACCTTCGCCATCACGTGAAGCAACAACAGCAGGGAGCCCCGTAACACCATTGGTCAACTGAATGTTCTCGTAAGAGATCATTGATTGGCCATTGTTGGCGGTGATGAAGTCCATGTTGATTTTGATGAACTTGTTACGAGCGGTCACCAGTCCTTCACGAGGAATGACAATCACCGGAGCAAGAGCAGCAGCCAACTGACTGGCCAACTTCAAGCGCGAACGCTGATTCATCTGATCAACCGTGTTAGGGTTCTTTACATTCGGGTTGTACTCACGGACAATACCTTGACCACCCGACACCGAGAAAACGAGGGAGCCAACCTTACCAGTGGCGCGACCTACAATAGAAGTAACTTTTCCCATGACAAAAAAGTAGTTTTAAAGGTTTCTGAGCGACATCCGGCCACTCTTCGGGCATCTGATACACCTTATCCACCTGAGCACGTCTGCTATGGCTCAGAATGAACCATGCGTTGCCGTGGGGGTGTTCTTCAACGTCCGCAAAGGTACAAAAAATTTTCCAGTCGGAGATGCGTCAGAGTTGAGTCGGAGGAAAGTCGGAGATGAGTCGGAATTGTTAATGAGTTGCCCACTTGTTAACACTTGTTTACAATCGAGAATTAACATTTGTTTGCAGAAGTGTTAACGAGGTGACGAGCGAAAGAAGACAAAAGTGGAGCGAAGATTTAACAAAGTTTAGCAAGTGAGAAAAGGAATGTAATACAAAGTGGGCTAACAGCCCCATTTTATGTATTAACATATTGTTAACATTATGTTAAGACATATTAACGAAATATCTGCTGATATGTCAATACTTATTTGTACCTTTGCATCATAAATCTTAGTTCTTTGACATACTGACACACAGACACCACCAAAGGCAGGTGGCGAACACATAACGTAATAATAAACCTCAGAAGTTGCGCCCGACACGTATCAGGGAAAAAGAAATGAAGAAAGAAGTAAGAAACGGCACAATCCACCTCACATCAGAGAAGAGTGCTAAATTCATCAATGCAGCCACTGCACTACTTGCAATGCAGGCTATTGAGTTCCTTGCCGCTAACATGGGTTATAGTACACACAGCAGCATCTATCTCCCACACAAGCGAATTGAGTTATCAATCCACTTTGAAGGAGCAAACCTCCCACAACTGCCACCAGGGTACAAATACTCATGGCGAGACATCACAAGTCATACTTACTATTCAGAATATGACAAGCAGGAAACGAGAGTGAGAGTAATTGATTATTATTTCGAGTATTAACAGGGAGGGGCGCAAGCCCCTTCCACAATCAAACCAGATTATGGAAGCAATTAAAATCGACATTCAGACAATCAATCACCAAGCAAACTTAATGATAAGAGCGCAGAAGTCTGAAGACATTAGAACAAAAAGTGGAAGCAATACAATAGTCCTATTTGCAGTCGGCAACACTTACGAAGCCTACAACGAGAGTGCAGAGCAGCTGCACACTATCTGCAAATTCCCAATCATCCACTACGGGAACATTCCCACTCTTGACTTTAAGAAGAATTGCGATGCATGGGTATTCCCAAAAATGATTCGTGAGGGCTTCAAACTCTGCATCATCGAGAACTAAACATGAAGGAGGGGCTAAAGCCCTTTCTTCTAGTCGTTAACGCTATACGTAAGAAAACCTATGATTAAGACAATCATCAAAGTAACAAAGGAAGATGGTTCTTTCGGTTACGTCAAGTCAATCAATGACACGATAGAGATAAGCAGCAGCGTAACGGATGCACTCCAAATGGACTTTCAAACAACGCTTTCCGTTTCGCTTGCACTGGCAACACTCAAAGTTCCTCATTCAATGATATCAAAAAACATTTCACATGATTGAACAGTACATTAACTATTTGCAGAATATCAAGGGCTATTCTGCCAATACGTCCCAGTCCTACGAAAAGGACATCAGAGCATTTAGCAAGTGGGCGAAAGCCCACATTGCCAATGCCAGTTGGTCAACGATTACCAGAGCAGACCTTGACCAGTATATCACTGAACTGGCAAATGAGGGGTTCAAACCATCAACGACCAATCGCAGGTTGTCGGCACTCTCTAGTTTCTACAGATACCTGCAACGTGAGGGCTACCAAATCGAAAACCCTTGCACCTACGAAAGCAGGCGAAAAGTTCCGTACACCATCCCCAACACTATTCCAGTTGACCAATTGCATGATGCATGGGAACACTCCGCAGGAGTTGCGAAAGTAATGCTCGGACTATTGGCCACCACAGGAATACGCATACAAGAACTATTGGATATGACCTGGGAAGACATAGATTTCGACACGCAGGCCATCCGCATCCACGGCAAGGGTAGACGGGAGCGCATTGTGTACACGTTACCTGAACACTTAGAAACACTTGCAGAAGTTCAAAAAATGTACCACCAAAAAGGCCGTATCTTCACAATTGAGCAGCGTGAAGCCCGCAGGATGATATTCAATGCACTACGGCCTTACTGCAACGCAAAGCAGTTAAGCCCTCACGCTATCCGGCACACATTCGCCACACATGCCGCCACGATGGGTGCAAATGTTACCACCATAGGGCAGACGTTAGGCCACAAGCAATTGGAGACAGCACAAAAGTACATTGATATGACGGCAGCACCAGTACGCCAGTTATGTCAAAATTTCAATCCGTTTAACAAATAAATCAAGCAACATGAAGGAAGAAAAAGACGAAAAAGTCAGAGTTCGCAAGGCGAAATCTGAAAAGGGAACAAGGAGCCAAACAATGTATTCGTTCCGACTCGACAACGACAATGTAGAATGGTTGCATCAGCAGCACAACATGGGTCGATACTTAAACGACCTCATTAGATCAGACCGCCAACACATATTGGGTCAGTCAACAGTGAACACGTGAAGGAAAGGAGGGCGAAAGCCTTCCTTTTTTTTTGCCCGATGATGTCAGCAGGTTGGCAGGCAGGCAGGAGTGCGAAAACGAGCCGTAGGACGTTAGGCAGGTGGCAGGGCTGAAAGGTTGCAAGGGCAGGAAGTTTTGAGCGTGTCAGCGGCA
>Ga0233366_1000740_pt1 | contig 10312 bp, 12 predicted proteins | sample ElkDunMinimDraft_23_FD_191536 | JGI IMG/M metagenome (GOLD analysis project Ga0233366, IMG submission 191536) | Fecal eukaryotic communites from dung pellets of Tule Elk in California, USA - Elk Dung C4 | ecosystem: Host-associated > Mammals > Digestive system > Large intestine > Fecal | place...
GTGGGCTTCGAGCGCGGCGGGGAGCAGGTTGGCGGCGGCGGTGCCGGAGGTGCAGATGACGGCGGCGGGCACGCCGGTCTCGCGGCCGAGACCGAGCGCGGTGAACCCCGCGACGCGTTCGTCGATGCGCACGTGCAGGCGCACGAGACCGCGTGCCTCCAGCTCGGCGGCGACGAGGGCCAGTGCCTGCGAGCGGGAACCGGGGCTGAGCACGATGTGCTGCACGCCCGACTCGACGAGTCGGCCCAGCAGTGCCGCTGCGGCATCCGTCGCCGGCGCCTGCCCGCCCATGCTCATGCGTCGGTGGGTCGCTGCGGCGGGTTTCCCGACCGGGGGTCGTCGTCTTCGGAGTCGAGCGCCTTCAGCTCTTCCTCGATGCGCCGGATGCGCTCGTCCTGATCGCGGATGTCGCCGATGCGCCCGAGGAACTCGGGGTCGTCGTCGGGGGCCCTCACCCGCGGTACCGCCGACGCACGAGTGCGACCGATGGTGAACCAGAGCAGGCCGCCGACAACCGGCAGTGCGATCACGATGAGCATCCACATGGGCTTGCTCACCCCGCGATGCCGTGAGGGATGCTGCACGGCGCAGTCGACGATGCTGTAGACCCAGAAGACTGCCAACAGCAGCGCAACGATGAGAAGGATACGCGCCACGGTCCCATCCTAGGCGCGCTGGAGCATGCGGTCGCCCTCCCGTGACCGAACCGAAGCCGCACCCGGGCGACGCCTAGGATGGAAGACGTGAAAGCACGCCCCGCGATCGTCTATTCGGTGCTGCGACTGTTGGCATTCCTGGTGCCCTTCGGGCTCATGATGCTGTCGCCGGTGCTGCGGGAGTACTACTGGCTCGCGGCGATCTTCGCCGCGCTCATCGGCCTCAGCCTGTCGTTGCTGTTCCTGCGCCGCCCGCTCGCCGAGGCGACCTCCGGCCTGCCCGAGCGTCGTGGCCGGCGCACCGGAGCGGAGAACGACGCCGACGCCGAGGATGCCGCCAGCGACGCGCTCGGCGACGACTCGACGTCCCGCTGAGTCAGGCCGCGAACGCCCACAGCAGCAGCGCGCCGTAGGCGACCGACGTCAGCGACGTCACCCCGAGGGCGACCACCAGCTCCCGCGGGGCACGGTAGGTCCAGACGATCAGGATGGCCGCGGCGGCGGGGATGAGCGCCAGCAGCGACAGCCACGCGATCGGGTAGAGCAGCGCCAGGAGCCCGGCGATGGCGAACGGCACGAGCAGGAACACGGTGAACAGCACCTGCGTGGCGCGCTTGCCGATGCGCACCGTCAGGGTGCGCTTGCCGGCGACGCGGTCCTGGTCGATGTCGCGCAGGTTGTTCGCCAGCAGCACGGCGCACGCCAGCAGCCCCGCGCCCACCGCACCCAGCCATGCCTCCTGCGGCACGACGCCCACCTGCACGAATGTGGTGCCGACGGTGGCGACGAGCCCGAAGAAGACGAAGACGAACAGCTCTCCCAGCCCCGCGTAACCGTAGGGCCGCTTGCCGCCGGTGTAGAACCAGGCCGCGACGATGCAGACCAGTCCCACCGCCAGCATCCACCAGTGCTGTGTGCGGATGACGATGCCCAGGCCCGCGACGGCGGCGATGCCGAAGAACGCCAGTGCGACGATGAGCACGGTGCGCGGCTGCGCCTTGCGTGACGCGGTCAGGCGCGCGGGGCCCACACGGTGGTCGTCGGTGCCGCGGATGCCGTCGCTGTAGTCGTTGGCGTAATTCACGCCGATCTGGAGCGCGACGGCCACGACCAGGCAGGCCAGCGCGAGCACCCAGTGCAGTTCGCGGTCCACCAGCAGCGCCGCGCCGGTGCCGATGAGCACCGGCGTCACCGCGAGCGGCAGGGTGCGCAGTCGCGCCGCGCCGATCCAGTCCCGCAGCGTCGCCTTCTGAGGCGCCACCGGGCCGCGCGCGACCGTCGCCTTCTGCGGGTTGCCGCGGGGCGTGCGGTTCGATGCCGACGTCGAGCGCTTCTTGCGGGTGCGTGCTGCCACGAGCAGTCAGTTTAGGCGGTCGCCGTCGGGGCCGTGGACGGCCGGTGTGCGCTGACGGGTGGATGCCGCCGGGCGTGGTCAGTGCGCGAGATCGCGCACCGCACGGCGGATCGCCTCGCGGTCGGGCTTGCCGCTGGTGAGGGTCGCGAGCTCATCCACCAGCACGAGCTGCGACGGACGGGCGTGCGGACCGATCGCTGCGGCGACCGCGTCGCGGGCCGCGTCGAGCCGATCGGCTTCGCTGCGGCGCAGCGCCTCGCCACGGGCGGCGACGATGACCGACGCCTCACCCCACCGCTCGTCGGGAACGGCGACGACGACGGCGCCCGCGAGCCCCGGGACGTCGCGGACGATCTGCTCCACCCGGTCCAGCGACACGTTGATGCCGCCGGAGACGATGACGTTGTCCAGTCGCCCCCGCACGCGCAGCACCCCGCCGGCGAGGAGGCCGGCGTCGCCCGTGCGGTACCAGCGGGTGCCGTCGCTGTCGCGGGGGAAGGCCGCGGCGGTGCGCTCGGGCTCGTCGAGGTACCCGTCGGCGAGGATGGGGCCGGTCACCTGCACCTCGCCTTCGACGATGCGCAGTCGCACCCCGTCCAGCGGCACGCCGTCATAGACGCAGCCGCCGCTGGTCTCGGTGGATCCGTAGGTGCGCACGATCCGCGCGCCGGCGGTCTGCGCCCGCTCGAGGGTCGCCGGCGGCAGGGCCTGCCCGCCCACGAGGATCGCCTCGAACGAGCGCAGCGCCGCGGCCACGGCGCCGTCGTGCTCGGCGGCGTCGAGGAGCTTCGTCAGCTGTGCGGGCACGAGAGAGGTGTAGCTCGCGACGCGCTCGCCGTGCTCAGTGGACAGCATCATGAGGGATGCCGCGGCGAAGGCCTGCGGCGTGAACGCGCCGGACAGCACGGCGGGTTCCCGACCGGAGACGATCGCGCGCACGAGAACCTGCAGCCCGGCGACGTACGACGCCGGGAGCGCCAGCAGCCACGCACCCTCGCCGATGCGCGCCGCGGTCGCCATGGCGCCGGCGGTCAGGGCGCTGCGGCTGAGGACGACCGACTTCGGCACGCCGGTCGACCCCGACGTCGTCACGACGACGGCGGTGCCGGCATCGACCACGCGCGGCGCCGACTCGACCATGCCGAGCCCGAGTGCGGGACCGGTGCCGTGGATCGCGGCCCGCAGCCCCCGGAGCACCTCGCGGGGATCCTCGCCCGAGACCGCTTCGAGCTTCATCGTCGCCTCAGTAGTGCCAGGGGTAGGGCGACCAGTCGGGATCGCGCTTCTCGAGGAACGAGTCGCGCCCCTCGACGGCCTCGTCGGTGCCGTAGGCCAGACGCGTCGCCTCACCGGCGAACACCTGCTGGCCGACCAGGCCGTCATCGACGGCGTTGAAGGCGAACTTCAGCATGCGGATGGCGGTGGGCGACTTGGTCAGGATCGTCTGCGCCATCGCGATCGCCTCGCGCTCGAGGTCGGCGTGCGGGACGACGCGGTTGACCGCCCCCATCTCGTACGCCCGATCGGCGGAGTACTCCTCGGCGAGGAAGAACACCTCGCGGGCGATCTTCTGCCCCACCTGGCGAGCCATGTACGCCGAGCCGTATCCGGCGTCGAACGAGCCGACATCGGCATCGGTCTGCTTGAAGCGGCCCTGCTCACGCGAGGCGATCGACATGTCGCAGACGACATGCAGCGAGTGCCCGCCGCCGGCAGCCCACCCCGGGATCACCGCGATGACGACCTTCGGCATGAACCGGATGAGCCGCTGCACCTCGAGGATGTGCAGCCGCCCCGATCGGGCGGGGTCGGGCACGAACGCCTCGTCGCCCTCGTACTTGTAGCCGTCGCGGCCGCGGATGCGCTGGTCGCCGCCCGAGCAGAACGCCCACCCGCCATCCTTGGGGCTCGGTCCGTTGCCGGTGAGCAGCACCACGCCGATGCGGGAGTCCTGCCGTGCGATGTCCAGTGCCCGGTACAGCTCGTCGACGGTGTGCGGACGGAAGGCGTTGCGCACCTCGGGCCGATCGAACGCGATGCGCGCGATGCGTCCGTCGCCGGACACGTGCGCGGTGATGTCGGTGTAGGCATCGGCGCCGGGCGCCGGCTGCCACATCGTCGGATCGAACAGCTCGGAGACCATGCCTCCAGCCTATTCCCGGCCGCCGCGGTCGTCAGGCCCGACGGCGGTCAGGCGTCGTTCTTGCGATCGCGCCACCGCAGCCAGCGCTCGATGAGCTCCTCGTCACGGCCGCGCAGCTCTTGGAGACGATGAGCCCGCCAACAATCCTGGAAGGTCGTGGTCAAGTTCTGATCGTCGATCGAGCAATTAGTCACTCAGCAGTGAGACGAAAAAGCACCATAAAAATGCGGCTACAGCGTGGTAGCTTGCAAAAAGCTGGGCAACTAGGAAGCAAGAAGGAGACTGATGACCAGCAAGTACTCGATTCCAAGTCTCGATTTCGGCTCCGAGCTCGTGGGAACCCTGTTCGAGATCGAGCGCCTGCGCGCGGACATCGGAACAGGCACCACGCCCGCCGACACCTATGTCGAGCTTCATCGACTCTTCGACCTGGTCATGAGCGTGGTGTCAGCTCGAATCGAGGGCAACCACACGACGGTCTACGATGCACTCGACCAGATCGACACCGCCACCAGGACGGGCGAAGACCACCTCCGCGAAATCTCCAACATCGCGGAGACCGCGCGGTTCATCGATCAGCTGGAAGCAGACGCGCCGCTCACGCACTCGTTCATTCGTGAGTTGCACAAACGAACGGTCGGCGGACTCATGCGAGAGGGCGATCCCACTCCGGGGGCGTACCGCAAACAGGAGGTGGCGATCTCCAACTCTGCCCACACGCCGCCAACCTGGGTGACTGTGCATGCGGAGATGACTTCTCTGCTTGACTTCGCGAACGAGAACCGCCCGATGCATGAGCAGATGTTGCAGATTGCGATCGCGCACCATCGCTTCGTGTGGATCCACCCCTTCCGCAACGGCAACGGCCGAGTCTCGCGTCTGCTCACCTACGCGATGCTCCGCAAAACCATCTTCGCGACTCGTGGTCACAGCGCTTTGAACCCAACTGCGGTGTTCGGCAACAATCGGGATGCATACATTTCGGCGCTTGAGCGCGCCGACGGACTCACCGACTCCGGGACGGTCGCGTGGGCGGAGTTCTTCGTGCGCGGCATCCGCGACGACGTCGCCCGGCTGGTCCAACTCCAGCAGCACGACTTCGTCACCGATCAGCTCGTTGGGCCAGCGCTCGACTCCCTACGGCGTGATGGACTGGTCTCTTCGGAGGAAGCGGCTGCTCTACGCAGAACGCTCGAGCTGGGCGTCGTCAAGGCTGGCGACCTCGAGCACGTTATCCCGGGGTCGGCGTCACATCGATCGAGGTCGATTCGCGCCCTGCTTGACCGTGGGCTTCTCCAGCAAGCCGAAGAAGGGCCTCGGTTCTATCGGCTGTCGCTCTCCCGGGGGCCACTCGCTCCGCGTCTCATTCGTCGGCTCGACACGCTTGGGTACCTCCCGAAGATGCTGGCTGACGACTGAGTCGTCGACCGCCGCAGTTGGCCTCCGCCGCGCGAGGTCACTTCTCTACAAGAGGCTGCGGCCTGAATCGAGCCTTGAATCACACCTTTCCGGTCAGGCGTCGTTCTTGCGATCGCGCCAGCGCAGCCAGCGCTCAATGAGCGCGTAGTCCCAGTCCGGCCCTTGGAAGCCGAGCGTGTACAGACGCACGCCCGCGCTGTAGAGGGCATCGGCGAAGTCCTCGTCGCGGTCCTTCAGCTCGTTCGAGATGATCAGCCCGTCCGCGGGGCGCTCTTCGACGTCGGCCCACTTCTGGATGACCGAGAGCTTGTGGGGCAGCTCGTCGGGGCCGACGAAGCTGTGCCAGATGTCGGCGTGACGGGCCACCAGACGCAGCGTCTTCTGCTCGCCCTTGCCGCCGATCATCACGGGGATGCGGCGGGTGGGCTGCGGGTTGAGCTTCTCCCAGCGCCGCTCGATGCGCTCGAGCCCTCGCTCGAGGTCGCGCAGCCGCGAGCCGGGCGTGCCGAACTCGTATCCGTACTCCTGGTAGTCCCGCTCGAACCAGCCGGCGCCGGTGCCGAAGATGAACCGGCCGGTGCCGCCCTTTGCGGAGATGTGGTCGATCGTGCGGGCCATGTCGGCCTGCAGGTCGGCGTTGCGGTAGCTGTTGCAGTTGACCAGCGCCCCGAACTCGACACGCTCGGTCTGCTCCGCCCATGCGGCGAGCATGGTCCACGACTCGAAGTGCATCCCGTCGGGGTCTCCCGACAGCGGGAAGAAGTGGTCCCAGTTGAACAGGATGTCCACCCCCATCTCCTCCAGCCGCAGCACGGCGTCGCGGAAGGCGGGGTACGCAGCGTGCTGGGGCTGCAGTTGGATGCCGAGGCGCACGGGGGTGTCGATGAGAGGCATGGGGATCAGCCTAGGGGCGCCGCGCGCGCGGGATCGAACAGGCCGCCGGTGAGCGCGAGCAGCACGACCGGCAGCGCCCACGCCAGCGCGAGCAGGGAGCTCGCGATCGCGCTGCCCATCCCCCATCGCCCGACGATCCGCGCCCGCAGGGTCACGAAGGCACCGGCGGGCAGCGCCTGGTCGGCGTCGCCGCGCGGCAGCTGCTTCCGTCGCCCGGCGTCACCGAGCGCGGCGGGCCTTGAGGAAAGCGTCGATGGTGTCCCACAGGGCGACGCCGACGGCACCGAAGCCCAGCAGCAGCGTGAGGATCGTCATGACGGTCTGCGCGGACTCGGCCGGCAGAAGAGCCGGGAACACAGCAGGGTTGAGCAGCTCGTCACGCGTCAGCAGGTACAGCAGCGGCACCACGAACGCGATGTTCAGCGCGGCGTTCGCCGCCGCTGCGGCCGGCGTCCACCGCCCCTGCAGGTAGACCCAGACGGCGAGCGCGATCTCGAGGGCGATCAGGACGAACAGCCCCAGGATCCAGCCCGGCCAGAGCGCCGGCGCGAGGGCGGGCATCCAGCCGTCCCCCTCGGCGAGGTAGGCCAGTCCCACGAACCGGTCCCACACCACCGCCCCGGCGGCCAGCAGCAGGAAGATGAGGCTCGCGATGAGGTCTGACAGTCCCGCACCCCGCTCCTTCTTCTCCGGCAGCTGATCCAGGGTCCAGCCTGCGCCGAGGGCGATGTCCTTGCCGCCGACGTTGCGCTCGATGATGAAGAACACCAGGGCGGTCCAGAAGCCGATGTTGACGATCACGGAGATCACGACCGGCACGATCGCGCCGATGACCTCGCCGATGCCCGCCCCCGCGAGCATCTGGGCCAGGGCGACACCGAACGCGGCGCAGGCGGGCACGATGGCCCAGAGCAGCTTCGTCAGCCGCCACCAGGTGAGGTAGTACCGCGGGCCGATGAGCCAGAGCGGCCGGTCGGTGTACTGGGCGGCGAGCGCATCGGGGTCACCGAGGCCGGTGAGCACGGCGCGCTCGGCCTCGTCTGCGGGGTCGCCGGCCGCGATGCGGGCATCGATCTGGTCTTCGATCGACGCGCGCAGCTCGGCGGCGAGGTCGGGACGCTGCTTCTCCGGCACGGTGCGCATCGCGGTCTCGACGTAGCGGTCGGTGAGAGTTGCGGTGACGTTCATCGTCAGTTCTCCTCGGGGAGGGCGGCGATCGCGTCGGCGATCGCCGTGAAGTCGTCGGTGAGGGCGCCGGCCAGTCGTCGACCGGCGGCGGTGGTGCGGTAGAACTTGCGAGGCCGGGCCTCGTCGGTGTTCCACTCGCTCGTGAGGTGCCCCTGCTTCTCCAAGCGGCGCAGCAGCGGATACAGCGTGTTGGCGTCGGTGTCGAAGCCGCGCCGGTTGAGTTCCTCCAGCAGCCCGTAGCCGTAGCCCGGATCCCGCAGCAGGCGGAGGCACGCGAGCACGATCGTGCCGCGCCGCAGCTCCTGCAGGTGCGTCTCGAGGGCTTCCGTCTCGCTCATGCTTCACACTGTACTGTGCGTCACACACTATTGTCCATCACAATTCTCGCGAGCGCTCGCGCGGCACCGACGGCCGGCCGACGATCGGGCCAGGATGAAGGGGTGCCCCCTCTCCCCCCGCTCCCGGAACTGCTCGACGGCGCCGTCGTGGTCGCCCTGCCGCTGGCCACCCGCTTCCGCGGCGTGGACGTGCGCGAGGCGGTGCTGCTGCGCGGACCGGCCGGCTGGACCGAGTTCTCCCCGTTCGCCGAGTACGACGACACCGAGGCGGCCATCTGGCTGGCCGGGGCGATCGACTTCGGCTGGCGGGACTCCCCCGCGCCGCTGCGCGACCGCGTGCCGGTGAACGCCACCATGCCCGCCGTGGCGGCGAGCCGCGTCGACGAGGTGCTCGCCCGGTTCGACGGATGCCGCACCGTCAAGGTCAAGGTCGCCGAACCCGGCCAGACGCTCGCCGACGACGTCGCGCGCGTGCGCGCCGTGCGTCAGGCGCTCGGCCCCGAGGGCCGCGTGCGCCTGGACGCCAACGGCGCGTGGAACGTCGACGAGGCCGAGCACGCCGTGCACGCGCTGGCCGAGTACGACCTCGAGTACGTCGAGCAGCCCTGCGCGAGCGTCCCCGAGCTCGTGGAACTGCGCAGCCGCATCCGCTACATGGGCATCCCCATCGCCGCCGACGAGAGCGTGCGCAAAGCCGCGGATCCGCTCGCGGTGGCGCGAGCAGGCGCGGCGGACATCGTGGTGGTCAAGGCGCAGCCGCTGGGCGGCGTGCACCGCGCCCTCGAGATCGTCGCGGAGGCGGGCCTGCCGGCGGTCGTCTCCAGTGCCCTCGACACCTCGATCGGCCTGTCGATGGGGGTCGCCCTCGCGGCCGCGCTGCCGCAGCTCGACTTCGACTGCGGGCTGGGGACGGCCGCGCTGTTCACCGGCGACATCACCGCGCCGGCACTCTCGCCCGAGGGCGGATCGCTCCCCGTCGGCCGCGTCGAGCCGGATGCCGATGCCCTGGCGGCCCACGCGGCATCCGCCGATCGACGCGCCTGGTGGCTCGACCGCGTCGCGCGCTGCCACGCGCTGCTCGCGCAGGTCAGCTGAGCGGCGGATCCACCAGCGCGGTCGCGAGGCGCTCGGCGCGCCCATGGAGCATCTCGCCGGCCTCCTCCTTGCCGAGGCCCAGCAGCGCCGCTCGCGCGCTCGTGTCGTCGGCGACTTCCACGAACAGGCGAGCCACCTCCTCGGCGGGCAGTCGCAGCCGTAGCCCGTAGACGTCGACGAGGCCCGACACGATCTCGGCGATGCGTGCGATGAGACCGTCCTGCCACGCGAGGTAGGCCGCAGCCATCTGCGGGTCGCGCAGCGCCTGCGCGCGGATCTCGCTGACGAGGGCGGGGTCCATGTCGTCGAGCGACAGGCCGACGACCCGTCGCACCAGCTCGGTGGGATCCGGCGGCACCTCGCCCGCCTCCAACTCGTGCACGCGGCTCTCGACCTCTTCGAGCTTGCCCTCCGCCAACCGGGCGACGAGGGCGAGGAACAGTTCGTTCTTCGAGGCGAAGTTGGAGTAGAAGGCTCCTCGGGTGAACCCGGCGCGCTCGCACACCGCTTCGACCGACGCTCCGTCCAGGCCCACCTCGGCGAACACCTCGAGGGCGGCATCCATGAGCCGACCGCGGGTGTTCTCGCGGCTGCGTGTGGTCGGTCGCATCCTGATTCACCCCGTTCCCCGTCTTCACATGAACCGCTCAGGCTCGCGGTCTCTGCGGCAATTACGATACACCTACGTATTGGATACACCGCTGTATCGAAACCTCCGACGACGATCCGAAGGCTGCCGTGTCCACTCTGCTGTTCTCCCTGGGCCGCTGGTCGTACCGTCACCCCTGGCGGGTGCTGGTGTCGTGGCTGCTGCTGCTGGCGCTCGCCGGTGCCGGTGCCGGCCTGTTCATGAAGGGGACGGACAACGCGTTCTCGATCCCCGGCACCGAGGCGCAGGAGGGCATCGCACTGCTCGAACGCACCTTCCCGCAGGCCAGCGGCACGAGCGCGCAGATCATCGTCGTCGCCGCCGACGGGGCCGAGGTCACCGACGCCCCCTACGCGGATGCCATCGACGACACCCTCACCGAACTCGCCGACCTCGACGGCGTACTGGCGGTGACGAGCCCGTTCGACGAGATGATCACGGGCCTCGTGTCCGACGACGGTCGAGCCGCGATCATGACGCTGCAGTTCGACGGGCAGGCGACGTCGGTGTCGCCCGCGACCACCGACGCGCTCGGAGAGATCACCGACGAGTTGCGCGCCGCGCTGCCCGCGGAGG
>Ga0233366_1000745_pt1 | contig 10300 bp, 5 predicted proteins | sample ElkDunMinimDraft_23_FD_191536 | JGI IMG/M metagenome (GOLD analysis project Ga0233366, IMG submission 191536) | Fecal eukaryotic communites from dung pellets of Tule Elk in California, USA - Elk Dung C4 | ecosystem: Host-associated > Mammals > Digestive system > Large intestine > Fecal | place...
AAAATCACCTCTGCAATTTCCTCCGGTATCCCCTTCCCATTGTCGCGGACTTCTAACACCATTTCTCCATCAATCACACCGATTGAAAAGAATACCCTCTTTCCTTTTACACCATCTAGGGCATCAAAGGCATTTTCAATCAAGTTGCCGGCAATACGAATGAGGTCATGGATTAATTCCTCCTTAATGTCACTTGGCATATAGCTGTCCTCATTGATGACAAGCTGGATTCCGAGCTCTCGCGCTTTACTGAGCTTCCCTAATAGGAACCCGGCAAAGAGGGGATTCTTTATTCGTTTAACGATAAAGCCCTTCTCGGTTTCATAATCTTCTACTAAATTCTCAATATAGCGGCTCATTTCCTTATATTTCTTCAGATGAACAAGCCCCAGGATAACATGGAACTTGTTCATGAATTCATGGGATTGTGCCCTTAATGATTCAGTGTAAAGCTTTATTCCAGTCAACTGATCTGCCATATCCTGCAGGTCGGTCTTATCCTTAAAAACGGATAATCCGCCAATAACCTTCCCTTTATGCATGATAGGCACATTATTCGCAAGAACTGTTCGGTGGTTGAATATCTGCTCTACATTCTCTTCAGACCGTCCATTTCTCATCGCTTTCGCCAGACTCGGCATATGGTCATCAATTGGTTGACCCAGCAGCTCCTCCTTCCGTTCAAATCCCATGAGCTTCAATGCCTCTCCACTGATAACAGCGATCTTCCCATCCTCATTAACGCCAATGATTCCTTCCTTCGCTGACTCAATCATCGCATTCCGTTCCTGTAAGAGCTTAGCGATTTCAACCGGCTCAAGCCCATAGAGCTTCCTTTTCATGTAACAGCTCAAATAATAGGCTCCGATTGCGCCAAGACATAGCTGCAGGATAGCCCCAATGTAGACATATTTCCTGCTGTCGCGGGCAAGGGATTCTACCATATCCAGAGAAACCCCGACAACGACGACGCCTATCTGCTCATTTCGTTCATCATAAACGGGAGTGAACACCCGCATTCCCATGCCAAGCGGGCCTTCCTCAATGGAGAAGTACTCCTCGCCTTCTAGTGATTTCTTGGCATCTTCCCGATTGAAGAAGGACTGTCCCACTTCTTCAGAAAGGGGATGTGACTTTCGAATTAAATCCATATCCATAACAACCACAAATCCGACATCTGACAAAGCTCTAATTTCATTGGCATATTTCTGAATATCCACTTCACTCTTCTCCTGCAAGGATTGAATCACCACAGTGGAATTGGCCGTCACCCTTGCAATGGCCTGAATCTTTTCTGAAAGATGCTTTTCTTCATTTTTTGTCACATAGATGCTGATGAATAGGGCTGTCGCTAAGGCAGATATGAGCACGACCATAAAGACGAGACACATCACGAGTGTTTGCAGCTTCCAAGGTCTTGATTCTTTCTGGTAGAGTTTCATAGTTATTCAGCCCTTCAGCTTAATATCTGACACAATATGACACTTTTCTCTACTTTTAGTATATATTCTACAGGTAATTTCTCCTAGAGAATTGGTCTCTTTGTCGATTTTTCTTAACATTTCAAAATAAAATAGACGTTGCCTCAAAGAATACATTCTTTTGATGACAACGTCTTATCTTATTCTCCCTCTATTATCCTTCTAATAGGAGCTTCTCCGGATCCTCCAGTAATTCCTTGACCCTCACTAAGAAGCCGACTGCCTCCCTGCCATCGACAATTCGATGGTCATAGGAGAGGGCGATATACATCATTGGTCTGATTTCTATCCGCTCATTATTCACGGCCACTGGGCGATATTGAATGGAATGCATTCCGAGAATCCCAACCTGCGGTGCGTTTAAAATCGGTGTGGACAGCAGGGAGCCGAATGTTCCTCCATTCGTGATGGTAAACGTGCCTCCCTGCAAATCAGCAAGACCGAGCTTCGCTTGGCGTGCCTTCATGGCTAGATTGGCGATCTCTCTTTCAATCTCGGCAAAATTCAAGCGATCGGCATTCCTGATAACAGGAACGACCAGCCCTTCAGGCGCTGAGACGGCAATCCCAATATCGTAATATTTTTTGATTAGAAGTTCATCACCTTGAACCTCTGCATTTAATAGAGGGTATGTCTTTAATGCACCAATGACCGCTTTGGTGAAAAAGGACATGAATCCTAATTTGACATCATGAATCTGCTGGAATTGATCCTTCCGTTTCTTCCTCAAATTCATTACCGCACTCATGTCAATTTCATTAAAGGTAGTCAATATCGCAGCCGTATGCTGTACTTCGACAAGGCGTCTCGCGATAGTCTGACGCCTGCGCGACATTTTGATGACATCAGCCGGCTTATCATGAACTGATTGGGATGGCTGCTTTGATACCGGAACGGGCTGTTCCGCCGGCTGCTTGGACGTTTTCTCTACATCCTGTTTATTCACACGGCCCATCGGGTCAACCGCCTCGACCTGACTGAGATTGATGCCTTTTTCGCGCGCCAGCTTCCGTGCGGCTGGGGTAGCTAGGACAGACTCCTGCTTTCGCAAATCAACTTGCTTAACCATCTCTTCCTGTTTAGGAGGAGACGGTACAGCCTTCACTTCTTCCTTATGAGTCTGCTCGCCAGGCTTGCCCTCTGAAATCACGGCAATCGTCTCCCCTACCTGTACGATTTCTCCTGCTGCTTTCCCAATGCTCTCCAATATGCCGCTATGCTCAGCGATGATTTCCACATTGACCTTATCTGTCTCCAGCTCGAGAAGATAATCGCCTTTTTCCACGGAATCGCCTGGCTTTTTGAGCCATTCACTAATTGTGCCTTCTGTAATGGATTCTGCCAGTTCTGGAACTTTCACCTCGGCCATCTCTCTAATCAATCCTTTCATATGATGATTGGGGTAATCTTGCTACTGAACCATGGAGCCTGCTTGCTTTCGCGAGAATACTTGATTGATAATCCGCTGCTGCTCTTTCTTATGAACAAGCGAGTCTCCCTCTGCAGGGCTTGCCATCTCAGGCCTTCCAATATAGGAGACTGATAGATGGAACGGAACAATTTTCGCAAGAAGCGGCTCCATATACCGGTAAGCTCCCATATTCTTCGGCTCCTCCTGTACCCAGATGACCTCCTTCAGGTTCTTGTAACGATTCAAAAGCTTCATGATATCTTTTTGAGGGAAGGGATATAATTCTTCCACCCGGATGATATCAAGCCACTCCATTGGTGATTGTCCATTTACATGTTCAGCCAGCTCGACCGCAATCCGGCCTGTGCAGAACACGATGCGTTCAACCTTTTCAGGTATTGTCCCTAATCCAGGCTGCTCAATCACCGGCTGGAACTCTCCATTCGTGAACTCCTCGATATAACAGGCAGCCGCCTGATTTCTCAATAAGCTCTTAGGTGTCATGAGAATGAGCGGTCTCGCCTCATCCCTTTGCAGCATAACGGCTTGCCTTCTTAGGAGATGGAAGTATTGCGCCGCTGTCGAGAGATTAGCCACCGTCATATTGCTTTCTGCACATAGTTGCAGGAATCGTTCCAGCCTCGCACTGGAATGCTCCGGTCCCTGCCCTTCAAAACCATGCGGCAATAGAACGACAAGGCCTGATTTTTGCCCCCATTTCGCTTCTCCTGATGAGATAAATTGGTCGAATAGCACCTGTGCGCCGTTGGCGAAATCACCAAACTGCGCTTCCCAGAACACGAGCGTTTCTTTCGAAAACACGCTATATCCGTATTCAAATCCCAGTACTGCCTCTTCCGATAGAACGCTGTTATGGATAGCAAAGGATGCCTTGGCTGATTCCATCTCATGCAGCGGGCAATACTTTGCGCCATTTCGTTCATCTGAGAGGACGAGATTACGGTGGGAGAATGTGCCTCGCTCCGTATCCTCACCTGTAATGCGGATTGGCATCCCATCATGAAGGATGGAGGCAAAGGCCAGCGCTTCAGCATGTCCCCAATCAACCTTGCCTTTGTTCTCAAAAACCTCTCTTCTCCGTTCAAGAATCTTTTGAACCTTCTTGAAAGCTTTGAAATCCTCAGGCCAATCAAGAAGCTCTGCATTCAACTGCGATAAAGTCAGTCGATCCACAGCTGTATCTTCCTTTAAACGGTTGGCTGGATCATCTTTCATCATCTCTTCAATGAAAGGAATCTTTTCTTGCTCTTTTGAGATTCGATCATAAGCTGATTGGAGATTAGCAGCGACTTTCTCCTCAATATTCGCAGCCTCTTCAGATGAAAGGACACCCGACTCTTCTGCTTGCTTTCGGTAGACGGCCGTGATTGTCGGATGATTTCTTACCTTCTTATACATAACCGGGTTCGTTGCCATCGGTTCATCCATCTCATTATGGCCGAGGCGGCGATACCCAATAAGGTCAATGACAATATCACGATTGAATTCTTGACGATACCTAAATGCCAAGCCCATGATAGCCAGGCATGTCTCCGGGTCATCCGCATTCACATGGATGATTGGTACATCAAAGCCTTTAGCCAAATCACTTGCATATCCGGTGGAACGGGACTCAGACGTTTCCGCTGTAAATCCAATATTATTATTGGCGATGATATGGATTGTACCGCCTGTATGGTAAGCGGCCGTCTGAGAAAAGTTAAAGGTTTCCGCCACACATCCTTGACCAGGGAAGGCAGCATCCCCATGCACGAGAATACATAAGGCTTTGTTAAAATCTTGCTCAGGAAATCCTTTATTCGACCGGTCTTCCTGCGCGGCCCTAGCATAGCCTTCAACGACAGAGTTGGCGATCTCCAGATGACTTGGGTTATTCCCCAGAGTCACGGTAATCCTCTTCCCATCATAGTTTTTTTCCGTAACTGACCCCATATGGTATTTCACATCACCCGTTGTGCTTAATGCCGGCTTGTTGCCCGGGAAGGCGGAATGCTGGAATTGAGAGAAAATGGATTCATATGGTTTATCCAGTACATGGGCCAGCAAATTCAAACGACCGCGGTGAGCCATTGCGATGGCCACATGTTCAATTTCCCCTTTAGCCGAAAGCCTCACAAGTTCTTCGATGGCCGGCACCAATGTCTCTAGCCCCTCTACTGAGAATCGCTTTTGTCCAACATAGGTTTTATGGATAAACTGCTCAAAGCCTTCGGCAGCCGCTAACTGCTCAAGCAGCTGCTTCTTATCAATCAAACGGATGGCTCCATCCACATAGCCTTGTTCGATTTGCCCCTCAAACCACTTCCGCTCCTCATCATCAACATGGTCAATCTCATAGCCAATCTTATTCATGTACAATTCTTTGAGATAGGAGATGGCTGATAACCCATCTGTGCACGTCTCCTTCAATATGGGAGAAATAAATTCTACCGGTACGCCTCTCACATCCGCTTCCGCCACCCCATAAGTTTTCATATCTCCAACGCCTAATGATGTTCTCCGTTCAATTGGATTGATATCAGCTTCAAGATGGCCTTTCTTTCGGATATTTGCCGCCATGTCCAAAACAGCAAGAAGCTTGCTCACCCTCTTCATCCACTCATTTGGAGATAAGCCTGGGCTTCCCGCTTCAGCAGCAGTGAGGTGAGGGGAGCCCCATTGGTCAAATAAACCTCGAAAACTATCTTCCACCAAGTTTTTATCTGAGAGATATCGTTCATATTGTTCATACAAATAACCGAGATTCGGTCCATGGAACTCCTCCCATGGCGTTTGGGTTGACCTTGATTTCATGTATATTTCTCCTCCCCGGATGTTTATCCATATATGGCTAATCCATCACTTACAGCAATCCGACCCATTGCCAATATGTCATACTGAACAAGATAATAAGCAGGTATCCAATCAGCGTGATCGGTATCCCTGATTTCAACAAATCTTTAGAAGTGAAGGCACCTGTTCCATAAGCAAGCATGTTTTGCGGCGCACTTACCGGCAGAAGGAATCCGAAGCTGATGACGAACTGCTGAATCAGCACGAGCCCTGGACCGCTGAAATCGGTCGCACCCATGCTAATTACAAGCGCGATGACGATTGGTATAAACGCGGATGATAGACTTGTCGCACTCGCAAAGCCCAAGTGAATCAAAATATTAAAGAGTGATAAAACCATGATGATACCGATAAGAGGCATATCTGATAAGCCCATCGCCTCTAGCGTATTCAAGGATAACCACTCAGCCCCTTTCGTACTTAGGAGGACTGACCCCATAGAAACCCCGACCGCGAACACGATCAGCGTGCCCCAAGGAATCTTTCCTTCAACCTCTTTCCACGTGTAAACACCCACACCAGGCAGCAGCATGATAGCGACTGCGATAAATGTTACGCTCGTTGAATCAAACGGATGAAGGATCCCCTCTGTGGCCCAGGCGATCAATAACAATACAGAGATGGTGACCAATTTCATTTCTTTTTTTGACATTTTGCCCAGCTCGTTAAGCTGCGCCTTAATCAATCCTTTACTGTCCTTCAAATCATCCATTTCAGGCTTAATCAGCCGGGTCATGACAAAGTACAGTACAACCGACATGAGGATGGACCATGGCGCTGCATAGATAAACCATTTCCCCCATGTAATATCAAAACCAAAAGCCTCCCCCATAAACCCTAAAGCCACCATGTTTTGGGCAGCTGCCGTTTTGATTCCGATATTCCAGATGGAAATAGACTGTACGGCCGTTATCATTAATAAGGCTGATAGCTTACTGCTTTTCGCCAATGACAGGGCAGCCACAATCCCAAGCAGGATCGGCACCAAGGTTCCTGCCCGTGCTGTTGCGCTCGGCACAAAGAAGGCAAGCACAATGCTGACGAGAATAGTTCCTATGACAAGGCTGCTCGCTTTCGTTCCAACCTTTGACATAATATATAAAGCAATCCGTTTATGAAGCCCGGTAATCTCCATCGCAACCGCGAGGAACGATGCACCGGCAACTAGTCCAACCGCCGTGTTGCTAAAGCCTCCTAAAGCCAGCTGGAGAGCTCCCTTTGTTGAATAGGTAACAGATGGATCTTCCACCGTTGGAGCTAGACCAATAAAGACGGTAATCAATCCAATGATAGCGGCGGCGCTAACTGGATAAGTGACAGCTTCCGTAATCCATAGAATGACCGCAAAGGCCAAGATGGCCAAAGCTCTTTGTCCTGCCACCGGAAGTCCTTCAGGAGTTGGTAGTAGAATAATGATAAGAAAGACGACTATTGCTGCAATCATAGAGATTATTTTTTTCTTTTGCATGTTCAATCCCTCCCTTTTATATCTTTATCTTAGTATAAAAACTGTTAATGTAAGCGCTTTACTAAATTACTTATCACTTACATTACTTACATAATAGAACCGTATCTTGGCAATCTTATTTTCCTTAAGTTCAAGAATGGGGATAGCTGATAAATTGTGGGGGATGAGGTTATGGAAATGAAACAAAAATGGAGCTGCGAAACATGAATAGACTATTTTGCAATAAACCTTTCGTCCCTATAATAGAATATTAAACTTCCCGGATATGCCTTATCACTGCACACCCTGGATGCCCCAATAGCAACAAGGGCAAAGGTATATAAATACATTAAATTTACCTCATATGTTAAAATCAGGATACTAACATCGGTATCCATTGAAAAACGGGGGTGATGGAGATGATTCATCTACACAAAGGGGGGACAAAAAGTGAACAGTCCAGTAGGCAGGAAAATACGGACAGAAAAAGTCGTTAGGGCGCTAGGTATACCCGTGAATAAGAATTTACCACCACTACATAAAGATGAGGAACATGAGATAAGAACAATCGAAGCAATCATTGATCGGGCTATTGCCAATACCATTGTTTCGGCCAAAGGCAGCGGGGCGCCTGATGAAGTCGTTGATGAGTTAATTGACCGCTACTATAGAGAAGGGCTTTTCACTCCATATGAGTTAGAGTTTCTCGAGAATGAAGACCCGGAGCAGGATGAACTAAACGCCTATTCTTGGAGAATTGAATGCAATTCTGCCCTTTTATGGGCTGTCAGCTTAGTCCGCGACTTGCCATTTCCAAATGATTTATCAGATGTACAGAAGTTCTACGATCTTATCCTCCAATCCGAACGGGAAGATCTCCTCCAACAAGCACGATTTAGGGATTATCATGTATTAATGGATGAATTGGACTTATATTACCGCCTTCATTGGGCACTTGTTGAAACGCGCCTCCATAACCAAGAGCTTGCCGTTAGCATTAATCCTGGTGTCGTTTACGAACGAAGATATGGATTGACGTGGCTATTGAATCTTGACGGAGAGGACTGGGAAGAGATTACAATGGATACTTAACGTGAATAAAGAAAGAAGAGGCACCGCTCCCTGTCGGCACCTCTTCTTTCTTTATATCTGTATACCTTCATCTTCTGCATGTCGATTTATCGCCTTTGGCTTCAGATTTAGAACCCTCATACGAAAACCGCTCACTGGATATGTCGGTATTCGGACCATGCTATAGGTGAGGTCTTGATCACATACCTCATATTCAAGCTCCCTAGCCAATAACTCCACGAAGACTTGCATTACCTTAACAGTTGCCCATTCTCCTGCACAGCGATGACCTTTATCATAGTCACCGCCCCCTTGAGGGATAAAATCGAACGGACTCTTCTTCCAATTCTTAAAGCGATCAGGATTAAACTCATCCGGACTCTCCCACAGATCGGGGTGGTGATTCGTTCCATACAAATCAAGCAAGACGAGGGTCCCTTTCTTGAAGGCATACCCTTCCCAAAGGAAATCAGCTCGCACTCTCGCTCCTAGCATGGGGGCGAATGGGTAATACCGCCTTATTTCCTGAACAACCATCTTACTATAGGTTCCATCATCCTCCCTCAGTCGCTCTCTGACAGAAGGATGCTCATGCAGGGCCAATGCGCCAAACACGATGAAGTAGGCAATGGCCACCGTCGGACGAATAATATTGATAACCTCAACAGCAGCCACCTCGGGTTCCAATAGCTCACCGTCTAATTGAGCATGATGAGCCATTATGGACAAAGCGGTATTTTCAGCTGGAGAAAAACGTCCATCACGGACCTGGCGAATTAAGTCAGCGACCCATTTCTCGGCTTGCTTCCGTGCTTTTCTGCCACGTTGATATCGTGGTCCTACTCCCCCGATAGAATCCACCAGGTCAAACAATTGCTGAGCCCGCTTTATTGCCTCATCCTCATAGAGAGGTACGCCCGCCCATTCACAGGCAATCCGGCAAAGCGTCACCTTTGCCTCCTCAAGCAGGACAATCTCCTGTTCCTTTGTCCAATTTCCGGCAGCAGCCCGCCACTCCCTTTTTGTTATCTCCTCCAGCCTGTCTAAGCTCTCATGGGTCATGAATGACATGAACATACCCTTACGATGCTTATGCTCCTCATCGTCCAGCACCTGAACACCATGCTCACCAAATAGCGCTTTCTGAATCCGCTTCGGGATGGCTGATTTACGTATGAAGCGTCCTTCATCATAAAAGGCGCGTGCGGCTTCCTCTCCGCTTATACAAATTACCTTCTGACCAAGCAGTCTTGTCTGAACAATATTCGAATTCTCTCGATAAGTCCGGTTAGGCAAGTAATTATACCCTTCTGCCAGCAAGGCGAATGTTTGATCAATGGTCCTCTCTTTCGGGATTTTCTTTCCCTTAAACATCCTTACCAACTCCCATCTGTCCGTACCCGCTATTTACGATTAGGATACCCCTTTGCGCGGACCTGGTAAACATGCCCTTGAACAAGCAGAAATCAAAAAAGAAGCAAGCCACTTTTCCCCCTCCAAATGGTTTGCTTCTTTTAAATTCTGATAATTATTTACGGCGAAGCTTCTTCATTTCATCGGCGACAAATTGAACATTCGGACCAATAATGACTTGAATACTTTCCTCACCAATCACATGAACACCAGCGACCCCTGTCGCCTTAATTTTTTGCTGATCGACCACATCCATATTCTTGACCTCAAGCCGTAGCCTTGTTGCACAGTTATCAATGGAGGTCACATTATCATCTCCGCCAAGAGCAGCGTAAATCTCCTCTGCTTGCGAAGCATATTTCAAGTTGCCGGCTGGTCCATTTGCAGAGGCTGCTGCGCCTTCTTCAATTTCCTCTCCGCGTCCCGGTGTTTTCAAATCAAATTTTACAATGATAAAACGGAAGAGGAAATAATATATGACCGCAAATATAAGACCTTGCACAAGCAGCATGTATGGCTTGTTGGCAAGAGTAAGATTGTAGCTCAAGAAATAATCAATGAACCCTGCACTAAAGGTAAATCCAGCCGTCCAATTGAAAGCAGCAGCGATAGCTAAGGATAAGC
>Ga0233366_1000746_pt1 | contig 10292 bp, 8 predicted proteins | sample ElkDunMinimDraft_23_FD_191536 | JGI IMG/M metagenome (GOLD analysis project Ga0233366, IMG submission 191536) | Fecal eukaryotic communites from dung pellets of Tule Elk in California, USA - Elk Dung C4 | ecosystem: Host-associated > Mammals > Digestive system > Large intestine > Fecal | place...
TAACAATAACAATAACAATAACAATAACAATAACAATAACAATAACAATAACAATAACAATAACAATAACAATAACAATAACAATAACAATAACAATAACAATAACAATAACAATAACAATAACAATAACAATCCCTGACAATAATCAACCATCCTGTAATGTAATTGAACTAGGAGTATTATTTAACTTTATGGTTTCAGGACCAAAAAATAAAAATAAAAATAAAAATCCGTTTATTTAAAGCATTAACTCATAGAGCTAATTGTTTAATTATATGATTTAGAGCTAAATTACCATTAAACAAAAAAGCTAAAAGTAAAATATGTGAAGGATTATCTACTATTCATCTGTAAAAATCATTTTTGTTTCCACTCTTCCCTTGGGGAAAATGAAAATGTTTAACAACACCTATTTTTAATTTATATCGTATTTTATAGAGTATATCACTTTCTTTTTGAGTAAGAACAAAACGAGTTCTTTTACCTTCACCATATGTTTGAATAGCCCCATCTCCTTCTGCAAACCCTATAAATCAGGTTAATCATTCTGATGAATGATCATTTTTATCCTGATCCCCCCCTGGGGATAAGGCTATACCGGTTAAATAATATATTATAATAAGCATGAAATGCAGAAAATTTTAAAGATGTTTCGCGTGTAGTCTCTGAGACACTCTGTTTGTTATCATCTAAAGAATACAGGGACAGATTGTCTGCTGATTGAGTATAGCTAATTAGATTTTTACCATTCAAGGTACTAATTAGCACTAAACTGTTCCAGCATATAGCGAAATTAATTATAATCCTTATATCACTCTAAGGTGAAGCCATTAATATATAACTTCAAACGATGAATCCTAATACTCCAATAGACATCATAGCATAAACCATTCCGATGTATCCAAATACAGATTTATTTGAATAGGCAGATATAGTTGTACTTATTATACCAAAAGCAGGTATAATTAAGATGTAAACCTCTGGATGCTATTAAAAAAAATATATGTATAATCTACTTATTATTACTTCTATCTAAAATAACAGGAATACTACCTTGCTGTTTTAATTCAGAAATCTTTAACTTAGCTTCTATTAATTCATCATGTATACGACTAAACTCTTTTAACACTGCTAATTCTTTTTCTTTAGATGTTAAAGATGTATCTTGGAAAATATTTCTGACATTCTCTATCTCCGCTCTAGCAGAAACAGCTAAATCTTCCATAGTGTAACTAACATTAGAATTTAATGATCCTTTAGTTTCAGATTTTGCTCTACCACTTCCACTTGTAGAACCAACAGCTGCTCCTGGGTCATAATTCGGACCAGGACCACCTGGCGGTGTCCCACCTGGTAAAACAATAACAATCCACCACCTGTTGATTCAGGACCACCTGTAGGAGCTCCTATATAATATATATAATCATAAATATTAATATTATGAAGAATAATATATATAAATATAAAGGAAACTATTACAAAATAAAAACTTATACATAATATTGTATAAAAGTAAAAGTCCGATTTAGAGAATAAAAACTTATTAGACGACCTCTTTGTTATTAAATATAGTAAGCCTACTTGCATAGAAATAGAAAAACATATACATATAATTTGCAATTTTTTTTTTTGGACCATATCTTTAAACATAGTTTATTCATAATTATTTCATTTATTTATAAAGGTATTTCAACCTTTAGATAATAAAGATCCTAAAGGTGCAATATGAGCTTTCATGTCCTTCAATTCATAAAATTTAGGCACTAAATGCAATCTATTGTTTTTAGCTGATTTCGATGGATATTTTTGAAAATATTCGATTAGATTAAGTATTTCTTCTTTTTTGGTAATATATCATTTAAAAGAGCCATTTCCACCTCTATCAATATAAACATAACCCCCATACACTTCAACTAAGGGTGTAAGAATTTCAGAAGTCTTTTGACCAGCTGAAATAGATAGTTGTCAATTTGAACTATTTATAGCAATTGTTCCATCTGCATCGAAAAACCCTGATAATCAACCATTATTATATGTTAACTTTTCAGGATATTTTAGAGTTATGTCATATTTAACACAAATATAATTTAATTGTATTAATCTAATAGGATTTCTTATGTGTCCATTTATATCATTAACAAGATTTAAGAAACCTTCTTTATGATGCAATCTATACCTTAATGCACTAACCCCTGATCTTAATTTTATTGAACCCCCATAAGCATTTTTTACTGCTTGTAAAGCTCGTTCATCTCTAATATCCATGGTAATTTCTAAGCTTGCATAACCTTTTTTAGATAATAAAAAACAACCATCACCATCTATTAGTCCGGCTAGTCATTGTTTAAATCTTAGATCTTTATATGAATTGTGTTTTAAATTATGTCTTGATTTTATGTTTAACAAACGTATGGCCTCTGAAGTTCCTACTTGCGAGCTAAGCGCTTTGGTTACTTGCGAATTATCGTCAATTTTTAGGGTTTTGACTAAGGCGGTATACAATAAAGTATAACTTATGCTCATAGTACCTAATAAATATAAAACGAACTCCTCGCTTATAGTTTGTTGCGATAAATTAAATTTATAGGGCCATCCTCGACCGAAGAATCAGAATAGATGTTGGAATAAAATTGGATCACCACCACCAGCTGTTTCAAAGAATGATGTATTAAAATTTCTATCTGTTAATAACATAGTGATTCCACCGGCTAATACAGGTAAAGATAATAATAACAACACAGCTGTAATTACCACAGCTCACCCAAATAATGCTAATTTAGATAACCTTATTCCTGGTGTTCTCATATTAGCTATTGTAGTTATAAAGTTAATTGCACCTAATAAACTACTAACACCTGATAGATGTAATGCAAATATAGCTAAATCAACACTTGGACCACTATGACTCTGTACTCCTGATAATGGAGGGTAGATTGTTCATCCTGTTCCGGCTCCACCTTCTATACATGCAGAGAATACTAATAATAGTAAACTTGGTGGTAATAGTCAGAAACTTATATTATTAAGTCTTGGGAATGCCATATCTGGCCCTCCTACCATTAAAGGCATTAAGAAATTACCGAAACCTCCTATTAATGCTGGCATAACCATAAAGAATATCATCAATAGGGCATGAGCTGTGATAATACTATTATATAATTGATTATCAGCTATATATTGTACTCCCGGCCCACTTAATTCCATCCTAATTAATACTGAAAATGCTGTACCTAATAAACCGGAAAATAATGCAAATATTAAGTATAGTGTACCTATATCTTTCGCGTTTGTAGATAAAAATCATCTTTCACTTCAGGCCGATATAGAGGATAATAAATTTGCATTTACCTCGTTAGGGGTATGCGTATCCTGCTCATCTTCAATTTCTGGCGTACTATGTATCATTTATTAAGTTTTGTTCCTGAAGTTATTTATTGGTTTAACTTACACCTTTTAAAGTTATGTAGATCCAAATTTAATTTATTTTGTCGGCAGAGCCAGAGCCGGTAAAATAATTATATAAATTTAACATCTTACTTAAATAAGTTCCATAAAAATATGATAAGTTTAAATAAATATTATTATGCAATAATAAGTTCTTACTTTGTTTCAACCATCAGATCAATATTATTATAATTAAATCTTTGGCTACTGTCCTGACCCTACATTTATTAGACTCTTGACAGCAACCAGGTTACGGGCTGCGAATGAATTCTCATTTTAGATTCGAACTAAAAACCTGAATATTAGAAGCATTCTGCTCTACCATTGAGCTAATGAGAATTAATTACACTACTTACTAATAAATACATATATATTAATAATACAATACATATAAAATTAATAATAGTATAGTTATTAATAATAGTATAGTTATTTTGTCGGCAGAGCCGGTCCCCCTCCACATCTTCTACCGGCAGCTATAATTTATTTTACTATAAGATAGCTCTTTCAAGCTTCTTAAGAAACTTATTTATTTGCCTAACTTCTTGAGGCTCAAGTACACCACGCACACGCATCTGTTCACGTACATGCTTCTTAAGTGCTATTAATACACCGTTTTGAGGTTTTGCTAGCTCAAGCTTCTTAATTACTTTAAGTATTTGCTTAACTTCTTTAGGTTCATGTGCACGCTTCCTGATTGGTTTGAATATATACCCTTGACGTACTACTTGCTGCCCTCTTAACCGACCATTACTCAAGCTAGAAAATATATGGCTAGAATCTTCTGCTAGCGACGAACCGGTCTGATGATTAGGGGGAGTCATAGGTCTAGTATCCGAAGGATTAGCATCAGTAAAATTATTATTAAACTCAGTAACTGCTGCAGATCCAGGAGCAGATGTTACTGTGGGGTTACTTTGTACTTCAAGCCATCCTAACTCAGTTGTTGTATTATTATAGTTAGTATTAGTACTATTTCCAATGCTACTATTACTATCTAAATTCAATTGACCTAAGCCGGATATTAATGCTGTAGTTTCAAGGCCACTTGGCCCTGGCCCACTTGGTGTTGTATTATTATAGTTAATATTAGTACTATTTCCAATGCTACTATTACTATCTAAATTCAATTGACCTAAACCGGCGGATATTAATGCTGTAGTTTCAAGGCCACTTGGCCCTGGCCCACCTGGTCCACCTCCGGCACCACCAGCACCACCACCACTGAAACCTTCGGAAGCTGATGGCCCGCCAGACCCAAAAATATTAATAAAATAATCATATATATTAAGAAGATGATTATCTATAATGTATCCGATTATTGAATAATCATGAGTTTGAGTACTCACGAGATAAAAAATGGACATAATCAGGTGGAAACCCGTTGCTATTAAATTTAAATTATCTAAAAATTGGATTCAGACTAATTCTAGTATATACAAAGAACCATAATACCCTAAAAGTATTCTATTTATAATCTTATGTATATTAACATAATATACATCCGCAAATAGTATAATAGGTGTAAACAAACACAGATAAAATAGCATCGCTAATATTGCTAAAACTAATTCAAATATTAGGTTTAGTGTTGTTAGTGTAACACTACTGGCTATTAATTGTATGGTTAAACACAGCGCTAACAATGAACCGAAATTTCACAAATAACTTATATTAGTTGGTTGTGATGCATCTATAAGATAGGAATTAACTAATTTTAATAAAGGATGACTTTTTAACGTTCTCATGGTTGAAATATATTATTATTATGATTATTATTATTTTTGTTTACTAAGACACAATATAATAAATAATTTAAACCTCCAGACCTGCTAGTTTTTGATTTAGAAATTTACAAAATTTATGATATTTATACTTATATGGAAATTTACCTTTTGTGGTATTGAATTACGTTATTATTCACTAAACCTATTAGTTTAATAACGTAATTCTCTGAATGAGATCTTATCTGCTAAATTTAAATTCTCTACCAGAAAAGAGAAAAGCAGAAAAGCAGAAAAGCAGAAAAGACCCTTCGGCCTACGGCCAGGAACTAACCTGGCCGAAAGGCTGGTAGAAACCTCCAGTGGAGTACAATAGTCTGCCTGCCTTACTCGAGTCTCTTTTGCTTACTCGAGTAGGGACTATATAGACAACAACAACAACAACAACAACAACAACAACATGGTAGAAATATATTATTATTATTTTTTTTATAAAGACATAATATTATAAAGTTTGTAATGTATAACTTGCAGGTATGGACATTTAATTTAAATTCTTTATTATATTATGGCTGGCTGTATAAATTATTGCTTGCTATATAAAGCAGTTGCTTCACAAAGCAACTCCAGAAGTAAACCATTTTTTTATTTATGGCTGGTTAACCCTAGACAGTCCTGCTAGTTCCACTCCTGCTTCGCTACCACATACTCACACCTTAAGCATTCCTACGATCTATGTAGTACTCCTCCCTTTATTTGCTTGCTCCGCTCCTTATGTTTATTATTCCACCCTGCGGCCTAGCCCAGAGGCGCTAGTCCTGGGCGAAAGGTTATAATAAATTTAAATTAACTGAAAAGAGATTATAACTAAATAAGATACAAGGTACTAATATAATTAAAGCGAATACTATAGGTAATAATACTGTTCAACAAAAAGCCATTAATTGATCAAAACGTATTCTAGGAAAAGAAGCTCTTGCTCATATAAAAACAAATATCATTATTGAACTTTTCAATCCTATATTTAATCCATATAGTAATCCTTCTAATAGAGGATCATTAAATATATTTTCAAAATAAGATCTTCAATAAAGAATTCAATCTACAAAAAATAAGTTAGAAAAAATAAAATCAGTAATGTTAAATACATCTATGTTATCCATCAGTAAATAACCCCCCATAAATAAAATACTTGTTAGTATACACATTAATACTATACTTCCATATTCTGCTAAGAAGAAGAATACAAAGACTACTGCAGCATGTTCTGTCATAAAACCACTAACAAGTTCTGATTCCGCTTCTGCTAGGTCAAAAGGAGCTCGATTAGTTTCAGCTATAGATCCTATAAAGAATATAATAAATATTGGTAATAATGGTAATATAAATCAAACAGCTCTTTGAGATTCCGTATTTACTGTCAGATTTAAACTACCTGTTAACATAATAACTAAAAGTATAGCAGAACTTAATATTAACTCATAACTGATTAATTGAGCAGTACTTCTTAAAGAACCTAAGAAAGCATATTTACTATTAGCACTTCAACCTGCTAATAGTATACCATATGTTGCTAGAGAAGATACAGCTAACATATAAAATATACCTAGATTTAAATCACTTATAGCTAATCCTGGTCCATAAGGTATTACTGCGTAACCTAGAAGAGCAAAAATTAACGTAATAACTGGACCTAAAAAGAATAATATTATATTAGCTTGTGTAGGGGCTACACATTCTTTTAACAAAAGTTTTAATGCATCAGCAAAAGCTTGTAATAAACCATAATACCCTACTACATTTGGACCTAATCTTCTTTGCATGCTTGCCATAGTTTTTCTTTCCGCTACTGTCACATAAGCTACAGCTAATAAAGCAGGAACTAAAACCATAAGAACTTCTATTATGGATATAATTGTTTGTGAGTAATACATAATTATTTTTAATTAAACTTAGCTTAACTTTAAGATCTCATAAGAATGATCTTATTTATTATTTTATAAACAGAAAGAAATATATATATATTATCTCTATCTCATAAAAATACATATTATATTTTTTATCTAATAAAAATTACATATTATATATATATCTAATAAAAATACTGGGTATACAGTTAGCTAGCTCACCTTAATCTAACACCATAATATATCTTACATATGCACGTATGAAGGGCTTTACATTGGGATATACAATGGAAGGATATCTATGTGTACCACCCCCCCCCCCCTCCCCATACATATATATGACATACAGTAGCAACCAAGTAATTTAACTATGATGTCTGGAGCAGTAGACTGAACTAACTGTATTTAAATTAACTGAACACACAGTAGAGCATTACTACTGTTACTGTGCCTTCATTAAAACAAATATTACTACTATTAAATTTTCTTAATAATGAATCGTGTGGAGATTCGTAGATTATTTCTATTAAACTTAATCTATTATCATTTTAGTAGCTACGCACCGAACATCCTGCAAATGCATCAGGGTAATCACTTATTCTTCTAGGCATTCCTTGTATACCTAAGGAATGTTAGGCATTCCTTATATATCTAAGGAATGTTGTGGGAAGAATGTAAGATTTACTCCTATAAATAAGATTCAGAATTGAATTTTAGCTAATTAGAATATTATTAATTTTAAATATAACTAACATTAAATGATATATAATAGAATATTTATTTTATCTTTTTTTGTAGGTTGGGTTTATTCTACATATTTTTTTTAACAATGGAACAATGGAACAAAGGGGTCCTCGTCCTCCTCCCTTTGTTCCTTTGTTCCAAAGGAACAAAGGGGTCCTCATCCGTCCTCCTCCCTTTGTTCCCTTTGTTCAGGGAAGCTATCTACGAAAAAAAAAAATAAAGCTAATAATAAACAAAACCAAATAATATTACTAAAGTAATAATAGATATTCTAATAGTAAATAAAGCTTAAAATGGTATACTACATACTTAGTATTCCTAATAAGAATACTACTAGGCAACGTACAACAGCAAAAACCCCATCATTAGAGCATACAATCCTGTAGCTTCTGAAAAAGCAAAAAGCAAAAAGCAAAAAGCAAAAAGCAAAACCCTTGGATTGGAGGAGGGAGTTCTAAGATCCTCCAAAATAATACCTAGTGTCTCTAGGGCTATAACAATATACAACATAATCATTTAGGCTACGTACAATAGCAAAAACCCCATCATTAAAGCAAATAATCCTGTAGCTTCTGAAAAGGCAAAACCTAATACTGCATAGGAGAATAATTGACTTTTTAATGTCGGATTTCTAGATACTCCTAATATTAATGCACCAAATACTATCCCAATTCCTACACCTGCACCTATTAAACCAGTTGTAGCTAAGCCTGTTCCCACTATCTTTGCTACTTGTATCACTTATAATAGATCTTTATTTCATTCTCTCATTTTGGATACACACCTAGTATAAACATAATTGTTATTTTGGAATTTTTTTTTTTTTTTTACCGAATAATAATGATAATTATTGTATAATAATAATTATTGCTGTATAATTATAATATATATTGTTTGTTATTATACAATAACTATCCGCCTATGCTAAGTTAAATTAACCATTAGTACGGCGTATTTGGTGATGTATTTACTAGAACCCTTTATCTGCGTGTATGCGTGCGTGCATGCTATTTTAGACCGCCCTTAAGGGTCCGGACCCTTAAAATTAATCATTATTTTTTCTTTGACGCTTCATCCCTCAATGTCTGTGCTGCTGCTTCTGCCGCCTTCTGTGCGGCTTCCACATCTTTAACTGAGGCCATTACTCTACTCATGTCCATAGTATCCTTGCTCTGCTGAACTTTTTGTTGTTCTAATTCAGCAGCTAGCCTCCTTTCTAGTTCTGCCTTCTGTGCTAAATCCCGCTGTTTAGATGCCTTACGCATCCGGGGTTTACTTGGACCCCGTTTAACTACAGCACCACGTGCTTGAGATTGAGATGCATCCTTCGCCCTCCTGCGCATATTAATATCACCAACATTTGAGGATCTACCTCGGGACTTAGACTGATCATCCTCAGAATTCTCCTGAGAATCCACTTCCATTCGATCACCACCGCTACCACTTCCAGGATTACTCAAGGATGATCCACCAGTATTACTACTAGTTACATCTTTAGTGGGGTTATCTGAATAAAGTTCAGTAAGAAAATTGGAGTTCTTCGCAGGGGAAGTATTCAAGTCACCTCCTACTAATAACTTATCATGATGATGATCTATTAGAAAAGAATAAATTAATTTAAGAAATTTTATTAAAATATCAAATTCAAACAAACTTAATCAAGATAAACCTAAACTAGACACACTTAATAATAAGCTATTAAAAAGAGAGCCCCTGTCCCAATCCCATTGTATTAATTCTGCACAAAAATTAAGTAATACTCCTATAGATGTATATTCAATTTGAATACCAAATAGAAGAAATTGGATCAGAGAATTTACTAATAAAAATATTAACAGGGAATACTTTCTAGCACGAGGACCTATATACTTCCTTACAAAAATTGCTAACACTATAATAGTCAAGATACTTGATATTAAGTACATTAGAGAAGAAGCGTTAAATATAATGTCCCAAAGCCCATCACTCCTGCCTATACATAAACCAAAAACGTATAGAAGAACCTTAATGATAATGGATATTGCTACAACCCAACATATACTTCGGATTATATTAGAAGTTCTTATAACCCCCACCATTAGAGCAAATAATCTTTTACCTGTAGCTTCTGAAAAGGCAAAACCTAATACTGCATAAGAGAATAATTGACTTTTTAATGTCGGATTTCTAGATACTCCTAATATTAATGCACCAAATACTATCCCAATTCCTACAACGGGTTTAATAGGTGCAGGTGTAGGGGCTAAACTTAATACTGTATCCAGTATCTTCTTTGCTATTTCTATCATTTAGTATAATAGATCTTTATTTCATTCTCTCATTTTGGATACATACCTAATATAAACATAATTGTTATTTTGGAATCTTTTTTTTTTTTACCGAATAATAATGATAATTATTGTATAATAATAATTATTGCTGTATAATTATAATATATATTGTTTGTTATTATACAATAACTATCCGCCTATGC
>Ga0233366_1000749_pt1 | contig 10269 bp, 9 predicted proteins | sample ElkDunMinimDraft_23_FD_191536 | JGI IMG/M metagenome (GOLD analysis project Ga0233366, IMG submission 191536) | Fecal eukaryotic communites from dung pellets of Tule Elk in California, USA - Elk Dung C4 | ecosystem: Host-associated > Mammals > Digestive system > Large intestine > Fecal | place...
CTGTTGAGCACATCCTGTAATAAGCATTGCCAGAGCGGCAGAAAACAACATCTTTTTCATCTTATTATCCTGTATTGTTAAAAATGGTAGAACTCTATATGACAACAATTAAACGATAGCTAAATAGATGAATGAAAATTAAAACTATAAACGTGGTCGCTCAGACTTGGGGGGGACTCAGAATCATGGGAAATGAATAAACCGCTCTATCTGTTCATTACTCTTTTAGCTATGTTGTATTGTCGCCATATTCCCCGTATTAACCATAACCTGAAGGAGAACTCCCTCTGCGAGAGAATACGGGAATAATCAATAACGATGCACACCAAGTGTTTCGGGAGGGGGACTGGTTTTCGTAATTTGCTCCCTGACGATATAAATTAAATATCTCTTATCAAGCAGAAAGAAAATGATTTTTGATTAATGTCAAAAATAACTTAAATTATGTAACCTGAATTATCTGTCTTGGTTACAAAATGTTTTTCGTTCATTTCTTTACTGATTGAACAGACCTGATTTCGTATAGTGTAATGTACATAGCATACAACGACAGAATATCTTATCTCCGGCTACGGAGTATTGTACAGAATGGACAAAAGCAACCAGGAACAGGTGCCGTATTACATGTTCCCATGATTGTTGTCGGAAGCATAGCTTTATGCTTGCTATAAAAACCTCCATGGATATTACTTTCGATAGTGCTGAATTTATCTAAAGCCTCCGGAGTTACATTGGGTTGTGATTTAAATGCCAGGCAACTGAATGAGGTGCTTGCCAGTGAAAGCGCAACGATAGTTCTGACTTTCATTTGATGATTACCTCCATATTCATATCAAGCACAAATGAATGGCTCTGTTACGTAAACAGATAACCGGAGTAGCTTGAAGGTGGCAGACTGAACGATTTACTAATCATAATCGTTATTGGCATGGAGATGCAAATGATAATTATCATTGTTTTTGTGGTTATTTCCGACAATCCGGCAGACTACTGGTCGGTGCCCTCGCGGGTTTTCACTATATTTATGAAAAAGCAGAGCCGTTCTTCTCCTTTGTAATAAACCATATGAGAGCGTATGAAAATCATTCTCCCATATCGGTTCCATCGGCCCGCTGAACAATATGATCACGCAATGCAGGGAGCCTCAGTGGTCGCTGTTTGCCGTTGCTTTTAGGGATGTAAACCCGTCTGGCTGGCAGAGGCTGGTAATCACCAGAGATAAGTTCATCTCTGAGTATTTGCAGTTCAGCAGCCCGTCTGGCCTGTAGCGTTACTTTGTTCACACCATCAACGCCGGGGGTATGCGCCCCGTTGATGAAAGTGTGATGCGCGCCGCTTCAGCTAGGCATTCTGGGTGTGTTATCAGATGCAGCAGTCGTTCAATCCGTCGGGACGGATCGGTGGCTGCCCATGTGGCAAGCTTGCGTTGCATTTCGCTGATTATCAAAGGACTTCACCTCGTTAGGTCAGTTAATTCACGGCGCAAACACATGTAAACTGCTTCCCTTCGCTATGCAATGGGCTTTCCCCATCGCGGACTACTACGGAAGCTCCTCCAGCAGGCGCGTCATCAGGGCCATGCCCCTTAACATCTGTCGCTGACCTTGCCCGATTTACCTGTCTGGACTCAGACATACTGAGGAGGCTGCCCGTCACACTCTTTATCCTTGTTTGCCGCAAGTTGGCAGAAGTTAGCAACGCGAGCGTGATAGAGACTGCTGTCTAGGTGTTTCGCATACATGTCAAAACACCTTCGAAGGGCAGTGCTTACATATCACTGCCCGTTACTTCTGCACGGCCTGTCAGATCACGTAGGCCGTGGTGACATTTTCAACCCACAGAGGCGGATTAACGGGGGCATGTTCTTCAACCGTTCAGTACTCAACCTTGAGGGCCATCTTGGCTTAGTGATCTCGACTCAATTCCCGTTGTCAGCGGGTTACATCACCCTGCGAGCATGCTGCAGGTCACTGCCGCTCAGGTTCTCCACCGTCACACCTGGCGGGATTGTTGGGCTTCTTGTCATTAGTTACCGGTTCAATATTCCAGACAGAATCGTGGTTCATTTGAGCATTTATGCTAGCCCCGAGCTCCGGGCACACTATAAGTAATATCTTCGCACAATACCCTGTTTGGCTTCAGTACAGCAAACTGACGCTCGAGCAGATTCGGCAAACACGTATGCTCCTGACAGGCATTTTTGTACAGATGTTTTCCGGGCTGACAACTGCTCAGGTACAGGTATTTCATCAGCCGTCTGGCGCGATAACGGCTCAGCGGGACACTGTTTGGGGTCAGTATTTCAGCCAGTGTGCGTGCGCCTGAAGAGCCTCGGCTCTGGTTCCATGCCCGGCGTATTTCGCTGCACAACCTGACGCGAGCCGGATTAACCGTATCGCGTCGTTTTCGCCAGTACCGGTAACTGCTACGGTGTATTCCCAGTGCGGAACAGAGGCTGACAACTGAGTGGCTGTCACTCAGTCTGGAAACTATCGTAAATCGTTCAGTGAGTCGGACATCAAGAGTGCGGTAGCTTTTTTAATATCGTATTTCGTTCCTTCAGGCGGCGAACCCGCTTTTCCAGCTCGCGATTACGTTGTTGCTCAGGGGGAATGGGGGCGCGGAGGACGTAATCCCCTGACGCTTTCGCCTGAACTGACGTACCCAGCTCTCAAGCGTGGTAGAACCGACATTCATCGTTTCACTGGCTTGTCGATATGAGTAGCCCTTATCAACAATCAACTGTGCACATTCCAGCCTGAATTCAGGGGTGAAAGTACGTTTGGTTTTCTTGTTCATTAAGTCACCTGTTTTGTGTGGAAGTGAGAATATCACCTTTAATCAGGTGGCCAAATATACTGCGCCACTACATTTTAAGATGTATCCCTGCATGTCATGATATGCTGCAATGATGGTCCCGGCATCGTATTACTGTATTGTGTGTTAAATTACGTAGTCTGTTTATGTGCAAGACATAATCCGGTTTCTGGCATATACATACTATACAGCCATCCAGACTTTATAAGGGGTATATTGATTGTTTTGTGATATATTTCAATTTTTTGCTGTTGTTATTGTTATATTTTTAAAAATATTACTCATTGTGAAACGATTTTTATCGTGCACTGTGCTTGATTACATGGTTGCCAGAGGTGTCGCTGTATAAGTGATGTTTCTGTATGTTTATTGCATTGAGAACAAATGAGTTATCCGGTACAGAAAAAAATAAAAACAGGTGAAAATGTTCTCCGGGCTGCTGTGGAGCGGATTAACTGGGTTTTTGATACTTTTGCGGAGATTTGTCTGTCTTTTTCCGGAGGTAAGGATTCCACTGTTTTATTTCATATGGTTGCAGATATCGCCCGCAGAAAAAAACGACGTTTTTCCGTGTTGTTTATCGACTGGGAAGCGCAGTATTTATGTACTGTCCGCCATGTACAAAAAATGCGTGAATTGTATATGGATGTCACAGAGTCTTTTTACTGGGTGGCCCTGCCTCTGACAACGGTGAATGGGGTTTCTCAGTTCCAGCCTGAATGGATATGCTGGGAGTCGGGAGTGGAATGGGTCCGTCAGCCACCTGATTATGCTGTTACTGACCCGGACTTTTTCCCTTTTTATCAGTATGCCATGACATTTGAAGAATTCATTCCGGCTTTTTCATCCTGGATGGCCAGAAGTAAACGTGGGCTGGCAGTGCTGACCGGAGTTCGTGCAGATGAGTCCCTGAACAGGTTTATGGGGCTGGCTTCGCAGCATAAGCTACGCTATGCGGATGATAAACCATGGACGACTGCATCACAGGACGGTTTTTACTACACGATGTACCCTCTGTATGACTGGAAAACCCGGGATATATGGATATACAACGCGAAAACGTATGCCATTTATAACCCCCTGTATGACCTGATGTTCAGAGCAGGCATTTCATTACGGAACATGCGTGTCTGTGAACCCTTTGGCCCTGAACAGCGTAAGGGATTATGGCTTTACCATGTTCTGGAACCTGAAACCTGGGCCAGAATGTGTGCCCGGGTCTCAGGAGCAGCCAGTGGAGCGCTGTATGCAAATGAAAGTGGTGCTTATTTTGCGCTTCGCAAACGTATATCAAAGCCTGACCATCATACCTGGCGCAGCTATGCGATGTTTTTATTGAATGTGATGCCGGAAAAAACGGCGGAACATTACCGGAACAAAATAGCCGTATATTTGCACTGGTACCAGACACATGGATATCCCGATGATATTCCTGATGAGCAGGATAATGATCTGGGAAGTCGTGATGTTCCGTCATGGCGGCGTATATGTAAAACGCTCATAAAAAATGATTTCTGGTGCCGGACTCTGTCCTTCAGCCCAAACAAACCCCGTCACTATGAACGCTATCTGCAAAGAATGAAAGAGAGGAGAAAGGAATGGGGGATCCTTTAACGCCGGAAATACTGACAGCCATGATCCGTCAATATTTCTGTCAGCACCTGTCAGAAGAAGAGACAATTAATGCGCTGAATCATCTGCGCAGGGTGCTTCATGAGATCAGCCCTTTTGCCCGGGAACCGGTGGACTGTGTGTTATGGGTGAAATCGGATGAGGTGGTAGCTAACGATTACAATCCTAATGTTATGGCGCCGGGTGAGAAGAGACTGCTGAAGCAGTCACTGGAGCAGGATGGTTTCACACAACCAGTCGTGGTATCGGAAGAAAAAGACCATTATCTGGTGGTGGATGGTTATCATCGTCAGTTGTTGGGAAGAGGGACTGGTACAGAAAAACGCCTCCGGGGATGGCTTCCTGTCACCTGCATTAATCCGGAGAGAAAGGGGCAGGCGGCACGTATGGCTGCAACCATCCGTCATAACCGGGCCAGAGGAAAGCATCAGATTACATTAATGTCAGATATTGTTCGTGACCTGTCCCGTCAGGGATGGTCGGATGAAAGAATTGGTACAGAACTGGGTATGGACCAGGATGAGGTGCTGAGGCTGAAACAAATCAGCGGACTGACTGAGCTGTTTCAGGATGAAGATTTCAGTCCGGCATGGACGGTTCGTTAATTCGCATAAGTAAAATTCTGGTAGATGAGTTTTTGAGTACGCAGAAGAGAACGCTGGAAGCAGTGGAAGATCTGATAGCACTGAAGCTTGAGGCCGCAGGATGCTGGAGCAGGGCTTCTGCACGATGGCTGGTTGTGGTGGGGCGGCCGATATTACAGATGCACAGAGGGAGTGGCTTTTACGACGACCGGCATATTGCATGGCACTTGTTGGCAGTGGGGGTGGGTTATCGTTTCAATGAACAGGCAGAGCAGCAAAAGCTGGCGTTGCCTTAAGCGATGGTGATGCCTGCTGGAACGTTGGTGTTAACTTTGAGTTTTAATCGCTGACAGTAACATGGAACAAGTCTGTTTGTTATGTCATGACAATAATGCCATGTGACGTATTCACAGCTGTACGGTCTGATCGGCATTGATCAGGGGGGGATCTGCGCCATATCCTGAACGTACTACCGGAATGGCTTCCAACCTTGTTGATGATCCCCTACCATGGAATGTAACACTCACCTAGTATAATTACATGAATGTATTCCTGAACCTAAAAACTTAACAAATACGTAATATTGGCAAGGGGTGTTGATATTTTTCCATATCAAAGGCTGCGTAGTATGACTATTTTTTATTTTCGGCTGTGAAAAGAGCAACAACTCCTTCTTTTCTTATCTTAACATTTTCAAAATACGTTGATAGCGAGTTGAACAGACTCTCTTCAGAGTCATCTTTATTAGAAAAGATGCCTTTGTTGTTATATGTTGACATCAATTTCCGTCCTAAGAAATTATGTGCTACGTCCTTCCCCAGAATAGTTGCACCGAATAAAACACCTTCATCAGTTAAAGATGCTACTGCATTTTTGATAACATGTTTTTTTTGTTCCATTGTTCCTGGAAGACAATGTAAAAGATAGAACATAGAAACAGAATCAAACTGATTGTGAAGTTCCTCCGGAAAAGACTCAGATACATCATGCCGAATGCTTTTTTTTACCCTGTTTTTACCGACACGTCTTGCAGCAGCATGGAGACTGGCTGTATTCAAATCCATCAGTGAAATGATATACTCATCCGGAATATCAGTGAGGTAAAATCCTGTACCAACGCCGATATCAAGATGTCTGTGTCTTACATGTTTCAGATAATGTGGAACCAGATGTTTTATAGTATTACATCGCCATGCGAAATGGTTAGAAATTCCAAGAACCCACCAGTCGTATAGTTTCAGTGTGAAAGGGTTATATACTTTAGCACTATCAGTAATTTTTTGCATAGAAGATAAATATTATTAAGATACAGCCATTACACTTCTGAGTCGGTGTTATACATGTTATTATATCTGACAATGAATATCAATGTGATAATTATGTGGCTTTTACTCAGATATTAGCTGAGTATTCCCGGTTGATAACTCCCTGCCAATAAATTTCAGGGCAGGGAATGGTTTATTAATTTCGGGAGAAACTTAAGGTTGCCACATCGATAGTTTCATCACACAGGCTTTTGTCCTGAAAACTTTTCTTATTTTTGACTTTCGCCAGCCACTGCCCGGCATGAAGAGAAGGTACTGTGATGATACCATCCTCATTAGTTACAAAGGTGAGTTCTGCTTTATGAACAGGATGTTTGTGCTCAACTGCATGAGCGTGAGTATGACGGGATGATGTCAGATAACTGACCGAGTCAAGCTCCATGGTAGCTCCAGCAAGTGGGGACGTTTTATACAGAACTTTCAGCTTCACATCTTCACCGAAACGACTGATATCGGATAATGGAATGATTTCAAGCTCATGCCCTGTTGGAAACTGATAGAGTTGTATTGGCATCTGCTGTTCACCAGGAATAAAAGATTTTGCATATTTAGTCACAAACTCACAGTAAGCCACATCATTTCTGCCCTCCCGGCTGACCGGTTTCCATCCTGACGAGGTTCTCGACCAGTATCCCGGTTTCATTTTCGTTGACAGAACGTAGCTATTACCGTTGCCCGCAGAGTCAGTTTTATAGACATAATCCGTGGACGTTGGCTTCAGCGTTATTGTCTCTTTCCCGTTATAAAGTCGGGGAGTTTCAAAGAAATCCCTTCTGTCAGGAATCGTGCCCTTTGAGGGGAAATTATGGCCATAACCAATCTCTGCAGTAACGTTGTTCTCTGCCTGTTTACCGGTAATCCAGACATCGTGGGCCAGGGTCTGGCCCGATGCTGCCAGACAAAGAGCTAAGATATAGCCTGTATTTTTCATCATGATTTATTTCCTGAGATGTTACCACTGATAACGGGTATAAAGATTGACGGTTCTGCCTGAAAGCGGCACACCTTTGCCATTCATGGCAAGCTTGTTGAAGGCATTATCCAGAGTTACTGACGCCTCAAAGCCTTTAACACTTACTGGCTTATAAGACAGTGAAAAGGAATGTATGGCATAGCCATCCTGACAGGGGTCGCCTTTTTTCACATGCGTGGCTGCTGCCGAAAGTGCAGCACGCCATCCTGCATAAACGCCTCTATGACCAACAGGTATGCTGATGTCACTGATAAGTGTGTCAGGATTGCCGGAGCCCAGCCATTCCCTGCTGCTGGCATCCATACTTTCCGTCCGGTTATAAGAAAGCATCCAGTCAACATAATCAGACTGGTAATTTCCCTGAATATCCCATCCCCAGATACGGGCCCGGGATACATTATAAGAATAAGAACGCATCCGTTTCATATCCACGCGCGTGGCAATATAGTTTCTGGCATCCGTTCCGAAATATCCGCCTTTTAACTGCAGCCGGTCATTGTCTGTAAGCAGGCCATCCAGTTGAATACCTGCGCCAATCTCACGGGTGATGTTATTTTCTGGTTTCAGATTAAGGTTAGGAACCCAGTAATTGGGTTTACCCTTGCGGTAAAAATGTACATCATCCCTGTACATTTCTGCCATTGTGGGCGCTCGGAATGCAGAGGATATGGAGCCGTACATCATCAGCCAGTCTGTCGGTGAGACTGAAATAGCCGCCCTTGGGGACAGGCGTTCGGCTTTCAGTTCTCCGGCATGGGGATTGAAGCTCTTGTACCGGTCATAGCGGGAGCCGACGATAATGTTAACCGGGTAGCTTTTCATTGTCATTTCATCCTGGAAATACAACGATGTAAAGTCAATGTTTCCTTCCGGATATAGTGTGGCAGAGCCTTCCGGCTTCTGCTGCTGACGGTAATATTCAGCGCCATAACTTAACTGATGGGCTCCCGGAAAAATCAGAGTATGACTCCTGTTGACAACATTAACACCGGAGGTTCTGTTGTTTCGCCATTCTGCCGTTTTGTTGTGACCGTTTGTCTTGATAGTGATATCACTGAGATATAACGTTGACTTTACATTGATGAGGCTGTTATCCACAGGAGCGTACTGGTACCAGAACTGTACGTCATTTTGTACTGTTTTTCTGTCACGCAGGCCGCTGTCACCATGTGTCTGAGTGGGATTGCCCGGTTCAGTGGTGTTATTCCGGTAGAGACGCAAGCTGGCACCTGCTTTGTTATTGTCTGTAATACTGACAGAGCCTTTCGCAAACAGGGCTGCCGGTTTTTCCTTGTTAGGTGCACGCTCACCATCACTCTGATAGATATTACCTCTTTTACGCATTATGACAGAAAGGAGCGCATCTGTTTTTCTGGTTTTACCGAACCAGGTGAGCCCCGAGCCTGTGCTGTGGTCTCCGCTCGCGATATTTCCCCACAGACTTAAACCGTTTGTCTCTCCGGGGGGAAGAAAATCTGCTGCATCGGCAGTTCTGAAGTCCACTACACCTCCCAGTCCGCCACTGCCGTACAGACTGGAGTTTGGCCCGCGGACAACTTCGATACGTTTGACGAGTGCCGGATCCAGATAAGTGCCACTGCTTTTTGCCATGTCACTGAGTTGGCGGACGCCGTCAACAAGAACAAGTACCCCGCTTTTGTCATAGCCGCGTAGATTAAAGGTCTGCCCATTGGTCCGTCCTGCACCAGTCTGGCTGAGACCGGCAACACCTTTCAGCATGCCGGCCGATGTAACCGCATTCTGACTCCACGGTGTGTCATTCGTGACGACACTGACCATCGACGGCGTTTCAAATACCGTGTTCTGATTTCCTGTCGCGACAATGGTGATTGTATCTTTAGCCATAGAAGAATGGTTGGTCGCTGCCTGTAACCCTATCGGGAGTATGATTAATGTACAAATGACAGTTCTGATTACGTTCATATACATTCGAAAACATATGTTGAAATTGCTATGTTATAACATAACATAACATAGCATAACATAACATTTTATTTGTGCAATCCTGATTACGCAGCGTTCAGTGATAACCAGTGAATAGCGACTCTAATACCCGATCGCTTTGCGATGTATCATTGTCTCCGACCGGACATCAGGCTCAATTCAAAAGACTTCAGGCACGACTCTCAGATTAATTAAGGCGGTGACCCGCTCAGGTCTACATGGTTGTTTATGGTAGTTATAAAATGAACAGGTGAATACTAAAGGATAACAATGTGGCTATTTGGGGCCGAATCCAGAATGATTTCTGGAGTTCTTTTACCTCTGTATTTCCTCCATTAGAGGAGTGTTTCATTATATTGTTGCAACTATATCAATTGTAGTATTTCTGATTACATTGTTTGTAGTAATGTAATCGTATACGCACAAAGTGGGGAGTATTTTTGTTCTCGAATCGTTCTGTGTAAACGTAGGAAGGGAGAGATTGCTTTCGTTAGAGCTTAATATCTGCATGAGAACTAAAGCTCCGTTTGGAAAACGGTAATCTAATTCTCATGCAGTACCTGGGTGCAAAATAATCGTTTAAACTATCTAAGTTGGTTTCAACAGTCTTTCACTCGATATATTCGCTGGTTAAACTCTAGTAGTTGAACCAGATTAATGATAAAGCCAATAGATAGGGCTTTTATTTAATTATTTGATTTAATGTTTATATTCTATAATTCATAGGAAGATGGCGTTATTCTAAATGAATAATTAAATTGATTTTAATTTTAAATTGCATTATTCCTGAGATAACAGAAGTTCCTGGTATTTTTATGTGATCTTGAGACAAGTCCCTCAGCGAATTCTTAAAAGAAATCAATTCGCGTATTGATACCGACGGTGCGACCCATATTGACCTGCGCGACGGCGCTGCTGCCGTTCATGTAGCCATAGGTACGGTAACGACGGTCGAACAGGTTATCGACATAGA
>Ga0233366_1000750_pt1 | contig 10250 bp, 2 predicted proteins | sample ElkDunMinimDraft_23_FD_191536 | JGI IMG/M metagenome (GOLD analysis project Ga0233366, IMG submission 191536) | Fecal eukaryotic communites from dung pellets of Tule Elk in California, USA - Elk Dung C4 | ecosystem: Host-associated > Mammals > Digestive system > Large intestine > Fecal | place...
GTCTAGTTTTGGTCCCGGCAGTGCTTTGAGGTCTGTTTTCCCGTTTGGTGTTTGTGGCATTTCATCCAGTTGCATGTATGCGGTAGGAATCATATACTTGGTTAATTTGTCTTTCAAGAATTCTTTCAAGTTAGATGTGTCGATTTCTTCTTCTGCAGTGTAATATGCGCATAAGTGGTCGTTATTATTGATTTCTTTAATCACGACGACTGCTTGTTTTATTGATGGGTATTTGTTGATGTTGGATTCGATTTCTCCGATTTCTATTCTTAGTCCTCTGAGTTTGATTTGGTTGTCGATTCTTCCGTGGATTTCTATTTCCCCGTCAGGTCTTGATGTTGCGTAGTCTCCACTTCTGTAGTATGGAATGTCGTTGATGGTTAGGAACACTTCTTTGGTTTTATCAGGCATGTTGTAGTATCCTTTACCTACGCTGGTTCCACCAATGTATAGTTCTCCCATCACTCCGCGTGGCAGTAGTTTCCCATCAATATCGCGAACGTCAGTTATGTAGTTTTCTAAAGGATGTCCAACGGTAATGTCATTGATGTCTGTGATTTCCTTGTTGTTTGATGTGATTGTGGTTTCTGTTGGTCCGTAACTGTTGTATACGATTGCATCGGAGTATTCTCTGAAGTTCTCAAATACTTTGGTTGAGAATTGTTCTCCTCCGAGGAATACGCATTTCAGGCATTTTATTGCTTCGCAGAATTCTGGCACTTCAAGGTATGATGCAAGTCTTGAAGGGGTGATTTCGGATACTTCCGGTTTTTCATTGCCTATTAACTCTATAAGTTCTGGGATGTTTTTGATTTGTGTGTCGCTTGCGAGTATGAGTTTTACTCCGTTTGTGAGTGAGGTTAGTATGTCGTCTACGGATACGTCGAATGATATTGTTGCAAGACAGAGTAAGCTTTCGTATTGTGATTTTGGGTTTTGGACTTGGTTGCAGATGTTTTCGTGTGATATCATTACTCCTTTTGGATTTCCTGTTGAACCTGATGTGTAAATCATATATGCCAAGTCATCAGGAGTGATTTTAACATCTGGATTTGAAATATCGTTTTCTTTGAGCAATTCTTTAACATTTAATGAATTGTTGCTGTCCTCATCGGATATAATGTAGTCTGCTTGGCTGTTTTCGTAGATGTAGTCGATTCTGTCTTGTGGGTATTCCAAGTCTATTGGGATGTATGCGCATCCTGCTTTGAGTATACCTAATATTGATGCTATCAGGTCGCTATTTCTGTGAAGCATTACCAGTACATTGTTTTTAGGTTTCACTCCTTTTTTGATTAATGCGTTTGCAATTTTATTTGCTTTTTTGTTTAGCTCATCTGCAGTCAATATTGCATCTGTTGCAACAAGTGCAATGTTTTCTGGGTTTGTTTCAGCTTGCTTTTCAAAGCGTTTGTGGATAAATGGAGTTTCAACCGGACTGAATGAAGGTATTTCTTTTGTGCTTTCCAATTGTACATCACATATCGCAAATTCATAAATGTTATTTTCCATGAATTGGTTTAAAACAGTGTTTATTGAATCTATGAATGTCTTAATGTAGTCTTCAGTATATAATTCGTCATTATATTGAATTACGAATCGAATATTGTCTTCAGTCACATAAATGTCTAAATTAACTTTATATGCTGTAGCGGAAAGATCCTCTGAAATCAATGGTGTTTCCTCATAAGTTTTGCCGTTTAAAGTTGCTTCTTCTGAACTTAAAAATTCTTGATATGAGAAGAAGAATTCAGGTTTTAATTGATATTCTTCTGCAATAGATGTATATGGGTATTCGCTATGACTTATGGTATCTTTCCATACTTCATCAATATCATTAATTAATTCTTTAACTGTTGCTTGTCTGTTTTCATTGTTGAATATTAATGGAAGTGTTTTTACTAGGAATCCTTGAGTATTATAGTAATATGGATTTGATCTTCCGTTAAATATTGTTGTAATCAAGGTTTTATTACTAAATGTGTATTTATTCAATGTTAGTGTGAGTGCGGATAGGAAAACTGCATTTTGACTTAAGGAATGGTCGTTACAGAACTCTTTAATTCTTTTAGAATCAATTTCTTCAAAAATTGTTTTTAGCTGCCCCTCGTCTGGATTTCCATTAAGGTTTGGTGTAAGAATTGTTGATTCGATTTCCTGTGACAATTTTTCATCAAAGAATTCCTTGGACTCATCATATTTCAAACTGTTTTTGGTGTCTTCTTCAATAAGGCTGTAAACATATCCGTCTACGATTTCCTCAGATAATTCTTTGCTTTCATATGCATGAGCTATGTCTGTAAATAAATTGAGTTGTGATACACCATCTGTAATTATATGGTGGAAATCAATGAATAATAATGTTTCATTATTTGTTTTGTATATTTTAAATCTGAATAATTGTTCATCACCGAAACTGAATGCTTTAACATCGTTTTTGATGATTTCGTCATCGCTGATTGAATCGATTTCAACAATTTCTATTTCATCTATTGGAGTATTGTCGTTCCTTTTCTGTTTTAGTGACCCGTCTTTAGTTGTAATGATTCTGGTTTTGAGGTATGGGTGCGCTTCAACAGTTTTAATGATTGATTCTTTTAATTTATCCGTTTCAATATTCTTATCGAATCTTAAAAGTGTTGGCATGGTGTATTTGATTACATCAGGATTTTGTATGCATTCATAGTATATTCCGATTTGATTGTCTGTAAGTGGGAAGTATTCCAATTCATCTGCTAATTTTGTAAATTCTTCTAAGTCAGATGCCTTGTCGCTATCTTTAATTTCAGATGCTATTTTTCTGATTGTAGGTTCGTTGAATAGTACTGATATGTCCAGATTTACGCCCATTTTCGCATAGATTTGTGAGTTGAATTTCATTAATATCAATGAGGTGAATCCTATTGCATATAAATCGTCTGTAACACCAAATTGGTCGGTATTTGCAAGCTCTGTTGCCATTTCAAAGAGTTTTTCCTCGGTTTCGTTTTCAGGTTTTATGTTTTCCAGGTCTAGTTTTGGTTCTGGCAGTGCTTTGAGGTCTGTTTTTCCGTTTGGTGTTTGTGGCATTTCATCCAGTTGCATGTATGCGGTTGGAATCATGTACTTGGTTAATTTGTCTTTTAGGAACTCTTTTAATTCTCCAGCCTCAATCTCTTCTTCTGCGGTGTAGTATGCGCATAGGTGGTCATTGTTGTTGATTTCTTTAATCACTACAACTGTTTGTTTTATTGATGGGTATTTGTTGATGTTAGTTTCGATTTCTCCGATTTCTATTCTTAGTCCTCTGAGTTTGATTTGGTTGTCTATTCTTCCGTGGATTTCTATTTCTCCGTCGGGTCTTGATATTGCGTAGTCTCCGCTTCTGTAGTATGGGATGTCGTTTATGGTTAGGAATACTTCTTCGGTTTTTTCCGGCATATTGTAGTATCCTTTTCCTACACCAGTTCCTCCGATGTAGAGTTCTCCCATTATTCCGTGTGGTAGTAGTTTTCCGTCAATATCACGAACGTCAGTTATGTAGTTTTCTAGAGGATATCCAACAGTTATATCATTTGAATTAATGATTTCTTTGTTGTTTGATGTAATTGTGGTTTCTGTTGGTCCGTAACTGTTGTATACGATTGCATCGGAGTATTCTCTGAAGTTTTCGTATACTTTTGTTGAGAATTGTTCTCCTCCGAGGAATACGCATTTCAGGCATTTGATTGCTTCGCAGAATTCTGGCACTTCAAGGTATGATGCGAGTCTTGAAGGTGTGATTTCGGATACTTCCGGTTTTTCTTTCTCGAGTAATTGGATTAGTTCTGGGATGTTTTTGATTTGTGTGTCGCTTGCGAGTATGAGTTTCAGTCCGTTTGTGAGTGAGGTTAGTATGTCATCTACGGATACGTCGAATGATATTGTTGCAAGGCAGAGTAAGCTTTCGTATTGTGATTTTGGGTTTTGCACTTGGTTGCAGATGTTTTCGTGTGAAATCATTACTCCTTTTGGATTTCCTGTTGATCCTGATGTGTAAATCATGTATGCTAAATCATCAGATGATATTTCCACATTCGGATTTTCAGTGTTTGTTTCTTTGAGTAATTCTTTAACATTCAATGAATTGCCATTCTCCTCGTCTGAGATGATGTAGTCTGATTGGCTGTTTTCATAGATATAATTTATACGATCTTGAGGATATTCCAAATCAATTGGGATGTATGCACATCCTGCTTTTAGAATTCCTAAAATTGATGCAATCAAGTCGCTGTTTCTATGCAGCATTACCAGAACATTGCTTTTTGGAGTCACTCCCTTTTTAATAAGTGCATTTGCAATTTTATTTGCTTTTGCATTTAATTCATATGCAGTCAATGTTGCATCTTCCGCAACAAGGGCAATATTATCCGGATTTAATTTAACCTGTTTTTCAAAACGTTTGTGAACAAATGGGTTTTCCACAGGTGTGAAAGCAGGTATTTCATAATTTTTATTCAATTCAATGTCACTGATATGCAGCTGGTCAATATCTGTCTCAATGAATTGGGTCATTGTATTTATGATACTATTTAAAAATGTTTTGATATATTGTTCAGTGTATAATTGGTCGTTGTATAATATGTGTAGTTCTATATTATCTTCAGACTCGTTAATGTTAAATGTTATCTTATAATTAGTTTCAAGAGTTTCTAAACGGGTAATTTCATACTCTTTGCCATTCATTGAGATGAGGCTTTCATCAAAATTGTTATAAGTATACATGAATTCAGGTTTTAACTTGAATTCTTCTGAAATTTTGGTGTAAGGATAATCTAGATGTTTAAGGGTTTCTTTCCAAATCTTATCAGTTTGGCTTAACAATTGTCTCAGGGTAATGGTTCTGTTTTCATTAATTGACACTATTGGAAGTGTTTTAACTAAAAACGCTTGTGTGTTGAAGTAATTTGAATTTGACCTACCATTAAAAATGGTTGTTATCAATGATTTGTCCGAAAATGTATATTTATTCAAGTTTAATATGGTGCTTGCCATAAACAGGACATTTGGACTTACCCGTTCATCTGCACAGAATTTTCTAATTGTCTCGGGATTGATATTTTTTGATATTGATTTTTGTTTTCCATCATCAGGATTTCCATTTAAATTAGGAGTAAGGACAGTTGAATCAACTTCCCGAGTCAATAGGTCATGGAAATATTTTTCAGATGCAATGTATTCATCGCTGTTTTCGCTTTCCTTTTCAATCAATGCATGGATGTATCCGTCAATTGTTTCTTTTTCAATTTCATTGCCTTCATATGCATTGGAAATGCTTCTGAATAGCATGTTTACAGATGCCCCATCTGTAATTATATGGTGCATGTCAAAGAATAGGATAATTTCATCATCAGTTTCATAGATTTTTGCCCTGAATAGCTGTTCGCCCAGTAACTCAAATTTCTTGAAATTACTATTATATATCTCTTCCTGGCTGATGCTTGGCACTTCAACAATAGGGATTTCCTCTATTTCAATTGAATCGTCACGTTTGTGCATCAGTTGGTCACCATGCATTACAATTCTTGTTTTTAGATATGGGTAGGTTTCAATGGTTTTAATAAGTGATTTTCTTAATTTTTCAGCATCAATTGACTTGTCGAATCTGACAAGGCAAGGCAGGTTATATTGTGGCTCATCAGGATTTTGGGCGCATTCATAATAGACCCCTAACTGATTTGCGGTTAAAGGAATGTATTTTGAATTTTTTGAAGTTTCAATGATTTTATCCAGCTTTTCAGAATCCTTTTGGGCATTGTCTATTTCATTTGCAATGTTCCTGATTGTCGGATCATCGATTAATTTGGAAATGTTTAAATTAACGTTTGTTTTCTCAAAAATAACTGCGTTCAATTTCATTAATGTCAAGGATGTGAATCCCACAGCGTATAAGTCATCAGTCACACCAAATTCTGTGGATTCAATAACTGATGATGCCATATTGAACAGCATTTTTTCAGTCTCAGTTTCTGGAGGAACTAATTCCAGATTAAGCACGGGTTTAGGTAGTTTTCTAATTAATACTTTGCCGTTTGGTGTTCTAGGCATTTCATCCAATTGCATGAATACTGTTGGAACCATATATGGGGTTAATCTATCCTGCAAGTATTTTTTAAGCTCATTAGTATCAATTTGTTCTTTTGCAGTGAAATATGCGCATAAATGCTCATTATTGTTAATTTTTCTAACAGTTACGGCAGGTTGTATTATATTTGGGAATTTTACGATGTTTGATTCGATTTCTCCGATTTCTATTCTCAGTCCTCTTAGCTTGATTTGGTTGTCTATTCTTCCTTTTGCAATTAGCTTGCCGTTTGGACCTTCCACACCAAAGTCTCCAGTTCTATAATATGGTATGTTATTTATTGTCATGAATGACTTTTGGGATTCTTCATCCAAATTATAATATCCTTTAGAAACTCCACAACCTCCAACATAAATCTCACCCATCACTCCGGCAGGGAGAAGTTTTCCATCAATGTCTCTTATTTCTGTTATTACATTGAATGGTGAATTACCGATTGTTAATTCTTCATCAGTGCCAGTAGCTTTTTCAAGAGCTCCAAATCCGGTTATTTCTGTTGTTCCATAAATTGCATAAATGTCCATGCCGTTGGCCAGCAGGTTCGGCAAAATGGCATTTGTAACTTTTTCCCCACCCATAGCGATATGCTTTATTGAAGAGAGCGCTTTTACAAATGGCTCATATTCGAAATATTGCTTAAGACGTGAAGGAGTTGTAAATGTAAATGCATCAGGTTTTTCTTTCTCCATCAACTGGACTAATGATTCTAAGTTTTTAACTTCATTATCATTAGCAAGCACCATTGTGTTTCCATACAGTAAAGATATGAAATCAGCGAAAAATGCCACGAATGCTACTGTTGTGACTGCAAGGCTTTTATTGATTTTTGAATATGCATGAGATACGATGTTGTCTTCATCTTCGGTAGATGGAGTTGCCATATTCCTATGGGTTCCCATTACTCCTTTTGGAAGTCCTGTTGAACCGGAAGTGTAGAAGATAAATGCTAAATCATTTGGTGAAATGTCCACATTTGGATTTTCATCATTTTCTTCATTGAGCAAATCGTTAATGTCAATTGAATTTTCCATGTCACTATTTTCTGCAAGAATGTAATCTGCCTGACTGTTTTGATAGATGTAGGCTATCCTTTCTTTTGGAAATGCTAAATCAATTGGAATATATGCACAACCTGCTTTTAAAACACCTAAAATTGCAGCAATCATGTTGCTGTTTCTAGGAAACATTATCAAAACATTGCTTTTTGGTTTCACTCCTTTGTTAAGAAGTCCATTTGCAACTTTATTGGCTTTCTTGTTAAGTTCATCGTAAGTTAATCTTTCACCATTTGAAATAAGTGCAATATGATTTGGATTCTTTTCCACTTGTTTTTCAAATCGTTTGTGGATAAATGGATTTTTAATTTCCTTAAATGGGGAGTTTTCTCTTTCTTCTACAAGATAAACATCGGATAAGGTTATTTGTGTAATGTCGGAATATAAAAATTGATTTATTACTGTGTCAATACTTTTTAAAAATGAGTTTACATAATCTTCAGAATACAATTGGTCATTATAGGATGAGTATAATGTGAATTTTTCATAGTCTTCTTTAACGTTTATGTAAAATTCATATTTGTATTTGAAGGAATCGTAATCCAATTCTTTATTGAATGCATAATAAAATTTAGGATCCAGGCTATACTCTTCAATCAATTCATCGAGTGGAAAATTAATATATTTTAAGTTTTCTTTGTAGTCCTTTTCAATTTGCAATAAATAATCTTTTATGCAAATTTGTCTGTTTTCAAAATTAGTAGTGAAGATTGTATCGTTTTCATGAAATATTAAATTTTTATCTGAAAAGTTAAATTTATTCAATGCTAATGCAGTACTGGCTAAAAAAAGAATGTTTTCAGAAATTGAATTTTTTTCACAAAACTCTTCTATTTTTCCTTTATTTATACTAAATTCTTCTGTATCTAATTTTGGAGTGTCTTGTCCAGTTAGATTTGAACTGAGCATTGTAGGTCCGTCAAAGTCTTGAATGCGTTTTAAAAAGTATTTTATATAATTAATGTTTTTGTCAATCATATTTTTTCTCATCCTATTTGATAATCATAAAATAATTTGTTTTTTAATAAATAAAATAGTATTGTTTTATTCAATTTATTTACATTTTTTTTAATATTATTTTATTTTCTCGTAGGTACATTGTATAAAATTAGATTTGTATTGTCAATTCAATTAAAAATATGTAATTTAGTTAACCTTATTTCAAATAATGGATAATGGTTGGGGAGGTATTGTTGATTGAATTAGTAATTCTATTTTCTTCGCTTTTTAGAGCGTTTGTTCGGCATATATTCCAAACCTACAACATACATTTCAGAACTTTTTTTACGTGATGAAGCGGGTTTGGTTGTCCTTACATGTCTGAACTTACCTTTAAGCGAATCCAACATTTCCTTATACTCGGGACCTTGAAATACCTTCATGACCAAGTTTCCTTTTGGCTCAAGGATATTTTCGGCTATTCCAATTACTGAATAGGTCAAGTCAATTGACCTGAGCTGGTCAATGTTTTTGATTCCACAAAGTGACGGTGATGCATCAGACATTACAACTTTGGCTTTTCCTCCAATGATGTCCATTATCTTCTGCTGCACTTCGGGAGTGGTGAAATCCCCTCTTAATCCGTAATAGTTTTCTTCATGGAATTTTTTAAAGCGATTTAGGTCTACTCCAACGACAATTCCTTCTTCACCGACCTTTTCTAAGGCAACCTGGGACCATCCTCCCGGTGCGGCTCCAAGGTCAACAACTGTATTTCCTTCCTTGATCAATTTGTATTTTTTATCTAATTGCTTGAGTTTATATGATGCTCTTGAGCGGTAATCCTCTTTTTTTGCTTTTTTATAATAAGGGTCATTGTGCTTTTCCATTTGCCATTTGCTTCCCATTTTAATCCCTCTTGTATTGGTCAAAGTCAAGTGCACTGCATACCGGAGCACCTATTTTTACAATTTCAACATCCACTTCCTTATTGTTGATTTCAAGTAGCATAACTGTCCTGTCGGCAAGTCTTGGAACAATTGGACTTCCAGGATTGAGGAGCAACACTCCATCCTTTTGTTCTATTTTGGGTTGGTGTGAATGTCCGGAAACTAAAATATTGACATCCAATTCCTTTGCAAGGTATAGTAATTGGTCTGAGTCTGCTCTTGGATAAACTTCTCCGTGAATGACTCCAATTCTCAATCTTTCCGCTTCAATAACTTTGGCTTTAGGCAAGTCAATTCCATTGACTCTATCCATATTTCCTTGCACTGCCATAACTGGAGCAATATCTTCCAGCTCTTCAATAACTCTTGGTGAAGTTAAATCTCCTGCATGAATTATTAATTCAACATCATTGAATGCTTCAATCACTTTTTGAGGCAATACTTTTGCTCTATCTGGTATGTGGGTGTCTGAAATTAAACCAATCAACATTTTTTTCAATCCTTAATTATTCAAGTTATATTTTGTTAATTGTCACTATTAAAATTAATTAAAAAAACTATATAAATTCATAAAAATATATTTAATATTATCATTCTTTTAGGAGAAGATAAAATGGGAGAAGTTAAAAAGGAAGATATTTTAGAAATTTTGGCTAATTATGACAAAAGTGAAATCACAATAGCTACTCTCGGAAGCCACACTTCTTTACATATTTTACAAGGTGCAAAAGAAGAAGGATTTAGAACCGCTATCGTATGTCAAAAAGGAAGAGAAATTCCATATCAACGTTTTGGAGTTGCTGATGAATACATTATTGTTGATGAATTTAAAGACATTGTTAACGAAGATGTTCAGCAAAAACTCAGAGATATGAATGCAATTGTTGTTCCTCATGGATCTTTTGTTGCATATGCAGGTCTTGATAATGTAGAAGACAAATTCAACGTCCCAATGTTTGGAAACAGAGATGTGCTCAGATGGGAAGCTGAAAGAGACAAAGAAAGAATGTTACTTGTTGAAGGTGACGTAAGAATACCATTCAAATATGATAGTCCTGCTGAAATCGACAGACCTGTAATGGTTAAATTCCCTGGTGCAAGAGGTGGAAGAGGTTACTTTGTAGCATCATCTACTGAAGAATTCGATGCTAAAATCGATGCTATGAAAGCGCGCGGATGGTTAGAAGACAGTGATGTTGAAGC
>Ga0233366_1000751_pt1 | contig 10242 bp, 5 predicted proteins | sample ElkDunMinimDraft_23_FD_191536 | JGI IMG/M metagenome (GOLD analysis project Ga0233366, IMG submission 191536) | Fecal eukaryotic communites from dung pellets of Tule Elk in California, USA - Elk Dung C4 | ecosystem: Host-associated > Mammals > Digestive system > Large intestine > Fecal | place...
TATCCTCTTCAATAACTGCAATTGCGAGATTGTCAAACCCATCAACAGTAAAAGAAAATTTATCGTCAATTGGAACACAGCGACCTTCAATGCAAGCTTGTCCGCTGAATTCTCCTTTCACTACAAAAGGTTCTGCATTTTGTACTTTAATCTTTTGCTTGAAAGTGACTTTTTTCTCAAAGTAGAGAGAAGTGTCATCAAAAATAGAGTCATAAAATGAAATAGGTTTGGGCTCCCAAACATTGCCAATACGTTTGTAGTCTTTGGAGGATTTAAATTCAAAAACCAATGGATTTTCCATTCCTTTGTGACTTTGTGCATATAGATGCCAATGGGGCTCAATAGTGGCTACAAATTGTAATTCAGCTATGGAATCATTGACTTTTACTGTGTTGAATTTCCACTTAACAGGATTTGAAATTTGACCATGGAGTGGTAGAACTCCTCCAATGGCAATAATCATAAAGGTAAAGATAGTGAGAATAAACTTTTTCATATAATTATATTGTTAATGTCTGCAAAAATATATATTTTTTTTACTCTTTCGATATTTTGTTTAATCCTTCATATATTTTTTCATGTAGAATAAGTCTTATCTTACTTTTTGATAGGTTGTTAGGTTCTGTGTTTGGGTGGACTCTATTGGAGAGGAAGATAAAAATAAGTTGGTTTGCAGGGTCGCACCAAAAAACAGTCCCTGTAAATCCTTGGTGTCCGTAAGTGTTTTTATCAGCTTGAGAAGGAATAATTCCGCTTTCGCGATCGAAGTCGGGAGTAAAAAATCCTAGTGTTCTGCGATTGCAATTGTGCATAGAATAGGTTTGGGTGAATTTCTTGACGGTACTTTCTTTGAGCAATCGTTTGCCACCGAAAGTTCCATTCTGCATAAGCATAACCGATATTTTTGCAATCTCTTCGGCAGTGGAGAAAAGTCCTGCGTTTCCGCAAACGCCTCCACTCAAAGCCGCAAGTTGGTCGTGAACATAGCCTTGAACCACCTGATTGCGGAAAGTTTTGTCGTTTTCTGTAGGTGCAATCTGTGCGCTATCGATTCCATGTTGCAACGGATTAAAACAGGTGTACTCTAATCCCATCGGAATATAGAAGTTATTTTCAACATATTCACTCAAACTTTCTCCTGTAATTTGTTCAACGATTTTCTGCAAATAGTAAAATCCTAAATCGCTATAAACATATTTTTTCGCATTGAGTTTAGAGTTTTTGATACGCTCAGCAATCCGTTTTTGATAAGCGGGCTTGAGATATAAGTTATGGGCAATTTCGATGGAAAACTCTTCAGAGTAGATGTCGTTTAAGTATTCGTAGCGATTGCTATCAAGGGTTAGAGCTTGGTGGAAGGAAATAAAGGCAGGAAGTCCAGAGGTGTGTGTTAGCAGTTCGGCAATGGTAATGTTCTGCTTGTTGCTATTTTTGAGTTCTGGAAGATATTTGGAAATATGGTCGTGAAGCTCGTATCGGTTTTCTTCATAAAGTTTCATCATTGCTAAAGTGGTTGCCAAAGATTTTGTTACCGATGCCATATCGTAGAGGGTTTGGTCTGTCACGGGATGATTTTTTTCATAATGGGTACATCCGTAGTTCTTTTGGAAGATGATTTCTCCATTTTTCAATGCCATTACCTGACAGCCGGGATAGATTTTCTGGTCAATTCCATATTGAGCAATAGAATCAATTTCTTTTTCAATTTCCGATGGTAAACGGAAAGATGCCGTAGTGAGTGTGGGAAGAGAGGGTTTTGTAATTCCGCTTCCAACAGGGAAAGTTCCACTGCTTACTGGAAGCTTCCCTTCAAATGGAATATGACCGTAAAGTGCATCTATTGCAGATGTTATGGTGTTGTAGTTTTCCTGATATGCTACTATAATTCCTTTTAATTGGATAATATTAGAGAAAGATTCTAAAATGTATGGATTGCCAAATATAGCAAGAAATGTGTTTTTTTGAGTTGCCAATTTTTGAATAAGTTCAATGCTGCTTGTGGTTACGCCATAGTTGCGTTTAGGAAGTTGGCGAGTGTTCGTTAAAGCAACAATAACATTGTCATATTCTTGAATTTTGTTGAGTATCTCTTGCTGATTTTTAGCAGTTACCTCTTTGTTGATAAAAAATAGAGGAATTTCGTAAAGTGATGATAATGAGTTATATTCTGTTTTGCTATTTTCGTCACCAATAAGGACAATGCAGTTTTTTTGTTCTTTGTTGAAAGGAAGATATTGTTCTCCTTTGAGTAGTGTTAGTGCATGTCTCTCGATTTCTGCGATAATTCTTTTAGCGTTGTAGTTATTGAGGTGCTTGTAAAGATTATGTGTTGACAGAGGTGAGTTTTGGTGAATGCCCATTTTCTCCTTCATAGTAAGCACGCGAAGGCATTTTTCGTTAATTTGCTGCTCGGTTATTCTTCCCTCTTCAATCGCCTTTTTAATTGCAGGAATAACAATGGTGAGTTGGTCTGGAAGAAGGAGAATGTCGTTACCAGCAATCAAGGCGCGAATTTCAGCTTCACCATCTGTAGGGAAATGTTTTCTTAATCCTTCCATCTCCATTCCATCTGTAATTACCAATCCTTTATACCCCATTTCATTTTTTAGTAAATCGGTAATGATAGGTTTAGAAATCAGGGCAATAGAATTTGTTTCATTGTCTAAAGCTGGAACATTTAATGGTGAAATCATCACCATATTGACCTCATTTGCAAATAGTTTTTTATATGGATATAATTCTAAATCCAGTAGTTGCTCTTTATTTTTGCGAATAATTGGAAGTGCTAAATGTGAATCTACGTCGGTGTCTCCGTGTCCTGGGAAGTGTTTTATACAGCCCCAAACGCCCTGTGATTGCATTCCACTAAGGTACATCCAACTTTTGCGTACAACTTTTTCTTTGTCTTCGCCAAAGGAACGAAAATTGATAACGGGATTGTTTTTGTTGTTGTTTACATCTACTACTGGTGCATAGTTGAGGTGAATTCCTAATCTTTTGCATTGGCGTGCAATTTCTTCGCCCATTTGGAATATCAAACTATCATATTTTTCATCTAATGCTCCTAAAGTCATGGCTCGTGGGAATGCCAAAGTGCTGTCCAAACGCATTGCAACGCCCCATTCTGCATCCATCGAAACTATTAAAGGAATTTTGCTTACGGCTTGAATACGGTTAGTAAGTTCCAATTCTCGCATTGGTCCACCCTGAAAAAAGCATACGCCTCCAGGTTGGAAAGTTTCAATTTCGGAAACCATTTTTTTGTTATATGTTTCATCAAAATTGGAATGGATTCTGATAATGCAAAGTTGCGCAATCTTCTCTTCCAAACTCATTTGTTGTAGCTGATAATGTGCCCAAGAAACTTTTTTTTGCGGATTTGTATCGGAGCAAAATGTTGTAAACGTAATTGTTATAAGAAATATAAGGGTAAATAATCTTTTCAGCATTGTTTTTCTCTGTTAATTGATAATGGTCATCTCTTTGAGTAGATAGCCTGCTTCTGCATATTTGTCGATTAGAAATAGTACATATCTCATATCCACGCAAACGGTTCTTTGTAGCAACGTATTATAAGCAATGTTATTGCCTAATGCTTCACGATTTCCATCGAATGCGCAGCCAATAATTTCGCCATTTTTGTTAAGAATTGCACTGCCCGAGCAGCCTACTGAGTAGTCGTTATTGGTGATAAAGCAGATAGGTAAAAATCCATCAATATCGTAATTACCAAAATCTTTATGCTCAAACATCTCTTTCAATCTATCAGGAATGTGAAATTCAGGGTCATCAATTTTTGTTTTTTCCAAAATTCCTTTGTGAGAACTAATATAACTATACCTGATAGCATCTTTAGGTTCATAACCACAGACTTTTCCGTAGTTGTATCGTAAGGTTCCATTAGCTTCTGGATAAAGTTCAAATTTGTAACTATTGCTAAGTTCTTTTAAGGCAGAATGGTATAGTTTTTGAGGTTCGATAAGTTGTTGTGTATATTGCGCTAATGGCTTTTCTCCTAATTTTATGGTGTTAACAATGGCATAAAAATATCGCACTAATGGGTCTTCCGAGAAATCTAACGAAGAGTTTCTTTTTAAGAATTTTTGGAATTTTTTTTCTGTAGAGAAGATTGATTGGTTGACAACCGCTTTGGCAAATGCAGCCACATCTCCCGCATAATACTTAGTAATATATTGGTAGATTTGTGGACGGAGATCTTCTGGAAGTTTTTTCCATAACTCGAAATGGGAGGTGATGATTTTAACCTCTAAGTCGGCATTAAGGTGATGTGTAAATTGTCTGTATTTTTCTAGAAGTTGCTCAATTTCAGATGAATTGTATTTTCGTTTTCCTTTATGTGGCCGACATTCCTGCAAGTGGTATGGAAGCATCATCGTTTTGGACGTAAGTAGGGAAATATTGCCGAACCAATAACAATTGACCAAATCTCCATCTAACTTTTTACAAATTGAATCAATATTGGCAAACATTTGTCCATATTTGGTATTTAGTGCGCTATCTGTGGATAACCATTGACTGATAATTTTCTCTAAATTTTGTTTGTTTTGTAGTACGTTTATATCATTCAAAATGCTATTTTCTCCTTTGATATGTTTGTTATAATTAGCAAATTGAATATAGGTGGAGCCATAACCTAATCTAATATTTTCATCTTTAAATATGGCACGACGGATAGGAGGGAGAATTATGTCTAAAGCATTGTAATATGCAGGATTTATCTTGTGAATTAGGTTGTTGATTTCAAAAGAGGTTTTATAGCGTTGGGTAGTTGTTGGAAAACCTAAATAGAAGGTGAAATCATCTTCCATAAGTCCTTGTATATTAATAGGAAGTACATATTTTGATTCTATAGGAACGTTGAGTGAATCATATTCTGCAATTGTACTATCAGGAGCCATATATATGCGAAATAAGCTAAAATCAGCAGCATATTGAGCCCACGACCAGCTATCTTGGTCTCCGCCAAATTGTGCAATATTCTGAGGCGGAACTCCTACCAATCGTACATCTTTATATGTTTGATATGCAAATAGATAATATTCAATACCATTAAAAAAAGGTTTGATAGAAATGTTATATTTTCCGTCACGTTCTCTTTTCTCCTTTAAAAGTTGGATATTGTTTTCAATCCATTTTTCGCGCATGAGTGGAGTTGCATTTGATGGAATCTTGCTAAGAATTTCCGGTGTAACATTTTCAACGCTAACGATAAATGTAGCTGTCAAACCAGGGCAAGGAAGTTCAGATTCTTTTTCTTTTGCCCAAAATCCATCTTTAAGGTAGTTTTGATCTGCAGATGAGTGATGAATAATAAAATTATAAGCATTTGTGTAGCTGGTAAGTAGTAACCCCTCTTTTGAGATAATAGCTCCAGACCCCTTGTTATCTCCCAACATTACAATAGCATCTTTTATGGAGGGAGTTTCTGTGCTGTAAAGTTGATCTTTTGTCAGTCGAAGTCCCATCATTCTCATCTTATCATAATTAAAATCTCTCTGAAAGAAAGGTAGCCACAATCCTTCGTCGGGAGTAATGGCAAAACTACTCCTCAAAGAGAGTGTAATGAGAAAGAGAAGAACTATTTTTAATTTCACAGACTTTACTTTTTAATCACTTTAAGTATGCCGTATTTTCTTTCACTTTTTGCTTTAACGATGTAAATACCAGGAGGTAACGAGGAGATGTCAAAAGTTAATTGTTGTTGATTTCCTTCTACTTTTGTATTGCTAATCATTCTTCCTCTGATGTCGAAAAGGTCTACTTGCGTGATAGGATCTTCAAAACTTTCTAATGTAAAGTTTTGGTAACAAGGATTGGGAAATAGGCTAAAGTTGCTTCTGTTGTAGTTAGCAATGCTTGTTGAGTCTTCAGAATCTCGGTTCTCGAGGTATGCTTGGAAAAAATCTGGAATTCCGTAGCCCATTAGTGAGTCGGGAGTATTGTAAAGGTGTCCATTTTCGCGAATAATTTGCATAATTTCAGATGAAGTTTTGTGTGGAAGGGCTTGCCACAAGCACGCTGCCATACCTGCAATTACAGGTCCTGACAAGCTTGTGCCATTATTTTGACCAATCCATTCTCCGTAATTGTCATAGTAAAGTACGCACCAAGTATCCCAACCCACAGCGCAGACATCGGGCTTTACGCGTCCGTCTGCACTATAGCCGCGGGAGGAGAATTCAGCGATAAGGCTGTCTTTGTTGCACGCACCAACAGCAAGTACGTTGAAGGCGTCAGCTGGGCGTCCTAGTTTAATCCATTCACTATTACCGTCATTTCCAGCGCTTATAACTACTACAATTCCCTTTTCTCCAGCAATGGTTGCAGCTCGAGAGGCTATACTCGTAACGCCGTCGTTGTGCGCTTGTGTAAATTCTGCCTGCGGAAAATCGGGGAAGGTAGTGTATCCTAATGAGGAGTTGATAACATCAGCGCCAATACTATCGGCAAATTCAGCGCCAGCTGCCCAAAAATCCTCTTCGATAAGTTCTTCAGAAATAGGGTTCTCAGTGCGAATAAAGTAGAAGTTAGCGCGCGGAGCCGACCCAATCAATTCACCCTCTAAGGCTAAGCCGATAATAGAGGTTACAGATGTTCCGTGCGAAGAGCCATTATACACTGAGGTTGTGCCTGGAATGTAATCTTTGGTGCCTAAAAGTCGTCCCGATTGTACAAAATCTTCAAAATATTGAGATTCTGGCAATCCATCCCAGCCAGCATCTAAAATGGCAATTAGCATACTATCTCCTTGAAATCCAGCTTGATGAAGGTATTGACCATTGTGAATTTGAATCTGCTCAATGCTATAGCCATAATCATAATCGTTGGTAAGTAACGATTTCTCTTTTTTTGCAGGAAGTTCTTTTATGTATCCTCCTTTCTTTCCTAATATACTAAGGTTATAGTTGGCAACGGGAAGTATGCTATCTACAAATGGAAGTGCAGCAATTGTGTTGAAATCATTGGTGTGAAGTGAATATACAACTGCACAATTCATCCATTTTGAAGTGGATAAAATTTGCACGTTTTCAGAAACATGTAATGCCTGTAGATAATTGGGATTGATAGGAAAATCTTGTTCGGTAATAGGTATGTTAAAACGCTCGCGCTTGGCAATAGCGCGCGGAGATAGAAACTCTTCTGGTTGCGTAATGCTGTAAGGTGAATCTGCTTTGTCGTGCAGGTAAACTCGATAACAAGTGGGCGTCTGCGCTAAAAGATCTATGCAAATTCCTATCAGAAGTATTAAAATGAATACTTTTCTCATAAAATTATAGGTTAATAGTTTTTGATATGTGTTGATATAAAATCTCAGTGGCTCCGAGATTGGATTGTACAAAGTTCTGGCAGATTGTACAAACTCGCTTATATTCCTCTTCATTTTGGTCGAAAATCGAAATTTTACTAAGCATCTGGTTGCTATCGGTAATGGAAAATGCTCCGCCCGCTAGTACTAACCGTTTGGCTTCATCAAATTTCTGATACTGAGGACCAAAGAAGATAGGAACTCCAAATACTGCCGCTTCCAAAATGTTGTGTAAACCTGTTTGAAATGCACCTCCAATATAGGAGATTTCACTATATCGATATATCTTTTTTAAAATACCAATCTTATTTATAATCAAAATGTTATAATCATTCAGATTCTGGCCTTCAATTTCAGAATAGCAAATAGTTTTCTCCGCAGGAAATAGTTTTTTTATCTGCTCAATATGGCTGTTCTCTATTTCGTGTGGTGCAATAATCATTTTGTAGCTATTTGCTGTTTGTTGATGTACCTCCTGAAGAACTTTTTCATCAGGAAGCCACGTGCTACCCGCTACAATCAACTTTTTATTCTGTTTGAATTGTTCTACAAACTCTATAGGTTCTGCATCTTCGGCAATACGATAGACTTGGTCAAATCGGGTGTCACCAGCAACAGAAACTTGCGTAATTCCGATGGAGTTGAGAAGTTCTTGGGATTCTCTATTTTGAACAAAAATATGGGTGGCTTGCGCAAGTTTGTCGGAAAACCACGTTCCATACTTTTTGAAGAAAATTTGTTGTGGCCTATAAATTGCAGAAATATAGTAAAATGGAATATCTCTGCGAGAAAGTTCCTGCATATATCCGTACCAGTATTCATATTTTACAAATATGGCAGCGATGGGTGATAGGACTTGGATAAATTTACGTGCAGCACCAGGCGTGTCCATTGGTAGGTAGGTGATGAGGTCTGCACACGAGTCGTTCTTTTTTATTTCGTATCCAGAAGGGGAGAAGAAGGTAACGTGAATAAAGAGTTCGGGGTGTTGCTTCCGAATCTGCATAATCAATGGCTTTCCTTGCTCAAATTCACCCAACGAAGCACAGTGAAACCATACAACCTTTTTTTTCTCTCGATAAGTTCCTTTTAAATGAGTAAAAAGCCCTTTGCGTCCCTTAATCCATAATTTTGCCTTGTTGTTGAACGGTGCAGCAATGGCTATGCCTAATCTGTAAGTTGTAGTGAAAAGGAAATATAAAAATCTCATCTGTTAGTTAGTATATAAAGTCGTGGTTAATTTCTTTTCATATAGAGGAATGTTCCAACCGATTTTAAAACTGATAAGTCCCGAGAATTTACGAGGAAGTGCATCGGTGGGGCCTAAAACGAAAACATAGTTTCGGTTAGGTTTGGTCCACATCTCTGTAATTTCAACTCCTGCATAAAAACTTACTACACGTTTATGTCGCATAAAAGTGTAACCAATAAATTGGGACATACAGAAGCCGCCCGAGCGTTGGTCGTAACCTTTTCTATAGGTGTGTTGTTCAATTTGATGAGTAAGGTTGTCGGGGTCGGTAATTTGAATTTTGTGTCCAAAATATCCGAAGTTGTTCTGAATCCAAATTCCAGAATTTTTCCAGCGAGAAACAGGAATAATCTTTCCTAAACCTGCGCCAAAACTCCAATATCTTCCTTCAGGATAGATGGTGGCTTTCATTCCGTTTCCATCAATAATGTCACCATTACTATTAATCATATCTCCGAAAATCTCTTCGGGGTCGCATTTTAGATCGGAGCCAAACATATAGTTGAAGTAAGCGTCAAAGGTCCAATTCGAGGCAGTTTTTAACACAACATTGGCGCCAATATTTAGGTTGTGTTTGAATGTGGTTGCTAAATAGCCTTTCCCAAATGGAATTTGATAGGAGAAGTTTGCGCTTGCCCATACCATCGTAGTCGAGGTATCTACATAGTTGGAGTCAAGAATTACTTTGCCAGTGTAAGGGTTAACTCGTTGTGCTAAAGCACTAAAAGATAAAAATATGATAAAGGCTGATATGATAAAATATTTTCTTTCTTTCATACGTATTTTCAAATTTGACTCTTCGTTAATCAAACGGCAAAGATATAAAATTATTGAACTTATCACCCTGTTTTTTGCGTAAAATTCTCTCTTTTTTTACCTTTTTATTCTTAAAAATATCTATTTTTGTTTTCGCAAAATTTTTCTCTTTTTTCTGTAGCGTTTTTATCCTAAATATTTGATTGCACGAATGAAACATCTTAGAACTTATATTCTTCCAATTGCCATCATTTTGGGTTTTATCTTCCATAATCTGTGTGATATATTGAAGGTTTTTCTCCCGTATTTGATATTTCTGATTTTGTTTCTCAATTTTGTGGCTGTAGATATTCGTAAAATGCGATTTAGAACAATCTATCTTTGGTTACTGTTTTTTCAAGTTGGCGTAAGTGTAACTGCTTATTGCTTTTGTAGTTGGCTTCATCTCTCGGAAATTATTTCTCACGGCGTTCTAATGGGTGTAATCTGTCCTGTGGCTGCTTCTGTGGTGGTAGTGGCGTGCTTGTTAGGTGCCAATCGCGAAACAGTTACTTCTTATACAATTATAGATAATATGGTGCTTTCCTTGTTGATTCCACTTATTTTTTCTTTTGTCGGACATAATAATTCTATTCCATTTTCACAGTCGTTTGTAGTTATTATTTCGCGCGTGGGTACGGTTATTGGTTTGCCTTTTATTTTAGCACTCTTTTTACATTTTCTGATGCCAAAGCTAAAGCAACAATTGGCTAAATTTTCGAGTTGCACTTTTTATATCTGGGCAGTTGCTTTTTTTATTACAATTGGTCAAACTATTGGCTATCTTTTTGCGCACGGGAAAGGAAACGAATGGAATGTTTTCGCCTTGGCAATTCTTTCTCTATTTTTCTGTGTAGTACAGTTTTAC
>Ga0233366_1000753_pt1 | contig 10232 bp, 8 predicted proteins | sample ElkDunMinimDraft_23_FD_191536 | JGI IMG/M metagenome (GOLD analysis project Ga0233366, IMG submission 191536) | Fecal eukaryotic communites from dung pellets of Tule Elk in California, USA - Elk Dung C4 | ecosystem: Host-associated > Mammals > Digestive system > Large intestine > Fecal | place...
TTGTCGTCCGACTTGCCCTCGGGGCTCTCGGCGGCGGACGAGTTGATGGCGGCCTCATAGTGGAAGCAGTACAGGTCACAGCCGGCCTTCTTGAACTCCTTGACCCACTTCTTGGGCTCGGCGATCATCATGTGGCAGTCAAAGGTGCCCTTGCCAAAGGCCTCGGCGGGCCGGTCGACGTGGCCCCTGATCTTGACCACGACGGGCGGACCGAAGGTGAGGTTAGGGACGAAGTGGCCATCCCTGTGCTGGGGGTGTTAGTAATGGTGTGTGGAATAAGATGTTTTTGGCTCTCTATGAAACGGGAATATAAGAGGAATGAGCACAAAAGGGGTCAAAGCAGATACCATGAAAGGTGCTGGGTTAGGTGAAGTGAGAAGTTAGGTGAGGTAAATCTTACATGATGTCGACATGAAGCCAGTCTGCGCCCTGCCCGATGGTCTTTGAGCACTCATGGCCGAGGTTGCCAAAGTCGGCCGACAGAATGGATGGTGCGATAATTGCTGGGGGTGCCATTTTTGTGTATTTACTTTTTTGTCGTTTGTATCGTGTTTCAAAGGGTTCAGACAAGCTTAATTCTTCTTTTGTTCCTTATGTCGCCCAAAACACAAATTGACTTCCCCCGGCCCACGATTTAGGGAAGCTCCCGGCTCCCCAATGGCGGGGCAGACAGGTCCCCTAGCTGATGCGGGGCACACCCCGTTGCCTAGAACAAGGATATGACGCAGTCTGACAGCCGACAAACGGGACCGGTTCCGCTATCCGCGGGCTGGCATGCAATGGAAACGGACCCACACCTCGGCCAATCCCGCACTGACATCAACAGTTTTTTTTTGGAGTTTAGCGTACCCGTACGGCGTAGCCCAGCGTGCTCAGGTCACTCACCCCAACAAGTTGTCAATTACATACAAGTGGGTGAGCTGATGTTTCACTGAACCGTCAAGAACATCAACTGCCCGTCAAAGAAGAAACGCAAGAGCAACGCAATTCTTGAACATACCTTCAAAGAACAAAAAGTAGCAAACAGACGGTGCTTTTGACTCTCTGCCAAGTACTTTTAGACATGGCGTCGCTTCTTTCCTATGTGCCGCTAGTCAATAGACTGGTAGCATCGTCAACGACCAAGAAAATCGACGTACCTCCGGTTGAGGTCCACAGTATCGAGAACGACCCGGAGAAGAGAACACGGACGCTGAAGCATCTCATAAAGGCAAACCACGTGAACCACTCCATCGTATATCATAACCTTGAATTTGACAACCACCTGCCGCACATTCTATGCTCAGCATACCACCTGGGGGCCCAAGCTCCCGAGCTGTACCACATCTACGATGAAGAGTCGAAGAATCTCGAGCCCTGGAAGGATTCTCCCCACGAGGTCATCCAAGTCGACTGGCGCGACTTTCTTGGTGACAAGCGATTCCAGAGGGCCTTTGTCGACTTCTTCGAGGATGCCCTGGCCATGAGATACAAGTATGACTGGAAGGGTGTCATTGATGAGTTCATGTTTCAAGGCAAAGAGCCATTGATCAACGGTGTCATAGGTGGTCGTGCGTAGCAACACTTTTGTCTCGCTGGAAACAGATGATGTATGTTTACTAACCAGTTTTACAGTCGGCCATCCTCTCATACACCTCGGTTATGCTTTCGAGTTCGACAATCGCGAGATCGCCATAGAGGCCCTCGCCATGACGGCAGTGCAATACAACTTTATGCACAAGTACACGGACGACCCGTCGTATACTAAAAAGTCCCCCCTCGGCTCCTTCACCAACGTCGCCGAGCTCGTCGACAAGGTCGCCAACGACAAGCGGTTCGACGGCCTTTTCAGCTCGCCCGGTCTCGACAACGTCAAGCCCCTGTTCGAGAAGCACGAGGACCTCGTGCTCGAGTACTGGAACGCCTGGGAGCTGTCTAACCCCATCGAGCAGTTCCGAGAGTCGCAGGAGGCGGCTGTCAACCTTCTAGTGGCTACTGTCAAGCCGGGAACGCACGCCTACAACTTCTTCCTCGTGCACGTCCTCACCACCAGCCATGCCGTCCGAATCCTGCTGCCATTTATCCCGGCAAAGTTCCACCTCAGTCTCGTCCGGCAGTGGTGGCTCCTCACCTTGGCTGTTTACATTGCTGAGCTCCGCCCCAAAGTTGATCCGGATTACATTCCTGACGATGCCAAGGGCGTAAGCTGGAAGGACGTTGAGCATCTGGCGTTGCATTCACAGTGGAAGACTGATGCACACTATGTCAAAGGTGGGGTGTGCCGAATTTCTTGAAGTTGATCCATGAGAACCCTAGGCTAACGAGCGAAACTATAGCTCTCCGGGCAATGAGAGAGGCGGCGCGGACATGGGGAGATGTTCATTCACGATACCTCGGTGCTGCTCTGACGTTTGCAAGAGACTTCAAAGGATGGACGTTTGACTAACGGAGATATGTGAGTGGTTGACGGTTTGCTGGACACTTTCAAAACTTTGAAGGGTAAAAGCTGCTCTTTCTTATAGCATGGCAAATTTGGGTATCTATTTTCGCGAGTTTTATAATAATGATAAAAAAACACTTAATAATCAGAGACATACATTTAAGACCCAGTACTTCGTACCTTTGGTAAGTTGAACGTCCAGTACCTAGTTTATGTCAGGGTTCCATTTAGGGTAGCACCGCTAGCGACAACCAGTTTACCGCTGTGACCACTGCGACCCCAGACTCTGGGCGCTGCAAGTTAAAGTACCTAATTCAGCTGGGGCGGTGCTGCCTGCAACCTGCAGTGGACGCGCAGCGTCACCAAGCCTAGCGCTCGCGACAACCTGGAACGACAATAAAAACATTCACTCCCAACCAATTCAACGCCATTGGAACTTACACGATCTGCCATCGTGTTACTGTGTGGCAAATGCCGCCTCGCAGACCTCGACAGCATTCCCAATGGCGCCAGCTGCGAAGCGACGCAAGCGGGCCATTGTTGATTCGGACAGCGATGACGATAACGATCACCAACAGCAGAACAACAAGCCGAGAAACACCTTGAAGAACTTCTTGTTTTCTTCACCAGATTCGAAGAAACAATCACCAACTTCCAACAAATCAGCCGTGACCAGAGAAGAACCAACGTCCCCAATTCCTACCAGGAAGAGAAACACCCGCGCAAACGCCGCCGCCGCAGCTCTAAAACCGAAACCATCGTTGGCTACATCATCAGCCTCAACCCAAAGCCGCTTGTTTAAGACCTCTACAAAGAGCCCGAGCACGAGTCCGGAAAAGCCACGGGCACAGAAGAAGCTTAAGATCGAAGAGAAGGGAAAGACAGCAGATTTGCTGACTCTCTTCTCGAAGCAAGCGCAGCGAAGTCAGACCAGTAGCGGGGGAGGAGGCGGGACGCAGAGTAGCAGCAAGAGCGTCAGCCAATACACCCTCGACGACATCATCAGTGACCCAATATCCGAGGACGACGACGTTGCCCTGCACAAGGCCGCCGTGTCGAGCAGCATAGTTGGGAAGGCTTCGCACAAACGGTTCAAGGAGACGTCACAGCCCGGGACAACACTGAACGCCGACGCTGGACTGAGGTTCCGTAAGCAGCAGCAACCTAGCAAACCACCGGCTACGGATGCGGGGACGGATGGGGGCTCGAGGCCATGGTCAGAGCGCTTTGCCCCTACTAACCTCGACGAGCTGGCGGTGCATAAGAGGAAGGTGGCGGATGTGCGGCGATGGTTGGAGGATGTACTCGCCGGTAGGCTACGGCAACGCCTGCTGGTATTAAAGGGTCACTCGGGCACTGGCAAGACGACTACCGTCCAGTTGCTAGCCAAGGAGCTGCGGTGTGAGGTTCTGGAATGGAGGAACCCGGCGAACTCGTACGGGGTGGGCCAGGGGTTGTATCAGTCGGCGGCCTCTCAGTTTGAAGAGTTTCTAGGGAGAGGAGGGAAGTTCGGGCAACTTGATTTGGAAGAAGAAACAGGCGGTTCATCTCCTCCACCACGCAGTACTACCGCCACGAGGACAGGGCAAGAGGTTACCCGGCCGGAACGGAGGATAATGCTGATCGAAGAGTTTCCCAATACCTTTATGCGCAACTCGACAGGTCTAACCTCTTTCAAAAACACGATTTTGCAATACCTGGCAGCCAACACACCGCCGCTAGCGCGTTTCGGACAAGCCGCAGTCACAGAGCCCATCACACCGGTGGTTATCGTAATATCAGAAACACTTTTGACGACAACTTCGGCCGCCGCCGATAGCTTCACAGCGCACAGGCTACTTGGTCCCGAGATCCTCCGCCACCCGGGAACAGGCGTGATCGAGTTCAATCCGGTTGCCCCTTCGTACATCACGAAAGCCCTGGAGCTGGTGGTGCAGAAGGAAGCACGAAAGTCCGGACGACGGCGGACCCCCGGTCCACTCGTGCTCAAGCAACTGGGAGAGATCGGTGATATCCGCAGTGCCATCTCGTCTCTCGAGTTCCTCTGTGTCAAGGGCGACGACGACGCCGCCGACTGGGGCGCCAAGGTCGCTTTCAGCAAACCGAAAAAGGGGTCCGCCAAAGCGGGCGTGCCGGCCCTCACGCAGGGCGAGCAAGACAGCCTCCAGCTGGTCTCGCAGCGGGAGTCGACTCTGGGAATATTCCATGCCGTCGGCAAAGTTGTATACAACAAGCGTGCGGAGCGCTCGTTCGCCGCTGGGACCCCCGAGGCGAGGACGGAGACGCTGCCGGACTACATGGCGCATCTGTCCCGACCCAAGCTATCTGAGGTTTCGGTGGATACGCTGATGGAAGAGACTGGCACCGACATACAGACGTTCATCTCGGCTCTGCATGAGAACTATGCCCTCTCTTGTGAAAGCGGGCCGAGTGACCAGTATTCTTCTATTGACTATATCAATGGATGCTTAGACTATCTGTCCGACAGCGACCTCCTCTGTCCGTCTTGGGACAAGTTCTTTGGAAGCAAAGGGTTTGGCAGTGGTGCTGGGTACCAAGGGAAGGATTCGGGGAGTCATATTCTCAGGCAGGATGAGATGGCTTTCCAGGTCGCTGTGCGAGGACTGCTCTTCTCGTTACCTTCGCCAGTGAAACGGAAAACGCATCCCGGAGGCGGTGGCGGAGATAGCTTCAAGATGTACTACCCGACGTACCTCAAAATATGGAGGGAGAAGGAAGAACTCGAGGATCTTGTAGATATGTGGGCCACCAAGATGCTGAAGGGGGAGGACGGTGTCTCGAGCTCTGACGGCGGCAGCGGTGCATCCATGTTCACCAACAACCTGTCGAATGTCTTCCGTAATAGAACAACGATACCAACCAGACCAGGGCCTTCGGGGGTCAGTAGCAGCGTCGGTGACTGGGCTACTGCTGGGCTTAACAGGCGGTTACCCGCCAATACACAAAACAACAATCCATCTTCCTCTAGTACCGGTAACCGACAATCAACTCAAGATACCTCGCCCCCTCCTCTCCTCTCACTCGGCAGCTCGGCACGGCAAGAGATGGTCCTTGAGCGTCTACCCTACCTGGCGCATATCGCGCGACGGCGCCGTTGCTCGTTCGGCACGATGCGGATTAGGGATCTCGATAAGATTGTGTCGTTTCAGGGCATCGGGCCGCCCAAGACGGAGAATGACTCGGATGTTGATGATGGGCAGGACGATGCAACCATTCTGACGGGGGTCGAGGCTTGGGCTACAGACAGACCGATTGAGAAGGGCGCGAGTCCGCGAAAGAACAGAAGTGGTGCGATTACCACTAGACGATGGGCAGGGAATGAGCATGACGAGGACGATGGGTTCTCGGGTGGCATCATCAGTGGGATCGGGGACATTCAGAAGCTGGTGTTGAGTGATGATGATATTGAGGATGATTAGACCTCATTAACGGAACGTATGGGTCTTAAAGCAGGCGGCCCCGCTTACGCGATTTACATAAGGGTGCATGGAGAAAGAAGTATCGCAAAATATTGAGAACATAGGCAGGCAGGCAGACATAGGCGCTTGGGAACGGTTATTTACACTCTGGGCTAAAAGTTTGCAACTTCTTATATGAGAGTATCAAGAATAGGGTATTTGTTGATGCAAACATAAAAGGGGTGAAGTTTATAATCTCTTAGTTTTATAATTTTGTTATTATGGCAAATACCTACCTTATTACAACGCAGGTTTACTACTTTTTGATTTTAACAATCTCGTCGGAGCGATATTTATCAATGAAGCTTGAAGATCCATGCATCTATCAGAATCCGTTATTGCCGCACATGCACAACATGCGCGCATCTTGTTCAATTCATCACCAGGTTTACCTTTAATGTCTTTGGTGTTTTTACCCCTTTTCCTTCCCACCTTTGAACCGTGACGCTGCCTAGCGGGGTGAATGGGTCGCTGGGTTGCGCATTGACCGCTTTGCTCCCATGTAAAGTGGGTATATAGGGTAAAGTTTGGGTCGGTGTTGTTGGAGTGGACCTGCCCAAACGAACTCATCTCCTGCCTTTTACCGGATGTGACCGTGGGTTGGTTCAAAATACTCCAATTCTCAATCTTTGGAAACCCTCTGGACACCCAGAATTCGAATCATCTTTTTGTCACTTTTTAACCCCTTTTTTTCTGGGCAGCCATGGTAAAAGGGACTCCTCTTATTTCGGGGTGATGCTAGTTTTTATTTTATTTCTTTAAATGAGCGAGTTCTTCGAATATTTTGCTCGCCATTGTCACTAGAATTGACATAATCATCATGGGCGTCCCATGCACCCACCACCTGACTTACATGCCGGAGATGGAGAGAAATAGGTCGTTGCAGGTTTTTATTATCCCTTCGCGACAAGTATCTAGCAAGCTCTGCATGGATAGAAGTTGTCCGCTTCTTTTCTTGACATCTTCGGGTCTTCTACTGGTTTGCCTTTAGCCATCATGTTCCATCGTCAACAGCAGCTGCAAGTCTCTTCGAACTGGCTTGTGCCTCGGCATGGTCCTTGTTGAGCCTTGCTGGGCGGAGGTGGCAGCCGGAGATAAAGACGATAAGACTGCCAAGGCTAGATCTGTTCCCCAACAAAAACGGTCTTGCGAGGTGGGGATGCTGGTGTTGCCTTCCAGGTTGTTGGAAGCGACACTTGGGAACCTTGGAAACTGCCCTGTTCCCAATTGCCAATTGGCAGTTCCTCCTGTGTGAAAGGGGAGGCAACCGCCCCAGAACCGCTGCACAGCATCGTAACATCGTAAGCCTTACCGAGCACATACGAATGATGATGTTGCACATGGCAGGCAGCCTGTTAGAGCTTGTGCAGTTTCTGCCTGCCTTTGTTTTGAACCAAAATGGTATTTGAAGTGTCTCAAAAACAGAGTCTCTCTCCTTTCTTTGTTAAAACTTCCAGGTTCCTGATTATATAAAAAAATCCTCCAATGTTCGGTTCTTCGGGGTCTCTTCAACCTAAAAAAGCTGGGTCCGCTGACCGCTGGAGCTCCGAGTGGTCTCGTGCTGGTTCCGCTGTGCACACAGCAGCTGCCCCTGTTGGGTCATCCATCGATAGCTCTTGCTGAGAGGTCGGGTCTAGCCATTCACGCGCCGCCAAAAAGGTACTGGGTTACCCGTACTCCATTATTCATATTTAGTCCATTCTGCTTCGTCTCGACCTTTTGACGAAGCTTTAACTTCGCCGTTTGCATCACTCCCCCTATCGACCCACGACAGAGAGTGAACGAACAAAAAGATGCGAGATCCTTTTCCATTTGCGCCCATCGAGGCGCTGAGCAAGGCGTCGGAGCCATTGGCCGAGCTACTCGCCTTCCCGACGCTGCCCTTCCACGTGCACGAGGTGGTCGGCGCCGCGCTCTTCTACACCTTCATCCAGGTGGTCGTCTCGCCTGTCATCTCGAACCTCTTCTTCGCCAAGCACTACCCCAAGCACTCGCGGGGCAAGAAGGCCAACTGGGACGCCCACGTCGTCTCGCTCGTCCAAAGCACCCTGATCAACGCCCTCGCCCTCTGGGTCATTTTTGTCGATGAGGAGCGCGCCGAGTCCGACTTTGAGCAGAGGGTATGGGGCTACACGGGCGCCTCGGGCATGGTCCAGGCCATGGCCTGCGGCTACTTTGTCTGGGACCTGATCACCACCCTGGTTTACCTTGACGTCTTTGGTCTCGGTCTGCTGGCCCACGCCGTCAGTGCCCTAGTCGTCTACTCGTTTGGATTCGTACGTTTCCCCTCTGGTCTTTCTGTCTATTCATTCCACAGAAGTGTGTTAACAACCGGTTCTACAGAGACCCTTCCTCAACTACTACTCATGCATCTTCATCCTGTACGAGCTCTCCACCCCGTTCCTCAACATCCACTGGTTCTTCGACAAGCTCGGCATGACGGGCTCCAAGGCCCAGCTGTACAACGGCATCGCCCTGCTCTTCACCTTCTTCTCGTGCCGCCTCGTCTGGGGTACCTACCAGTCGGCCGTCGTCTACAAGGACATGTGGCGCGCCGTCCACGCCGCCCCCACCGAGGAGTACCTGGCCCCCTACGCCAACGCCACCGCCATGGCCGTCGGCCCCGACGGCAACGTTATGTACTTCGTCTCAGGCGGCGTCGACCCGGTCCCCATCTGGCTCGCCCTGCTTTACGTCGGCAGCAACCTGACCCTCAACGGCCTCAACTGGGTCTGGTTCTTCAAGATGATCACCGCCGTCCGCAAGCGCTTCGACCCCCCCAAGGCGGCCGCCAAGGGCAACGTCATCGCCCAAGGCCAGACTACTGGTGCTGTTGACAAGAAGTCCGGCCAGGCTGAGCTGCGCAACCGCAGGCGCAACTCGATTGAGGATGTCATCCCGGACAGCGAGGAGCTGCGCGAGGGGACTATCCAATAAGAGACACGGATAGAAGAAGATTAGGATCGAAGCCTGGAGTTTTACCATGGACCATGACCTGACCACGATAATGATTTGATTTTTGGGTATTAATTAATCATATAGGTGGATATACACAGGCTAGGTGGGGGAGTTGAGGCGGGTGGTGATGTGTGTTGTTTGCTCATGATGACATGAGGGATGACAGGGTTGGGAAACATGTTCCATCTTCTCCCGTGTACTTTGAATTTCGAGCATTGTCCTATGTCTTCGCTCTTATCAAGCTCCAATGGTTGAAATTGGTTCCTTGCACTTTCCTGGAGCAGACCTCCTCTTTACCCCCAGTTCTGGCCCCATTGCATATGGAATCGGGTTGACTTGAGCTGGTATTGCATGCATGCATCATGGGCTGAGAAGGATTGGGAAACATCGGGTTTTAAGCACGGTTGTGTGCGTAGCAGACTTGGATTACTTTGTTATACAGGCTTTGAATATAATCAGGTTCTTCAAACCCTCACCAGGTCAGCCACCCTCTTTACTTACCCTGGCGCTACTATACCGACTTGCGGACATAAGCGACTGGCCCGGCATACCGATGGCGGCCCCTGACCAAGTAGTAAACAATGCTAAACACGACGACACAGCCATAAACCAGGATACTCCAGTTGACGTCCTCGATGCTTGGGCTGGGTTGGGCGGGGAAGAAGGACTTTGACACAACAAACACTCTGTCAGCATATATTTTGTCTCTATTTCACTTGCACAGCCAGTCAGCGAGCGACCACCAAAATCATGACTTACCATAACGAAGGCCAGCGACAGAAACAAAATACTTAGAATGTTCAGCACCAGGCCTGTCGTCCGTCTGAGGCGAAAATATGCTGGAAGCAGTGGCTCGTTTCGAAGACGCTTGAGGGCTATACAGCCGATTGAGATGGTGTATGAAGATACAAAAGACCCGGTCTGGAGGCTGATGAAGATGTTGAAGGCCTTTTTATTTTCCATCTGTTAGGGATTGCGGAAAATGGTTTAGGGAGGTCACTGCCCAGAAAAAACTTACAACATCACTACCGATATTTATCAGCAGCAACATGATGGTTGTCACATAGGAGGATAACAGCGCATTGATGGGAAGGTTCATCTTCGGATGCACGACACCGAACCACGAGTCGGCAAAGGGCAGACCCTTGTCCCTCGCAAACGCCCACATTTGGCGCGAGCTGGTCGCGACCACATTGACGAGCGCGCACCAGATGACGATAATGATGCAGCACGCCATGACGGTGGCCCCGCCCTTGCTCCCCGTGGCGCTGTACAACACCTGGACGAACGGCTGGTTTGTCTGGGACGTCGAGGCGAGCAGTTCGCCCACGTCCCCGATGACCATGCTGATAGCGACGAGCATCACGAAGCCCATG
>Ga0233366_1000757_pt1 | contig 10200 bp, 11 predicted proteins | sample ElkDunMinimDraft_23_FD_191536 | JGI IMG/M metagenome (GOLD analysis project Ga0233366, IMG submission 191536) | Fecal eukaryotic communites from dung pellets of Tule Elk in California, USA - Elk Dung C4 | ecosystem: Host-associated > Mammals > Digestive system > Large intestine > Fecal | place...
TGTTATCTCTATATGAAACGAACAGAAAAATGCTGCCGGAATCATACCGGCAGCGAGCATTCGTCTTTATTTTCCTTTTCGCGCCTCGGTCATTTGCTTCCATACAGACCCTAGCGCTTCTTCACCCTTTTCAATCCGTTCAATGGCCATCTTCACCTGCAAGGCCACCTCAAATTCCTCGTCATCCTCTGCATCACAGAGAGCTGGCAAGGCGGATTCATCTCCTACCTCATACAAATACATCGCCGCTCTCCAGCGCACGAGCTTGCTAGGGTCTTTGAGTGCTTCCATTTGTGCAGGAATTGCCTCTGGGAAGCCCAAATCGGACAGGCAGTCACCAGCCGTTCTTCTTACTGTCACACTCTTATCCTTCAACCCCTTATACAGGTAAGGAAGGACTTGTGTATCTTCAATCATTCCAAGATAAACAACTGCGAGCCGCCGGATGGAGGCTTTCTCATCCTGAAGAGCTTTATCGAGGAGCGGAATATCATCAATGGTCGGATCCTCCATCAAATCTAGCGCTTTGAAGCGTTCCCGCCAATCCGGATGATCTAAGTCCTCTCCTGTCAGCTTCTTTCTTTGCACCCTTCTGATTTCAATGCTTTCACTTTTAGAATTCTTCGCATCTTCAATAAGCTGATTCAGGCGCTCAGCCGGATATGTTGCTAGTAATTCATCCATGACCTCCTGGCCAATCTGATCCAAATTACCGTACCGGCTGCCATAATCGCTCCACTTTCTGATTAGGACCGCATTGTCCGTGCCAAACTGGGCCTGTTTGAATGCTTGGAGAAACTCATCTGGCATAGACCATCTCTTTTCCTCGAGATCGCTGTTTGCCTTAATTTGAATCGGAATTCCCTTGAACATTTGGATTTGGACCTTCACTTCCCCAAATCCTGGTCCAGTTGCCAATTGGCTCAATCCGCTCTGCTGGTCGCCATCGCCAAAAATCGTTCTCACCTGCATCAACAGGGCTGGCCAATCATATTTGGCATTCCGTTCAACCGCGAGAAAGTCAGCGACATGGTAAACACCCTTAACCCCCTCAATCTGCAGGATATCTTTGATGAAAGGCGGGGCTGTCTCAGCCGCATCCTTTTTATAATTCGTGCTTTTGCCCATTGGCAGCTCTTCGTCCAATATAACCTTCATTGTGTTCGGGCTTGGTGTTGGTTCAATAGATAATATTTTCATATAAGTAAAATCCCCCTGATCACTTATCTCTAGGGGGATTGTAGCATATTTAGGCGAATATTTACATTCGTATGATTTTTAGCCCTCCTGCTTTTCAGATAAATATGTCCAGCGCTCAATAAGGAATTCGAGCTCCTCATTTAGGCTGCTCTCTTCCTCCGTTAACCTTGCGGCAAGCTCAAAATCACTTCCGGTATTCGCCAATTCCGAGGCTAGCGCCTCAAGTCTCTCTTCCACGCCGGCGATTTTTTCTTCGATGCCTTCCCATTCGCGCATCTCATGGTAAGAAAGGCGTTTTTTCTGCTTCGATTCGTCTTTCCTTGCTGGTTTTAGGGCCGCACTTTTTTGCTCGGCAGCAGATTCTTTTTCCTGGGATTGCTTCCATTCAAAATAATCCGTTGCCTGGCCAAGGTATTCATTAATCTCGCCATGTCCATTAAATATCCAAAGCTTCGTACAGGTTTTATCAAGGAAATACCGATCATGCGATACCGTTACGACAACACCCGGAAAATGCTGCAAATATTCCTCCAGAACCGTCAGCGTTTGGATATCCAAATCATTGGTCGGCTCATCCAAGAGGAGCACATTAGGTGAACCCATTAATATCTTCAGCAAATAAAGACGCCTTCTCTCACCGCCGGATAATTTGCCAATGATGGTTCCGTGTGTGTACGGCTCAAATAAGAAACGCTCAAGCATCTGTGCTGCTGACACTCGTTCCCCGTTCGCAAGAGTAATGGCTTCGGCGGTTTCACGAATATATTCAATCATCCGCTTGTTGAGTGGAAGGTCTTCATTTTCCTGGGTGTAATAGCCAATATTAACCGTTGTCCCCCGGTCTATCTCCCCGCCGCCGACAGGAATTTCGCCAGCGAGCATTTTCAGCATCGTTGTCTTACCGCTTCCGTTCGAACCGATAATCCCTATCCGGTCACCTTTTTGCAAAATGATGGAGAATGGCTTAAATAGAACCTTATCCCCAAAGGATTTCTCCACATCCTTCAGTTCAAGCACCTTCTTGCCAAGTCTAGAGGAGGAGACATCAAGGCTCAAATCATCTGAACCGCTCGTTTGATTCGTCTTCTCCTGGAGGCTCTCAAAACGCTGGATTCTGGCCTTTTGTTTTGTCGTCCGCGCCTTGGCGCCTTTTCTCATCCAGGCGAGCTCGTTAGCGTATAGTCTGGATAATTTATGGGCTGCCCTTGCCTCCACTTCATCACGAATGGATTTAATTTCAATATACTTCTCATAGTTCCCGTCATAAGAATTGAGGATACCTCGATCAAGCTCCCAGATTTTCTTCGTCACCTCATCAAGGAAGTATCGGTCATGAGTAACGAAAAGAATCGAGCCTTGATAGCCCTGCAAATATTCCTGAAGCCAGGCAATACTCTCATAATCCAAATGGTTCGTCGGCTCATCAAGGATGAGCAGGTCCGCTTTTTCCATTAAGGCTTTGGCTAGAGCACATCGTTTTTTCTGTCCGCCTGATAAATGGCCCATCTTCGCGTTAATATCTGTTATACCAAGCTTATTGAGCATGATTTGCGCATTGGAATGAATCTCCCAGCCGCCTTCAGCATCCATCTTGGCCTGCAGACTGAACATTTTATCAAGAAGCGCTTTATTATCAGGGGACTGCTTCATTTCTTCAAGCAGTTCCTCATATTCCTTTACTACACGAAATACCGGGGAATCGTTACGATAAATAAAGGATAGAACCTTCTCATCATCCCCCACCTCAATATTCTGGCTAAGATAGGAGATTCGATAGTCCTTAGGTTTATCAATGGTTCCGCCATCTGCCTCTTCTGCCCCTGCGATGATTTTCATCAACGAGGATTTTCCTGTTCCATTCAGTCCAATCAATCCAATTTTTTCATTTTCGCTGATGGAGAACTCAATATTGTCGAATAATACTTTTTCACCATATTCCTTCTTTAAGCCTATGCCCTTTAATACTTTCATTCTTTCCATTCCTTTTTAAACTGACAGAGAAAGGACTGCATGAACTCATGCCTTTCTTCGGCCATTTCTCTGCCTGTCTTTGTATTCATGAGGTCTTTTAATACTAGTAATTTATCATAAAAATGAGCCACGGTACTACCGCTGTCTTTATCCCTCATTTGGTCGTCGAGGTCACCTTTATGACAAATCATCTGGCCGCTCTTGGCACCGTAGGCAAATGCCCGGGCTATTCCGATAGCACCCATGGCATCCAGTCTGTCGGCATCTTGGACGATTAACGCTTCAGGAGAAAGCAAAGACCGCATCCCCTTCCTATAGGAGATATTCGCCGTATCTGTCAGCAGCTTCAGCATAAGGTCTTGTTGAACCCCCATGTTTACAAGCCAGTCTTTTAGCGTGTGGGTGTGCTCTGCAGAAGCGAGCTTATCATCATCGACATCATGCAGAAGAGCGACTAAATCTATATAAAACGGGTCTCCTGTCCTCTCCTGCTCCCAAATTAAGGATGAAAGCTTGCGAACCCTCTCCATATGAAGCCAGTCATGGCCAGTCACTTCCTCTTTAAACCGTACCTTTACGAAAACCTCTGCTTCTTTTATCAACTGTTCCAATGCATCGATTCCCTTCTACTTCTCCAGCCATCCAATCCCAACTGTTCCTGTTCCGGCATGAAGGACGAGGGCTGTTCCAAGCGGGTTTGTACTGACTTTAGCATCTATATTCTCGGCCTTGACCACGTCTTTCCATTCTTTAGCCTGACTTTCATCCCGACCGTAAAGCATAAAGATTTCCTCTATTTTCCCTGCTGTCACGGACTCCTCTAAATAGCTGCTAATCTTCTCCGTTGCCTGTTTCCATGTCCGCACCTTTGTCTTGATTTCAAGCTTCCCTTCCTCAAAGGTGACAATGGGCTTAATTTTCATCAAGCTCCCCAGCAAATACTTGCTTGCTGATAATCTTCCACTCTTATGCAGCTGCTGAAGAGAACCGATCCACACGAAAATCTTTAATTTCGATTTAATCGCATGGATGCTCTGGATGACAATCTCCGGTTCTTGGAAATGATCCCAAAGCTTGATGGCCTTTTTCAACAGGAGTGTTAATGGGTAGGACAAAAAGCTCGAATCCACGCTGTAGACAGGGATATTGACCATTTTGCCCGCCTGTATGCTTGTTGAGTAGGTGCCGCTTAATGCACCGGATACATGGATGGAGAATATCAAATCATATTCATCAGTCAGCCGTTCATACAACTCAACAAAATCCCCGACTGATGGCTGTGATGAGGAAAGGACATCTCCATTATCCATTGAGCGAACGAGGTCTTCCGTCGTCAAATCAACCCCATCGAGATAGGATTGGCCGTTAATAATCAAGTGAACAGGCAAAACATACACATGAGGATGATTCTTTAACTCCTCATCTAAAACCGCAGAGCTATCCGTAACCCAGGCTACCTTTTTCATGCTTTTCCTCCTACAATATGAATATACCAATTTCGTTTGCCAATTTATCCTCAAGTATGAGGAATCCCTCCCGACGGGAGGGAGGGATTTTTATAGTAATTCAATGATGCTTTGTTCGACCTCAGACATTTTCGTAGAAGGAGCAAATCGCTTGATGACATGGCCATCTCGGTCAATCAGGAATTTTGTGAAATTCCATTTTACTGCTTTTGACCCCATAACACCAGGGGCTTTTTCCGTTAAGTATTTGAATATAGGATGGGCATGCTCCCCTCTGACATCAATCTTGCTGAACATCGGGAAGGTTACACCATAATTTGTCTTGCAGAATGCTTGAATATCCATATCATCCCCTGGCTCTTGTGCCATAAATTGATTACATGGAAAACCAAGAACAACAAAGCCTTTTTTATTGTATTTTTGGTAGAAACCTTCTAATTCCTTATATTGAGGAGTAAAGCCGCATTTACTTGCGGTATTGACAATTAGCATGACTTGTCCGCGATACTCGCTTAATGAGATATCATGACCTGATATTAATTTTGCCTCTAAATCATAAAGAGTCATATCATTACCCTCTCCATTCGTCTGGTTTGCGGGCTACATCCCCGCACTTAAAATATGCTGAATCTCCTGCACATACGTAATTAGCAAGGAAATATCTTCTTCATAGATTGGCTTTTCTCTTTCTATTTCAATCGTAACATAAGACCCATCTCGATTATAACCGATTGGTACATGCTTAAAAACGCGATAGTGATGCCCTGAATCCCATGTTTGCTTCAAGATATGAATATTCTTAAGCGGGTGCTCTGGGTCAATGAAACGAAACGTAAATTTTAGCGTACAGCCAGGATTCCTTTTCGAAAAAGCGGGAAGTTTCTCCTCAGCAAAGGCTGACAAGGATGCCGATAAAGAAAAGGTACATTCCATATCCTTTTCTTTGTCAGCATCATATCTGACGATTATCTCAAATTTTCGTGACATATGGGCCAGGTCAACGAAATCATGCCGGTCAATGACAGCAATTTCACCGTCAAGGTCCAAATCGTAAAAAGCCCCTTCTGCCACGACCTTCAAGTTTTCAAATACAGTTGGATCAAACAAGCGATCACTCCCAATACCCCTAAGTAGTAACGTGCAGCAGAGCTTCACCTCTCCAACTAATAATAGGCGGGAGGCCAACTCCACGTATATTCCAATTCGTTCAATGAACAATCAGCTGAGATAAGTCTCCTTTATATTCTCGTCAGAAAAGACCTGCAGCATTTCCTTTAGCATCTACATCCATTTGCAAGGCTGCAGGTTTTTTCGGCAGACCAGGCATGGTCATCACATCACCAGTCAGAGCGACAATAAAACCAGCCCCGATGGACGGCTTTAATTTTCTGATGTGAATCGTGAATTCTTCCGGACGTCCAATCTGACTAGGGTCATCTGAAAGGGAATATTGGGTTTTCGCCATACAAACAGGGAGTTTCCCCCATCCTTCATCCTCAAACTGCATAAGCTGTTTTCTTGCCTCTGCAGAGTATTCAACCCGTTTTGCACCATAGACGACGCGTGTTATCTTGTTGATTTTCTCACTTATCAAATCAGTATTGTTATAGAGCCTTTTGAAGGAGGAGGATGTCCCTTCAATCAGTTTCTCAAGCTTTTCAGCTAAATCTAAGCCGCCTGCTCCACCTTTTTCCCATACCTCTGTCAATGAACAAGTATATTGATGTTTCTCGCATAGCTGAAGGAATAAAGCAATCTCTTTCTCAGTGTCGCCTGAGAATTTATTCATGGCAATGACAAACGGCAAACCAAAAGCTGAAATGGTTTCACAATGCTTCACCAAATTAGAGAAGCCTTCCTCAATTGCCGCTAAATTCTCGTCTTTCAAATCTTCGGCAGGTACTCCGCCGTGTAATTTCAAGGCTCTAAGCGTGGCGACGATGACGACTGCATCAGGCTTCAAGTCCCCAGCAGCCGTTTTGATATTCAAGAATTTCTCTCCGCCAAGATCTGCGCCGAAACCAGCCTCTGTCACGCAATAATCCCCAAGCTTCAAGGCCATCTTCGTCGCGATGACACTATTGCAGCCATGGGCAATATTCGCAAATGGGCCGCCATGAATGATGGATGGAGTATGCTCAACTGTCTGCACGAGGTTCGGCTTGATTGCTTCCTTCAGCAATAACGTCAGGGCTCCTTCAACCTTTAAGTCCGAAACAGATACCGGCTTATCTTCATATGTATATCCAATGATAATCTTTCCTAGTCTTTCTTTAAGATCATCTAGATCCCTAGCAAGGCAGAGGATCGCCATAATTTCTGAAGCAACCGTAATGTCAAAACCATCTTCACGCACAACGCCTTGTTTTGGTCCGCCAAGCCCAATGACAATTTGACGCAATGCACGGTCATTCATATCGAGCACCCTTTTCCAGATGATCTTCCTTGGGTCAATATTCAAATCATTCCCTTGATGAAGATGATTGTCTATGAAGGCTGCCAAAGCATTGTTAGCCGTTGTGATTGCATGAATATCGCCTGTAAAATGAAGGTTGATTTCATCCATCGGAAGGACCTGGGCATATCCTCCTCCGGTCGCTCCTCCCTTCACCCCCATTACCGGGCCGAGTGAAGGTTCACGCATGGCAATGACTGCTTTTTTTCCGAGCTGCGAGAGGGCATCTCCAAGGCCGACAGTGACGGTTGATTTACCTTCTCCTGCTTTGGTTGGGTTTATGGAAGTAACAAGAATCAACCGGCCATCTGGCAGATCTGCTTTCTTCTTCAAGACATCCAAGGATATCTTTGCCTTATACCTTCCGTATGGTTCCCACTCTTCCTCCGTTATGCCAAGCTTCTCAGCAATTTGGTCAATCGGTTTCAATTCCGCTTCCATTGCAATTTCAATATCGGTTTTGAAAACTGTGTTTGATTTCATGGTAGTCCCCCTCTATCTTTCTCCCTCTAGTTTAACAAAAATTATATGAGAGACACACATTTTATATTTGCCAGCCAATAAAAATATGAATACAATAGTAAATATTGCAAGTGTTGATTGAATTTTCCAATTATTATAACAATGCCGGATTCACATCCGAGACGACAAGGAGGCTTGCAGCATGCCAATCACCATTCCCAAACTTCTTCCAGCCAAGAGGATTTTAGAGAACGAAAATATCTTCGTGATGGATAATGAACGGGCTATGAGCCAGGATATCCGCCCTCTCAAAATATTGATCCTGAACCTCATGCCTGAAAAAGAGAAAACGGAAACACAGCTTCTTCGCCTTCTCGGAAACACGCCCTTGCAGGTCGATATCACCTTTCTCAGAATGCGAACTCATGAGAGCAAACATACATCCGCAACTCACCTGAACCAGTTTTATAAAACACTCCGTGAAATATCTAACATGCGATATGACGGGATGATTATTACGGGGGCACCCGTCGAAAAGATGGAATTCGAGGAAGTGAACTACTGGCAGGAACTGCAGGAAATCATGGACTGGACAAAGGACCATGTCACCTCAACCATGCATATATGCTGGGGTGCCCAAGCTGCCCTCTACCACCATTTTGGAATCAGAAAGCAATTATTGACAAAGAAATGTACAGGCATATACAGCCATCGTGTCCTAAAGCCCCATGAACAGCTGGTCAGAGGGTTTGATGATATCTTTTACGCTCCTCACTCTCGTTATACGGATGTGGAGGCAGAAGAAATCCGTCAACACGAGGATTTAATCGTTCTTGCCGAATCGGACCTAGCGGGCTTATTTCTCATCTCATCAAAAGACGGCAAGCAAATCATGGTGACCGGACACCCTGAATATGAGCTATCCACTTTAGCACAGGAGTATGAACGTGACTTGACGAAAGGCTCGGATGCACCAATTCCGGAGAACTACTTCCCGAATAATAATCCGGCGGAAAACCCATTACATACATGGAAGAGTCATGCCAGCCTGCTATTTTCAAACTGGCTGAACTACTATGTCTATCAAGCGACACCATATGACTGGACGTAAGCTAATGCTGCTATAATGAGCGGATAGTTCCATCATTGATAAACTTATCAACAATGTTTTTTACAATATTCTATTTATTTTCACAATTCATTTTGACACTCTCTATTTAAATATTGTATATTGTTATTGTCATTACCTCTTTACGGTTTTGATAATATGTTCTTGGCTCAGCCAGAGCCACAGTTTTAGGAGGAATAGAGAAATGCAAACTGGTAAAGTAAAATGGTTTAACAATGAAAAAGGCTTTGGATTCATCGAAGTTGAAGGCGGAGACGATGTATTCGTTCACTTTTCTGCTATCCAAGGCGAAGGCTACAAATCCTTGAACGAAGGCGAAGAAGTAACATTCGAAATCGTCGATGGAGAAAGAGGACCACAAGCAGCAAACGTTCAAAAAGGACAATACTAATCCACTAACAAACAGCCGCCATATAGGAATATGGCGGCTTTTCTAATCCTCATTCAATTGACTGCCTATCCTCTTAAGCTGCTCTCCAACTGTACATTTCGTAATACAAAAACGGTGTGCATGCCTTCTTCCTTGCTCAGCGACCAGCTGCTTATGCAAAAAACAGCCATGGCAGTACGTATTCAACAAATGATCGACTTGCCTGAACGTGTGCTTCTTATGCCCTCTCTCCCTCATCATCTCATCCTCCAGCCGGCATTTCCATTTGACTGTTAATGAAGGTTCCCTGCAATGCTTGCTGAGCCAGCCTATGCGCTTCCTCATTCACTTTACGATTGACAGGCTGAACCTCAAATTCAAGCCCAAGTTCTTTGAGCTTATTCTCAATCCGGTCAAGCCATCTGTTAAGCGCCTCATCAAAGCAAGGCCACTCTCCTGATAACTGATTCAGCACGACCTGTGAATCACCCTTGATGATGATCCTCTGATGCTTAGCCCCAATCCCCTCTAATCTAAGGCAAGCAGCATAAAGGGCACAATACTCCGCCTCATTATTATCTTCAATTAAATCGAAGCGTTCATTGTACCTTGCACGGAAAGTCTTCCCGTTTTGTTTGAAATATACGACGGCACCAGCACCTGCTGCCGTCTCACCCGGAACATGGCTTCCATCGAAAAAAACTACACAGTCCTGAGGTTCTTCCTTTACCTTCTCGTTTAGCTTCAAGAACTGTTTCTTTGTCCATTCCTGGCCAATTTCATCTATGAACAAAATCTCTTTTGCCCGCCCAAGCTTCTCCAAATCCCCGGCAATCTGAATAGCAATCTCTCCATCCATTTCTTCGGAGGTGAATGGAACGTTTGGCAGCTTCGATTTTGTATACACCCATTTTAATGTAACCTTCATTGAGGTCTCCTTTCGAATAAAATGTTTGGCGCTTAACTCCTTATATGCCAAAAAGGCATCACTCATACTTAAGGTAACCCTTTTTTCAGTCAGGTATAACTATAGACTTTTCCCTTGAACTGAGATACTTTTTATCTAGAAGCTCTATCCCGCTATCTGTCATAGAGAAATATGGAAAAGGATGTTTTAGATATGATTGAAGTATATATTGACGGGGCC
>Ga0233366_1000758_pt1 | contig 10196 bp, 9 predicted proteins | sample ElkDunMinimDraft_23_FD_191536 | JGI IMG/M metagenome (GOLD analysis project Ga0233366, IMG submission 191536) | Fecal eukaryotic communites from dung pellets of Tule Elk in California, USA - Elk Dung C4 | ecosystem: Host-associated > Mammals > Digestive system > Large intestine > Fecal | place...
GATGTTGCGGTGGACAAACACATCGCCGGGCTGCAGGCCGAGGATGGTCGTCTCGGGGCACCGCGAGTCGGAGCAGCCTAGCCAGACTATGGATGGTTGTCAGTTCAGTAGCTCGAGGACATGATGATGTAGGAGCATCTGCGAGAACCGTAGACTTACGAATCTCAGGCTGCTGGCCCTTAGCCAGATTCGGGAAAAACTGGGGGTTCTGGTGCGCCTTGTATGTGGCCCAGGCATTGTTGGAGTTCAGCGCATGGCCGAAGCTGTTCTCTCCTGTAAATGCCGAGTTAGCAGAGTTGGCGTAACACTAAGTTTTCTGGTGTGTCATTCACGTACGTTGGCTTGCCATTGTAATGATATTGGTGGCGCAAGAAGAAAGTTGATAAACCAAAAAGATTAACAGGTAAGAAAAAACGGGCGAGTAAACAATCAACAAAACCGTTATACAAAGAGAGGCAGGTTGCGGCAGTAGTAGATAAGAGACGAGACAGGAAAACTAGGATGCTAATGGGAGCTCCGACAAGAAGGGGGAAATGCCAAAGTATATATCCTAGGTGAAGGTGGTAAGAATCTGGCTTGCCCGGCGCAACGGTCCGTCGCAGAGAGGATAGAGTAATGATTTCGAGAAGGCCAACACACTTGGAAAGGCAACGTTGTTGTTCGACCTGCTTGTTATTTTCCCTCTTTCGCTTGTACAGTCGTACTTGTGTCTCCTTCCCCACGGGTCTTTGGGTACCTCTGGTACACAAGGGGGCCAAGTGCGATCGATTCGTTCCGGGAGGGGCCGAGAAAAGGGAACCCACGCCAAGGCAAGACCGTCTGACGAGCGAACCGAACACTAGGTTGAGAGCGTGGGATGGATGAACCAAAAAAGAAACAAAACGCTGGAACAATTTAACTGGCCAAGAAGGGCTGGCTTATGTGAGGAAGATCAGTTTGAATATAGCTGAGCAGCAGGAGGAGGAGGAGGAGGGGTAGGGGTGACAATCGGTTTCTTCGAGACTTGTGGATGACAGCAACAGGAATTTGACGCCAGAGGGGGGGAAAACCCATCTCATTTATATTTCTGGGTCGAGGGGTCTGTCTCCTCGAGTCTATTGCATCCCGAGTTCGGTATCTTTGATCTGTGAGCGTACCTTATCCGTACCATACTTGATCACATCCCGTCTCTTCCGTCGGATCTACCCAGCATGAAACCGCCTGCTAAGGGGGATAGGAACGGAGACTTGTGCGTGTGCTTTCCTCAGCTTGCGCCTTCCCCACCCCGGCAAGCCTCCCAAGTCCTCAACCAATTCTGCGACATCGAGAAGAGACAATGCCGTCGGTCCGGGGGTGGTGGAGAGCGCGCGAAACGCACGGTGAGATTGGTGTTTCCATGCAAGAGTGCTGTGTGCTTGGTCTGGACAAGCGTCAGCCCGCCGTGTCGGCGGAGGACCCGGGGGATGGGATGGGGTTCACGGAGATAGCCGCCAAGCCTCAATCCCGGTACCTAAGCATTTCTCCCTCGCAGGGATACCCTGTTACCCCAACCACAACCACAACCCCCTCGCTGCGACAAGAACCGCATTTTCCTAGGGGCTCCTGGGGATACCTAGTGTTTGAACAATTGCTTCAAGCAATTCCCCATCTCAATGAACATTCTCGAATTGTGTTTCGTAGGATTCCAAGGAAGGAGTAAGCCTGCTGCACACCGCCGAATGAGCAAGCAGCCCGGTTCGCACCCAATCAGACGAACACCAACCGGGCACAGGGAGAGGAAACAAATCAAAGTAGGAGGACAAACTAAAAGACTGCAGACGCATCAACCATCACCGCAACCATCACCGCTATTGATAACTGTCCTTGGCTGCCCTGCATTGACAGCCGTGTAACAACCACTAGGGGAAATATGAACCCGAGCTATAGCAGCCACAGCACAACGTTAAGATAGTGTATAAGGCAAAGAGCTAGTGTGAAAACAACCATACATGGCGGTAGGTAAGTAATCCTCCTCGGATCCTTCAGAACTGTTGTGCTTCCCCAATAATAAGAGATCAGCAACGGACATCATGTAAGTAAGCTGGTTAAGACCCGACTGGCTCACACCCGCCTCAATGAATCCATAGTAAACACTGGGACAAGGATGATGGCGATAACGTAGATCCGCAGTTCTCCAGCTTCGGGTCCTTGATATTCAACAACCACCACAAACCGGCTTTCCCGCTCTTCCTTCCTTAAGGCGAAAATCCTACCGGCAATCCGAATGACAATATGACATGCATCTTCCCTGGACGCAGTCAGACGGGACGGAAGAGATGGTTGCGTAACTGCCTTATCATCAAGATGTGCCGCACAAACGAGTATTCTAGTGCCATATTGACGTCTTTGCTTGCGCTGTGTTTGAACCCTCCGGTCTGCCCTGTTAGAATCAACATCCATTCGAAGCTTCCAGTATTTGACTCAACCAGCCTCATGGCTTATTCTGTTGTGTAGCAATCCTTATGGTGGCGCGGAGGTGTCACGAAGAGAGAGCAGTACCAGAAAGTACAGCCAGCACTGAAGACGAGGCACGAAACCACTGCAGTGGCAACCACAAAATGCCTTATCAACAACCTCTTTGCCAGTTGGAAATGGCAACGGCGCTATCTGGTGTCTTCACGTTTTCCTCGACCAGTGTTTCATTGCCTTCAGATATGGACAACCCTTCACGGTGCAGTACATCCAATCCCAGCAGGGTGGCTGCGGCTAGACCACTGCAACCTCTGGCAATTTTGGTTTGGCTGGAGCTGTGTGATCTGCCGGACAAAGACAATATTTGTATCACAAGTTCACAACACGCCTGAATTGAGTGAGGCTACACGCGAGAGCGGGGACGAACCAAGGATGGCTACTTTCTGAAACCCAGACACATCCGTTGGTATTCGCTACGAGAAAATGCAGAAAAAGAAAAGCACAATATGGAAAGAGAACTCCGCATATGGGCGGTAGGCAAGGTATCATTGTATCACCCAGATCTGGTTTGGTATTTTCCATACGCCGTCCCAAAGTGCAACCACCGCGCCAGTCCGACCAGTTTTTGTCAATGCTTCATTAAACCTAGAAGGCGGTTTAGACCTTGATGGCCTGCTCAAGAGCCTTCTGGCGCTTCTCGATGCGCTTCACGGACTTGTCGCCCATGATGCCACCACCCCAGCGCTTGCGGGCATCCTCGTTCTTCTCGAGGTAACCCTCCTTGACGGCAGAGACGAGCTTGGAGAGCTCGTTCTTGTCCTCAGCGCGGACCTCAGTGAGGGCGAGGACGGCAGCGGTCTAGTCATATGTTAGCTTCAAGTTGCACGGATTTCTTGGTTTCGGATTAAGTTCTCACCTTCTTGTGGACGACGGTGCCGAGTCTGGCCTTGCCCTTGATGATGGCATAGGGGATGCCCATCTTGCGGCAGAGAGCGGGAAGGAAGATAACCAGCTCAATGGGGTCGACATCGTTGGGGATGAGGACGAGGGAAGCCTTCTTGTTCTCAATCAGGCCAACAACGTGGTTGAGACCGTACTTGACAACGTAGGGCTTCTTGGAGACATCCTCCTTCTTCTTGCCCTCCTTGATGGCGGTGGCCTCCTTGAGGAGACGCTCCTTCTTCTCGGTCTTGGTCTCAGGCCGGTACTTGTTGAGGAGCTTGAAAGCCTGGGCAGCGGTGTTCTTGTCGAGAACCTGCTGGAACTGGGCGATCGCAGGGGGGACCTTCAGGCGCAGGTTGAGGATCTTCTTCTGGCGCTGGAGGCGGACATACTCAGGCCACTTCACCATGCGCGAGAGGTTGCGCTTGGGCTGGATGTCCTGGCCGATACCGAAGTTGCGCGAGCGCTTCTCGATAAGAGGGTTCTGTTGTGCAGAAAGTGTGAGCAGGCAATGTCACCGGCGTCTCTTGCAGGATGGGGGGTTGTTAACTGACCTTAGGAGCCTTCTTGGAGCCAGCCTTTCCCTGAGGGAAGGGGGCGGGGGCGGCCTTCTTTCCAGACTTGGGAGGCTAATCATTGAGAAAGACGACATCAGTAAATGTTTTGCCATTGACTTCTGTCTTCTTGATCTCTAAAGAGCGGTCGAAGTGGCGTTTCCGCACACCCCGAGCCAGCTCAAGCCATTTCTTCACCCGCGGTTTTTCAACCAGCAAGCGGAAAATGCTGCGCAGCTCGAGAAATTGAAAAATCTCAAGAGCATATTGCAGATGTGCGTACTATGACGCTCCGATCGTGTGCATTCATTCAGGTGCAGTGCTTACCATTTTGGTCGTTGGGCGATGGTTCTCTCGGGACTGTCGACTGAGGAAAAAAGACGAGAATCCAATTTGGGTGCGGGAGAACAGAAAAGGTTGTGGATTTTCGTAGGGTACGCGGAAAAACTCCGGATGCACTAAGCCTTTTCTGCGGGCCAATGGTGGGGCTCACAAAAAGTCGACCCGCACTACATACACGCCACCTGTGGCTTCATCACATGAAAGTCCAAATGCTGCTTCTGGGCTCAAGTTCCCTCTTTTTGACTCACGGTGCTGGCATCGTACCAAAGGCCCAAAGGGTACAGTACTTCTGATCCGTACCGTGGAGACCGACTTCGTGCGTCTGCCTCATAAAGCCTGAATCCCTACCAATACCCATTTCTTTGACCAGAACCACCAGACGTCCGCAAAAATGGCCCCAGCTCTCTGCGCTATCTGCAAGACCCAAAGGGCTCTGATTAAGCGGCCCAAGAACCATACGAAGCTGTGCAAGGCCTGTTTCATCACCATTTTTGAAGATGAAGTTCATCATACAATTACGTCCTCGAAGCTCTTCTATCCCGGTGAGAAGGTCGCCATAGGAGCATCAGGCGGCAAGGATTCGACAGTGCTGGCCTCAGTGCTGAAGACTCTCAACGAACGCCACAATTATGGGCTCGATCTTGTCCTTTTGAGTATCGACGAAGGCATCAAGGGCTATCGGGATGATTCTTTGGAGACGGTCAAGCGGAACGCCGTGCAGTACCAGATGCCCCTGAAGGTTGTGGGGTACGACGAACTGTATGGATGGACCATGGATCAGGTCGTCGAGACGATTGGAAAAAAGGGAAACTGCACGTACTGCGGCGTCTTCCGTCGACAGGCCCTTGACCGTGGCGCCAAGATGCTGGATATTAAGCACGTCGTGACGGGACACAACGCCGACGACGTGGCCGAGACTATTCTAATGAACCTCCTGCGGGGCGACCTGTCGCGGCTCTCCCGGAGTACCAGTATCGTGACAGGACACAGTAGGTCCGAGGTCAAAAGAAGCAAGCCCCTCAAGTACGCTTATGAAAAGGAAATTGTTCTTTATGCCCACCATAAGAAACTCGACTACTTCAGCACCGAGTGCATCTACAGTCCAGAGGCGTTCCGCGGCAGTGCTCGAGCCCTTATCAAACAGCTCGAAAGGGTTCGCCCAAGCGCCATCCTGGATATTGTCCGAAGCGGCGAAGACATGGCAAGGCTTGTGCCGGGAGAACAGTCGGCATCCTGCGGTGGCTGTAAGGGCAAGTCCGAGGCGCCAGTACCTATAGTGGACGATGGTGGTATCGGCGGTTGTGGTTCACAGAATGGTCGTACCCCTGGAGGGGAGATGGCTGCCATGGAAAAGCAGCTGAGAGAGAACGAGGCATCCGAGGGGCTTGAGATCGATGTTGCCAATGCGATGTCAGGGGATAAGGAAGCGCAAGAGGAGAAGCAACAGGCCTTGCCCCTAAGAACCAACAAGAAGAACACCAAGCCCGTCACCCGTCAGGTCCTGGGTAACTGCAAGCGCTGCGGCTATATGTCTAGTCAGGAGATATGCCAAGCCTGCACGCTGCTGGAGGGGCTCAACAAGAATAGACCACAGATTCGCATTTAAGTGTCTTGTTACACTGCGAGGAAAATGAGAAGAAGTATAGAATGCTGTTTGATGTATTGGCCTAACATGCCGACGTGGGAGCCCCTGCTCACCGATATGAGTGTGATTGGAATTCCGGCTGTCCTTGCGCGCAACATGACCGTCGCTAGGTGGGGAGTCTCTTTCATCGTCACCGTCCCTCTTTTTATGACATCCGTTTCTCGACCTGATTGCCACCGTTAGCTCTCGCTCATTGTCTTCTTGCGGGCTTTCGCATACTCTCCAAGGGTTGTTCAATTCGTATCCCGGCGGTGCTAGCGGCGTGTCTGATTGTCCTCGCAAGAAGCCTGTGAGTCTGCGGTCACGGTCCATCACTGCGTGTCTTGTGTTAGCGACTTATAAAATGGCGGTGTCGTCGTCGGTTATGTTTCCCTACTTTGCTACTCAACAGTTAGTACCACTAACCCGCAATTGATGTATGACGTCTGATTAACTCACTCTGTCCCACTGATCCAGGGAGCGTCTCTGTCTCTTTCCACCGTTCTGCATGTGCCTAATCTTGGACAGACCTGCACCGGTCACTCCAAACATCTGCACCTTGTCAGCGACCCAGCTCCAGCTCTCGTGCGACGGTTTCGGTCGAGCTCACGGCAATGATGATTCCATAAGGAATGAGGGTCTCGAAGGGAACGGGCATCGTGGCGGCTTTCTCGGCCTATGGGTTCAATTGAGTTGATTAGCAATGTTTTATCAATATAACAGCATAAATATATACATACACAGAGCCCTTTGCGACGTGGGTGTTTCTATATCTCACTTGCTGAGCAAGGCAAGCAACTGAATGCTGATGATGGCGAGTCTCGGGATTGGTGAATTGGCGTGCACCCAGGCTCCGTTGAGTGCCTCAGGCATCACGCCTAGGTAGTAGCTGTGCCCAGTGGAAAGGAGCTCGGACCGCCTGCTCCAGCATGTGCCCGGGCGGGTGGATTGACCAGAAGCCAAAAGTGACAGGGGTTCTAAAATTAATCAGCAGGCCACCTTCCCTTTCCTAGCATAGCTTATGGAGGGCCGCAACTCTGGAACGCCAGCAACAGCCAAGCAGCATTCAAGCAGCATTCAGGAGGAGCAGCGCACCCGTGGAAGGCGCACCTCGCGATGAGCTAGATTTAGAATTTGGCAAGCTTAACCACCGATTGCAACTGCAAAACAACACTTTTGACGCGTCCAAAACTCCGATCTGTTTGCTCCACGAGCCTACCTTCCTCACCATTGCTCTTTGTACTTCGATTCAGCGCGTTTGGCTGACTTCAAGCTACCTGTCGCGACCCGCGCCGATCGCCTTTCGGTCTTCAATGCCTTGCGCTTCACCCTACCGAGCTTCCTTTTCATCGATCACATATCGCACAGGGTCCTTTGTTTGACAAGACAGACCGCCATCGACATGCGCCGGGCATGAGAGCCATTACGAACCCAGTTTACCACGTTTTCGTGCTGCCTGTGCCTGTACCTGTGCCCGTGGTATGACCGTCACCCTCCGTCTTGGCGGTTCTTGACGGGACTTGCGAAAAGATAGGTTGAGGGCTCGCAGCGGCAAACCAGTCTACTCTTGGTCAACAACACAGATCTACAAAAAATGGCTGATGCACAACTCATGGAGGAGGAGCTGCAGCAAAGCGTCATGATGTCGGAACAAGGTGCAGAGCTTGAGGTCCATGCAGCCGATGAGGATGTGGAAATGGGCAACGAGACTGCTCCATCTGCCACTTCCCAAATCGATGTTGGACGTGAGACAGACGGTTCCGAGAACGAAAGCATGGACGATGAACACGACAACGACGAAGGTCACGAAGACGAAGACGAAGATCTCGACGAACTAGAGGAGTCAAGTGAGGGCTCGGAAGACGAAGGCGATGATGGATTTGACGAAGATGCAGAGGGAGAGGAGGGCGATGAAGAACACAATTCACAAGAGGCTCAGCAAGAAATTCCAAGCGTCGAAGACGACCATGATGACGACGAGGAAGACGAGGGTGTCGGTGCCGTTAAGATAAAACCTGGAGAGACCGACTCCGAGGATGAAAGCGACGAGGCTTCGGATTCAGGTTCAGATGCAGCATCAGACGCGAGTTTGGCTAGCATCAGTGATCTAGAGTCTGAAGGGGACGATGCACCATGGGAAGACGCAGCCGAGAATGCTGGAGAGGACGACGACGAGTCAGAGATTGCCAGCAGAAACAACTGCATCTTCTGTAAACAGCCCGAAGAAAAGGATCCTGCTGAAAGCTATGAAGATTATTTGGCCTGTTCTAGATGCGGAGACAATGGTATGTGCTGGAATTTTCTCTGCTCCTTTCTTGCCCCTTTTGCTAATGGATTGCAGCCCATCAACTATGCGCGCGCAACAACAATGCCGCGCCAGACCCATCAAGTAAGCCTCCCTGTCACTTATTCATCCTATCCTTACTAACAATAACAAGACCTCGAAAACTGGAGATGTCCTGGCTGTGGAAATCAGGCCTCAGAAGAGGCAGCCGAATATGACGACACAAGCGTCAATGGACATGACCATGACAATAGTATCAGTCCCGCTTCGAGGCGAGCCACGGCTCCTAAGTTGGCGAGAGACCTTCTTCCCCCCCAGAAGGTCATAAAACCGGATTCTCATTCTGTCTTCAACCATTTGGTTCTCGATGAAGATCCAATGGATGGCTCTCGTGTGTTGAGGAAACGTAAAACATCCTCAGCAGAAGCGGATGAAAACGTCATGTCTCTTCGCAAGAGACGGAGGAATACTGGGGATGAGCAAAGTCAAGACGACATGAATGGCAGCGACGAACCCCCGAGGCCTCAATCAGCCAGGTCATTGCGTATTAAGATCACCAAACCTGCTGCTGCCTCTATTGTCTCACGGGGACGCAATAGTCTAACTGTTCGCTTTCAAGTTTCAGGAGATAAACTTGGGCAAATACTGGCACGAAAGCCCAGAGGCGGCGACAAGAAACGCTCAAGAAGACCTAGCGGAAGATCGTCAAGGAACGATCGTTCACGGTCCGCCAGAGCGGCAGCGCTCCCCGCGCCCCCTCCTCCTTTCACATCGGCAAGCTATTCTCAGCCTTTCTATTCCTTCTACGACAAGGAAACGGATGAATTAAAGGGCAAACCATACGGTGGAATTCTAACGGAAGCGGAGGCCGACACATCAAAGACTATGCCGACAAACGACGATAGACGTCGATTCGACGAGGCAAAGCAAAAGGCCGAAGAGGAGTGGAGACAACGACTTCTCAAAATGCAGTCAGAGATTGATGTTCCCGTCAAAAAATCAAAAAAGGCGTCGGGACCCGCAAGTCAAATCGAATGTATCGAGTTTGGAGGCTGGGAGATCGACACATGGTATGCGGCTCCATACCCAGAGGAGTACAGCAGGAACCGCGTTCTCTATATTTGCGAGTTTTGTCTCAAGTACATGAACTCGGACTATGTCGCCTGGCGGCACAAACTGAAGTGTCCGGCGAAACATCCGCCAGGTGATGAAATTTACAGGCACAACTCGGTCTCTGTTTTTGAGGTTGATGGGCGCAAGAATCCAGTTTACTGCCAAAATTTGTGTCTCCTCGCCAAGCTCTTCCTAGGGTCAAAGACTCTATATTACGATGTTGAGCCGTTCCTTTTCTATGTACTCTGCGAGTACGATGAGATGGGCTATCATTTTGTGGGCTACTTTTCCAAAGAGAAGCGGGCAAGTAGTCAAAACAACGTCAGTTGTATTCTAACGCTGCCCATTCACCAGCGGAAAGGCTACGGAAACCTCCTCATCGACTTTTCTTATCTTCTCACCAGGGTAGAGCAGAAGACCGGATCCCCCGAGAAACCGCTTTCCGATATGGGCCTAGTATCATACCGCAATTACTGGCGGTTGATCATGTGTCGATATCTCGTCGATCACTGCGCCGAAACTGGAGCGAATGGCGAGGAAAAAATCGGCAGGAAAGGTCTGAGTATCAAGAAGATTTCGGATGACACAGGCCTGACGCCCGACGATGTTATCTCCGCACTGGAGGGACTGCGGTGTTTAGTCCGGGATCCCCAAACCCAGGTCTACGCATTTCGTGTCGACTTGCCATACTGCAAGGCCTATATCGCCAAGTGGGAGGCAAAGAATTATGTGCAGCTTAACCCAGCCGCTCTAACGTGGACTCCGTATGTTATGGGCAGGAGTAATGCCACAAATTTTGAGCTGGGGCCAGCACTGAATGCCATTGCACCCCGTGAAGAGGATGAACCGCCAAAATCGGTGGTTGCAGGGGAGAGCTTGCCTCGTGTGAACGGGACTGGAAAGGGGG
>Ga0233366_1000759_pt1 | contig 10192 bp, 12 predicted proteins | sample ElkDunMinimDraft_23_FD_191536 | JGI IMG/M metagenome (GOLD analysis project Ga0233366, IMG submission 191536) | Fecal eukaryotic communites from dung pellets of Tule Elk in California, USA - Elk Dung C4 | ecosystem: Host-associated > Mammals > Digestive system > Large intestine > Fecal | place...
AAGTGTTGTTAATCGACACCTTATGCACCTCAGTCTCGTGGTTTGTTGTTCCCTTGGTGGGCTTGTAGGTGGTTATTAGGTACATGTACTTAAAACCGGATTGCTTTGGTTGGTTCTGGTCAAACAGTTGCTCTGCTTTCGTTGTTTCCCCCTTGTTGAGTGTAAGCAGGTATGACAGGCAATAGGTAGTTTCGGTCCTGTAGTATCTGAACGTTGGTCTTTCCCCCGATGTCACTCGCTTGTTCTTCATCCCCATGATCTTGCTTCTCTCTTATTGTTCTTGGCCTCATGGCCTTTACCGTCTTGGCTTCTTTTGTTTTGTTGGTGCTGATGCTATAATGTAACCCTTCGCGAATCCTTCCTTTTTCCATTACTCGCATGCTCTAGTGCGGGAATTAAAAAAAAAAAAGTAAAAAGGAAAGGTAAAGCCTTGTGTAACCGTAAGCCCCCAGTTTTCTTGGAGACGGAAAAAGGGGGTGAGACGAGAAATGGGTAAAGTGGGGAGAGAAAAGGAGGGAAATGGGCAAAGCATCATGGAAGATGACCCGAATGCCGGGAAATCTTGGGTCGTACGCTGCGAGTTTTGTGCGACAGTAGGCTTGTGAGCTTGCTTCTCCGTGTGACAGAAGAAGCTTAACGCGTCTAAGCTTTTTTCCGTTTTCCTTTTTCCTTCCCGCTGTAGCAGCCAGTGATTTCTTGGGGGTTGGGAGTTTTTTTTGGGGCGAAGACGGGAGGATTGGCGAATCTCGGGTATCACGACATGAGAGCGAGTGAACTAAGAATATTTGGGTAATTAACAACCTTGTTTCTTCCCTTACGCACCCGCTAGGTGATAAACGGCAGGTATCATGGCTTTCCCTCACGTGGCTCGTACAAGGAAGCCTTTTGTCGCGACCATGGTCATTCCGCTCTGCTGGACGCTCACATGTGTAAGTAGTTCTTCGGTATGTTCCGTTGCAAGGGAACTTCGGAACTTTCCATCGTGTGTACGGCGCACACAAATAAGATCCTTGATCTTTTCCAGAGCACAAGAAGATTAACCGGGTTGCTGCAAGATTTGTACATTCTTGCACTGTGCCGGATGCACGGGAGTTGCGTACGACCTCGCGACTGGTACGGGGTAGGCCCGCTTGCAACACAGCACAATGATATCAAGTGCCGCGGACCTTGCCGCAGTTGATAATCGACAAACTTCTGGCCAAGAGCATCTGTTGGTTGTCGGAGGCAAAAACTGCATGATGCGGAGTAAAGGGGTCGACAACCGGTCTGGGTGAGAAGAAAACCGAGTCGACACTGTTCAGCATCATTAATTAGTTCAGTGAGAGCACTCGATAATCTGACCCGAAGGATAGAAACTGATTCGGAATACGAGCAATATCACAATGCTTCCCGCCCTCCCCCAGACGAAGTACGATAACACGAGACGAGAGGGATGTCGAGGGCAGGTGAGCAAGATACGTTGTTTCCCGAGGCAGTCTAGATTGGATTCGGCTGACCGCGACTCTCTGATTGACTGAGAACGTTGCTCATGCATGCAGCGGGAATGCACAAGGAACATGTTGCCGGGCATGGGTCGGGTCAGTCGGGAGCGTCGGTTATTAGCCTGGTGGTTGGGAGCGACAGAGGTAACACCGAGTGTACTGTAGTAACACCAAGGCTGCGTGAGAGGCAGGTACAAGAAGTACTTCCCTGTTTTCCTCGTCTCGGCTGCACTTGCATCTGCATTGTTGCAAAGCTTCGTCCCTATCGGTGGCTGTTGAAAGTGAAAGTAAACTCGTGCCATGCCATGTCGTGATATGATATAAGCTTCATATGATCAAGCCGTTCGCCCCTGGCCATCGTTGAGGATTAGTGTCTGGTGACCATGAGGATTCAGGGGACCGAGGGAGAAGGGCTTTGCCAAGATCTTTTGGCTTCGGGTACGGTACCTGTCGGCTCGTTTTGCTTGGCCTTTTTGGAAAAGTCTCTTTAGTCAGAAGTGCAACTGCAACTGCAACCGACAACCAAGACAAGATCTATATCGGCATGAAGCGAAATACGGGGAGTCGGAGTAATGAACCGTCTTGATCTCCGACCGGCGTCTGGTCTCTCTCTCCTGTTCAATGTGCTGCTACTGTTATATATCTTCCCGAATTACCTGTTGTTGTTCCTTCATTGTTGTCTGGATGCAAGCGAGTTGAGCTACACCACGACAATAATGTGCGGGAAGACCATCCATGCCGCTCGGGGGTGTAACGTTGTGCAGTCGATTGGTGTAGAGGATATGTAGTGTAGATCCCAGACATTGTTTCTTCCCAAGCAACCCAACCCAAGGCCCCTAAGACCGGCCGCCGTCCTGCAGCCTTGGAAACGGGGAAAGTAACGGGAGACTACCGATCTCGCACTTCCACGCGCTTTTCCTGTTGCTTCCAACCACACGCACCAAACCCTTGTCTTCCCATTCCTGATGGTTGCGTAACACGAGACTAAGGCAGGGTAATTCCTTTAGTGTACCTTGCCTTGGGGTACGTTAGTGCCATCCAAAAATCCCGGGACCGGTTGCTTTTCTCTACCGAGATGCTGGGACGACGGATGGAAGGTCGACAATGTGGCTGTGTCTCTTGGTCCGGGACTATTCCTCTTGGAGCTGACCATACAGTGTGCCATCAACCATGTCCGCACACTTCCGTGACTTCCCGCGAACCGGTCCAAGGTGAAGCGTGGGATCCACGGAAGCTAGCGAACGTTAGCGGGCGGCCATGAGCAAAAAAACCAACCGCACCCGCACCCGCATTTGTTGAACTTGGGGCCCGCATTGGACCGCACTGGACCGATCCGCCCCGCGCCGGTCCCCGCGTTGGTGACGGCGCCATCTGGGATGTCCAAGACCATCCAAGCACCCCCATGACCCCTTTCTCCATGTTCAATTGCTCATCCCCGTCACCCCACCGATCCGAGATGGCGGACAATAATGGCAGCGGTAACATCCGTCGCCTAACCCAGCAACGTCGGATTTAGATGCGCGATCGACGACTAGGGTGTTGAGATGGTCGGGAACTGGTTTGAAACGATCATTTAGCTAGTGTCTTCTGCAATAAAAAATGGCGGTACTTACCGATACAAATTCTTGTATTGATACTAGCCTTGCACGCCTTGTTAGCCGCCAGCCATACATTTGTTTCGCGATGGATACAAATAGCTCGCTCGGTGCGCATCTTCTTAAACAAAGACAGATTCTTTGCTCAAGTTTTGTCCCGGACCTTTTACCCCTGCGATTTGTTATTTAAGACAGTTGCGCCTTCCCGCCTGCACTTGCACTAGATCGACATCACCTCAATTTGCGGGTGCATTACAATTCATACTCTCCTCACGGTTCTTTCCTTCTTCTCAATGCTCTCTACAAGGCAGGTGGGCTGCACTGGCAGGTGCGGTACCGTATCTGACAAAACACCTGCACCCAAGCATTCTCTGAGGTGCTTTGGCTGACAATGAAATGCACAAGGCCTGAAGACCTTCCATAAGGTTGTCGATTGCACTGAAGGCACTGATAGTCTGATACACGCCTTTGCAGTCTCCCGGCTCGTCGTGATATTACAACCGCTTTGCCGCAGAACAAACAGCGGGACAATACTTCGTACGAAGTACACTTGCTTGCATGACAAGTGACGTAGGTCTCGTCAGTGCCAAATGCTAGAACGCAATTCATCTGAAAAGAGTGTGCACACCTGCACCCCAAATCCACAGCGTAGTCCATATCGCAAATCGGACGACGGACAACAGCCATCCGAACTTAGCTCCAAGCCAAAGAAAGCCAACCGCCCACTTCATCCTCGGATGTGGTGACATTGTGATTGCGCCAAACAAGATCTCAGCGTCAGCGTCAGGTCCGAAGCTACCTAGGTCGTGCTCTCCAGACTGCCAGTCGGACCCAGCCCAGTTGAGCATAAAAGGACGTTTTCAATCGAAGTAACAGTACTGAAGCTCGACATCATTAGCAACACCCAACTTGCCATCCGACTTGCCATCCGACCAACATTCCCGCTCGGCGATCACATCACATCACATATCCCACGACATCACAAGATGCAATTCACCAACTCTGTTAGACCCGATTCCCTGCAGCCGAGGACGAGCTCTCTGAGAAGTAGCGCACCCACGCAGCCCTGTCAATCCGTATCTGCTGCATCTGCCGTCGATGATCCCCCGGACCCAGGATACAGCGTTACATTCAACCTCGAACCCCGGTCCGAGTCCCGCATCGGCCTTGAGAGGTCCAGGAGCGACGCATCAACCCGAAGCGTCAGCTCGGTCGTCTCGCAATCCGGGATAAGAGGAGCTACTGATCTAAGACGCAAGAATTCTGCCAGGATAGGAATCGAGAGGTCATTGTCTATGAGGAGCGAATCGTCGACCAAGAGTGTGAACGGCAGCGCCAATACTCTTTCCCGCAAGGCATCGACGAGATCCACCGTCTCCACACTATCCACCACATCTCACGTCTCCGTATCAATCATCGGGACCATTCCCTTCGGACGTCTCCAACTTCATCAAGGTTCAGAAGATAGCTGTTCGGAAACGACCGAAACCAACATGATGGACTCGATTACCGAGGAAGTGAACTGTAACAACTGTACCGAGAGGGGTGACGCCTTTGTACTGCTGGATTTCCCGGAAAAGTTCATCATCGGCCATGATGACATGGCGATAACCACCAGCACCGATCGGCTCCTCGGCTTCCGCGATATACCTCGTGGCGCCCATTTCCTTTGGGTTCAGCTGCCGGACGCCCCTTGTCGATGCGGGTACTGGTACATCACGGGCGAGAAGGGCAAGGTCCGGGTCAAGCAATGGGACCCCTACAACGAGGTGCTGGGTGACCCGGCCAGCAACTTTGAATACCACAGCCAACGAGCCAACATCGAGTCCACGTACCCGAAACTGAAGCCGTACGATATCCGAGGTGGCCCTGGAGTGTCTGGCGGCAGCAAACTTTGGCCCCTCCTCACAGATGCGATCACTGGACCCTTCCTGGACAGGATAACGAGCAAGAAGGATGTTGATGCGTGGCTTGTCGACTCGTCCGACTGCGTCAAGACCGATGTCTCGTCTGAACCCCTCCCCGAATCCTTGCATGCGGACAACATGACGGCGACCAAGGCTTTCAAGAGGGTGGTGGGGAGCGAGCTTAACTTTTTGTTCATGCAGGACTTTCGCGACCTTGAACTCTTGGACGACGATCGGCTCATGAGCAGTGACGTGGAAGATACGTCGGGCAGGGTTTTAGAGGTTCTGAACGACAAGGACAAGGTCACGACGGAGGAGGATGTGGTGGCGGAGCTGCAGTTTACGTTTGCGACGGGAACCCACCTGAGCATGATGACTTGTCTTGAGCAGTGGTGGAGCATCGTGCTCAAGATCATGCTGAGGTCGTACAGGCTGGCGACGTTAAGACCGAGGCTATGTGCAAGACTTATCAAGACACTGTATGCTCAGCTCATGTACACCGAGACGTGTGTCAAGAGCACGCTGGAGGAAGGTGAGGAGGATGCGGCTGGGAAGAAGGGGCCCAGTGGGGATAGGCTGCTGTACCAACTTAGGCCCATCAGGAGGACGCGGCTCCGAAGGGCGCTGGCGAGGTACAAGAAGATGACCACGAAGATTCTGGGCGAGTCGACGGGTGGGATAACGCCAGAACAGGAGCAGTTGCTGAAGGAGTTTGAGTCTTTGGAGGCATGGCTTTTGAATCTGGGGTGGGACCTAAGAAGTGACGATGATAGTGATAATGATAGGTTGGGGGTGGCAAACAACAAAGGCTTTATGGGAGACGAAGAGGAGGATGACGACGACTTGCCGGTGGTGGTGATGTTGGACGAGAACGGGAAGGAGATGGGGCTGGTTTCATTTGACAGGGACTGAGATGGTCTATGGGACGAGGATCGTGTTGCGGTGGGGTACAAAGTGTCACGCTACATACAGTCATTCATTAGGGGTTTGAACATTGGTGATGGATAAGTGTTACTAAGGAGGGTTGTTGGGACTGATATTAGCGTCGGCGCTTGGCGTTTGATTGAAAGCTTTTGGTTTCATCTTGAGCATATCTAACTGTTGGTATTCCTACCTAGGTGGTTGATATTCATTATAGGGCATATGAACTGAAAGCTCGTACATCGATTCATGGTTACTATGTGTAGAAATCTATCACTGCACTATACAACCAAAAGATTTGGGCGCCCTAATTGGTATTAGGACAGGTTTACACCACGCATATATTTTGACACTATGGGCCACTTACATACTAGTAATACAACACGTCATACGTCACATAGAACCCGAAAAAATCACTATCACATATTGACCTTGTTTTATTACTTATACAAGTCTCCTCATTCACTAAGACAGTCTTGAAAATGACTATTTGATATAAACGTTAAAAGAGGTTTGAATGGGCTCGAGTTGAGCACTAAGACGGCGGCACGAGGCGGGCGGGGTGTAACCCGGAGCTTGCGTGGTGCCCCACCATGACCGGCCGTCCATCACCACCACCACCACCACCACCGAGGAAGGAGCTCTCCCTTCCAACATTCCAACACGCGCTTTCACAATCTCTCCACATAGCGACACTTCAACCCACAACACACATCAAAAGCAAATAAAAATGTCCAGGAAAGGCGTCGGCCTCGCGGCCTTTGACCGCAGCCGCATCACGTCGGCCCAGTACGCCAGCCACGGGTCCACCCTCCGGTCGACCAACGCCCAGGCCCTCGAGACCCAGCTGGCCGTCTTCCGGTCTTTGCTCCAACAGTTTGCCCAGACGCACGCCAAGGACATCCGGTCGAACCCGACCTTTCGCGCTCAGTTTGCGCGCATGTGCGCCGCCATCGGGATCGATCCGTTGCTTGCTTCTAATAATTCCGCCTCCAGAAGGGGGGAGGGCGGAAGTGGTGGTGGGAACTCGATATGGGCGCAGCTCCTGGGCCGGACCGTGAATGATTTTTACTTCGAGCTGGCCGTCCGGGTGGTCGAGGTGTGTGGCGAGACGAGGGGGGAGAACGGCGGGTTGATCGAGGTGAGAAAGGTCAGGGAGCGGTTGGAGGCCGATCAGAGGGAGAGGATCGGTGTTGGTCTGGAAGGAGGAGGAGGAGGAGGAGGAGGCGGCCAAAAGGGGATGGAGATTACAGAGGATGATGTTTTGAGGGCGGTGGCCACGCTGAAGCCCTTGGGGTCGGCGTACAGTGTGATCAAGGTCGGGAGCAAGCCGTATATTCGGAGCGTGCCCAAGGAGCTGAACACGGACCAGAGCGCGGTGCTGGAGGCGGCGCAGCTTTTGGGGTACGTGAGCGTTTCCATGCTCATTGTGAACCTCAAGTGGGCGAGGGCGAGGGTGGTTACGGCCTTGGAGGACTTGGAAGGGGAGGGCATGTTGTGGGTTGATAAGCAGAGTAGTCCCGAGTGGGAGTATTGGAACCCGGGGTTTATGCTTGAGATGGAGATTGATGGGGATGGGGTTGGTGGTGGTGGTGGCAGTTGAGAGGTTTTGTGGGGGAGAGAAGTGCAGGGTAAAAGCCCAGGGAAGAAGGGAAGGGTGGAGAGTTCGGATGGGGCGAGCATCTCCTCTTCTGAGAGCTCAGAACAGGTCAACATGTCGCCCTATGGGCAGCTCCGATTGACTGGCAAAGACACTCCTATCTTTCTCCCACAAGTCATCCTCGCTACCAGGATGACTCGATCTTGAGGAAGAAGGTCTTTCGACACACTCGGGGCGCCACCGACAGCAGACACCCATACGCGAGGGAAAAAACTACGAGTTCACCTACCGAGTGACAAGAAGCACCGAGACGCTCGAAAGAACATTCCAGCCTCTTGTTTTAACAGGAGTCCATCGACCAGCTTGCCACCACCTTGGGCTAGGACATCGATACGCTGTCACCCGTCTCCGCGAGGGAGCGAAGAACACTCACTCATAGAGAGTTGAGTTTCGGTAAAGAAATTGCAAAGCGTTACTTATTCCAGCCATGTATACGATATCCTCCCACCTCAAGTTCCTTTCAACAGCTCTGATGAGCGCGGCAGATATGGTACACCGACAGGTGCAGCCATGCACTAGACTCACGAGAAGAAACACCCGTCTCTGAGAAGGATCAAGGGGCTTGAGCCCGGGTCGGGTTGCTGTGAGAAGGACGTCGAGCGCAGGGCCTTGGACAACGCATGACCAAGACCCGATAACAATGACAACCTCAAAGTCAGACATCATCTCACATCTTTCACCAAGCAGGAGATGGGGTACTTAAAAAGTGAGCTATAGTATATGGAATTTCGATAACATAACAACAAGAGAGATTATACATTTCACGCTCGCAACACAAAGCCGACCCAGAATCTTACCGCCATCCCTAGACAATCATTTCCCGAGAGAATGAGGAATCCAGTGTCTGTTAAGACATTTGCCTTCCACTGAGCTTCCTCCTCTCTCTTCTTTTCCCTTGGCTATGCTCCTTGCTTCTCTCCTTGTTGCTGCATTAATCAAAACATAAACATCAAAAGGCTGGCCGCTTGCTTAATTATCCAACCCCTCTTCCCCTTGAGCACCACTCCCTTTTTCTTTTTGAAAAGTGGGTGGGCCCAGTCATAAACATTGAAACGTCTTTGTTCATATCATTCCGTCAATCCATCAATCCATCCTACATACATAACCTTTTTGTCGTTCATTGGAAACAGAAGCGCCTATATATAAAAGCCGTTTCCGGTGTTCATGGCTGTCGTCGTTGCTGTGTGCTGTTCATTATATACCCAGCATACACACCTTCCCCCGGACTTAAACATTTATACGTCTAGTAAGGGGGGTTGGGTCCCAGGGGAGGGTAGTCCTGGGTAGGGGGGATGGGCCCGCCGATGCTGGAGCCGGGGCCTTGGTTGCCGGGGCGGCCGTCGCCAAAGTGCTTCTTGCGCAGGGCCGCCAGGCGCTTCTTTTTGGTCACCGTGTTGATGTAGGTGCCGATGACGAAGGACACCAGGTTAAAGAAGGGCACCCAGGTGCTCTCGGGCAGGAACTTCTGGGCAAACGCCAGGCAGATGGGCGACGTGATCCAGCTGACGCGCATCACCTTCCAGAAGCCGACCCGCACCGTGGCGCGCACCTGGTGGAAGGTGCGCGCACCGGCGATGAGCGCCATAGCCGTCAGGTAGACGGTGTTTTGGATGGGGGCGATCTACAACAAGCAACGTTAGAGAGGGGCAAACCAAGATTGAGGAGGTGTCACCTACCAGCAGGTTGCTGACAAGGATCTGCATAATCTTGGCCTTGAGGCTGGTGCGACCCTTGAAAGTCTTCTGAAGCAGCCAGATGAGGAAGTGGCCGAGCGGGGCGCTGACGAGAGCGCCGTAGGTGGCCATCTTGGGCACGCGCGACGTGAAGTAGTTGCCGTGCTTGTTGCGATCCTTGGCCAACCACGAGGCGATCAGCTCCTGGGCGCCGGCCAGCGTGCCGGCCGTGAGCATCTTGGTGCGCAGCGGGTGCTCCTCGAGCTGCTTGATGTAGGCCTGGGAGAAGGAGGGGTGTTAGTGTCGTTCTCTTTGTTGTTGGGGAGGGGCGATGAGAGGACATGAAGGGCGGAAAGAAGGGTGGAAAGGAGGATGAAGAAGATGACGATGGCGACGACGACATGATGGGTGATGGATAGTTCAACATACAGCCAGGTATCCCTTGGTGCCGGCATTCTGTCTGCCGCCGGTGAGGGCGGTGCCGACAACGGCCGAGATGGGGTGCTTGCCCGAGGTACCGGGGAGTTGTCCGCTGGCGGCCTCAGAGACGGCGGCGGCGACCTCGCCGACGACGCTCTTATGCGTGTCCTTCTCGATCTTGAGTGTCGACGACATGGTGGATGGTATGGATTGTGTGGGCAACGATGTGGGTTATCAAATCGACTCGGTCGACAACATCTATTATCGGAAGGAGAGACGGTCAACCTAGAATGCGAAAACCAGATTGGACGGAATGGTTAGCTTTCGTACTGCGGGAATGTTTGTCGCAAGTTTTGTTGGCGGCGCTCAATTCCAAAGTCGAGTTGTGCGATGCGAGGTTGTGTGTGTTTGTTTGCGCCGAAGCAATTCCAATATCTTTTGTTTACCCCCAATTCGCACAGAAGCCTCGGCCAGGGGACGGATGCTGACACAGTTGGGGCACACCCGCACCTTGACGGCAAAGTAGCTCCGCAAT
>Ga0233366_1000761_pt1 | contig 10176 bp, 24 predicted proteins | sample ElkDunMinimDraft_23_FD_191536 | JGI IMG/M metagenome (GOLD analysis project Ga0233366, IMG submission 191536) | Fecal eukaryotic communites from dung pellets of Tule Elk in California, USA - Elk Dung C4 | ecosystem: Host-associated > Mammals > Digestive system > Large intestine > Fecal | place...
TTCCAATTGGTTTGTGTACCACGTGGGACCAGTAATACCCCATCTGTTCCCGGTTCTTCCAGTTGACACCGTACTCCTTCGCAAGAGCATCGATCTCCTGTTCACGCTGACGGAAGAACGACTTATCGTCATTCAGCGCTGGGTTTGCTTTGTACATCGCGTGATACCGTTGCATGAGTTCTTCCAGTTTCTTATGGAATTCCGCAAGGTGATGCTGTTTCATTTCTTTCTTATGTCTAAGCATCGTTACATCTCCTTACGACCACACTGCAATACTTGCCAATGCAACACAGAATGCAATTCCGAGAACAACTTCACCGACACTGGTGATTTTGTCAACTGTTTTCATAATCTTATTCATTTTATTTCCTCTTGATGACTATAATATAGTAAAATACCGGTCTTTTGTAAACCGGTATTCTAAATTTTTTTGTCATTCAGACATTATATCTCATACATCATGTCATCATCCAAGAGTCGAGCAGCACGAGACATTTCTGACTGGAATTCAAAATCTCCTGCGATCCAAGTCTTTATCTTCTCAATGTCAGCATCTTTGTTCTGTGTGGTGATTTCCCATTCCGTACCATCTTCAAATGTAATGATCTGATGCATGTGTGGTTTGTAGAATAAAGCCCATTGAATCATATCTGGGGAATATTCTTCCGTTCTGGTATCTCCACCCCATGTGAATCGGATGTAGTTAAACCTCTCTTGCGATACACCATCACCGATATGGAATTCTGGGTAACAAGGCCTTCTAAAGGTACATACAGGACCTTTATCATGCCTGCGAAAATCATCATCATCGTTATAATCAACAATCTTTTTTATTCCATTTGCCATAACCTCTCCTAAATCTCGTACATCATTTCATCATCTAACAATTGGGCAGCGCGAGACATTTCAGAACTAATATCATAACCATTATTGATATATTCCTGGAGCTTTTGCATGTCTTCGACGCGGTGTTCACCCGATACAACCATTTCCGTACCATCTTCAAGTGTTATGACTTGGTAAATAAGATCAGTGTATACCATACACCATTGTTTATTAGAACAAGCTTCTTCTGTTGGAATATCCTCTCTCCAACAAAGTCTCCAGTACCTAGACTGTCTACATGGGGCATATAATTTTGGAAAACATGGTTCAAGGAAGGTTACTTTCGAGTGAGGCTCACGACGTTGTTCATATCGGTCACGACCGTTATAATCATAGATGCTTTTAATTCCGTTTCTCATATATTATTTATTATGAGATGCACGCCACTCTGCAGAATATGCAGGCCAGTTGCGCCGGAAATCCTCTGCGTTCTCCTTGATCCACTGGAGAATGTACTCTTCACCGGGATCACGACCGATCTTCTCACCAAGTAACCACTTGGCGACTTCTATTGCCTCCTTCTGGGCAAGCATGAATTCTCTATGTTCTTCCGGTGTCATATCCATATTATATTTATTCTCCCCCAATGTAATCTAAATATACTAAAGATATCAGAATCTGTAAACCCGTTTTAAACCAAAAAATTCATTAACCCTGTTACTTATACTATTAAAGTTAAAAACGTGCCCAGAATGCGATTATAAGCGAAAAACGACGCAATCCGGGGTAGGATCACGTCGTCTTTTCATCATCAGGAGGTCAAAATTCTATTTATTTCCTAGAAACCAATCTTCACCATCATCGCATTCCAGATTGGCCTCTACAAACTCCAGGCATTCATCACCATAATTAGAATTCCCTGCACACGTAATAAACGGAGAGAAATCCTTACTGGTCATCTGTCCATCCAACCACTTATTGATGGCAAAATCAGTAATAATATCATGTCTCTTTACCAACGAGTCATACTTCTTATCGATGTCTCCGAGTCTGGTAGAACGGAGGGTTCTCATCTTTTGGAGTTCCTTCACGTCTTTTATGTAGTTTTTAATCCTCGTTGTCAGTTTCGCTTTTGCCATAATCATCTCCTTTGATATTACAAATATAGGTTATTTTCCTACATTTGTAAATACCGAAAGATTTGAAAGAAAAATTCAGTTATTCGCCAAAGATTCTGTTCCACATCTCTGTTACACAGTTCAGAGCTTCTTCTTCCGTTTTGAACTTGAACTTTTCTTCTACCCTGGATCTTTCCACGATATACTGGAATGAACCATCTTTCTGTTCCTTCAGAGAGTATGTAATACAATCTCTCCATGTATCAGTCACATCCACGTGGAATTCAACCCTGATTGCAGGTTTCGTCCTCGTATCGTTCCATACATACAGTTCGTTCTTCAGAATATTCGTTGGAATTGCTTCCACAAACTTCTTCACAAACTGATTCGCTTTGGTTTCGAAAAACTCCGCGATGTGTTTGTAGAATTCAATGGCATCTCCAAACGGGTTTTCTTCAGTGGTTCTCCAAAATTCAATCATGTTATTACCTCTTGTTGATGACTATAATATAGTAAATTCTGTGTTTCTTGTCAACCCATAAGTTAGGAATAATTCCTAACAGTCTTCATCATCAACTTCAACGAACTCCGTGGTGACACACATATCTTTCACCGAGTCTTCGGACATTTCGGAGAGACATTCACGACATACCTGTTCCCAGCCGAGTTCACCGGTTTCGAGCTTTTCGAGCAACTTGTTGGTATACTTTCTTACATCTGTGTACATGGTTAATCTCCTGTTGATACCAATAATATAGGAAATTCTAATCAATTTGGTAATGGATATTCTGTATTTTCTTCCACACAGATGACATATGTAACCACGGTTTCTTTTCACTGTGGTTACTGTGATTACTTGTGTGTAATGAAAAAAGTCAGGTTCAGAGAACCCGACGGAAAAGAAAGACTACTTGTTGAGTCTATCAATAGTCTTTCTTATTCGTTCAACAGTATAACTATCAGACCATTCGAAATGTCTTCTGTAATCACTGTTGTTACACTTACGATAACACATGTCTTTCAGTTTTTCGTACAGTTTAGTATCTGGTAGATCATAGTAGATCTTACCATAGACTCTTACAACATCAGTGACTCTTAAAATACAGTTACCATAGTAACTGACATTGTAACTTCCGGTTGTCGGACAAATAGAAACGTGATGAGACATAATTCACTCTCTTGTTGATGATGATATATCAAATATAGTAAAAAATTTAGAATTTGTCAATCCTAATTCTATATTTTCTTTCAATCAGTTAACTAGATGTCCATGAATTCGACTTCATTATTAACTTCAAACTTCGACGGTGCTTCCAGATCATTTCCATTCAACGTATATTCTTCCATCATCTGGAGACATTCGGTCAGTTGTTGTTTTTTCAAGAGGTCGTATCGTCTTTCCTCACCATTTTTAAATCGGAATATCAAATTAACATAATTATAATCAGTTGGTCTGTCAATGTAATAACAATCCAAACGTTTCCGTATATTTTTAGTTCCATCAGAAAGATCGTCGACAATCAATACATTTTGTTCCATTCTAGGGTTAATGAATTCATGACCCATTACCCATCCACGCCATTCATCGTTCTCACAGTTACAACCGTTGGAATTGTTGAGACTAACATATATAATCGGATTCATTATTAACCTCCGACATGAATCAAATCACAGAGTGGGAATGTTTCCTTGAATCGTCTTTCCAGTTTGGTCTTTGCCTGGTCAACGTTTTCTCCTTGGAGGGAAACAGTCATATCACGGACATTACCCTTCTGGTCACGGTATTGAATCTTGAATGTGAACATCTTAATAGTTTTTCCTTAATTCTTTTAATAGAATATAGAAAAACTTAATTGTTTTGTAAATAGAAAAATCTGGACTAAAAAATCCAGATTCCCTTAACAGAATTATAACCTAAATAGATTATATTTCATATATCATGTCATCATCATCCAATAACTTTGCGGCTCTTTCCATATCAGAAGGTTCTGGTAACTTGGTGTACTCACTATCTATATACTTTTGGAACATCTCCTTCATGTACAAAACACTTTCAGGAGATATGGTTTCGAATGTTATTGTCTTTCCGTTTTCGAATTCAAAGGTATAGATCTCATGTTCACCTGTTACTACACTTAACCAGGATGCCATTCCAATATCCTGTGAATATTCACCATCGTCATCCTTTTTGAGGACATCACAATCATCAGATAGAGGAAACTCCATACAGGTTTTATCCTCGGACATGTTAATCCTTTTTGGATAAACAATATCATGTCGTGGTCGTAATATAAGGTCTTCCCCGTATGACTTTAGGTAAATGTATTTAATCCCGATCATACTGCTCCTTAAATTTCATACTGCATTTCATCATCTAATAACCTTGCAGCCCTGGACATTTCTGATTGGTGTTCACCCGGTAACTCTTCATAACCGGAATCGACATACTTGTTTAACTCTTCGTAAATCATCCTACGTCAATCATCGAGTGGTTTTAATTCCGTGTCCCAGACATATCCATTCTCGAAATAAAGTTTTACCCTTTTATAATAATTACCAGTGAAATACCAACCTTCACCACCAGGGCTGTTTAAATTAAATTCAGCGCAATAAATATCACCCTCATAGTGTGACCAGCTGACGAAAATCTTTCCAGTTGTACAGTCTCTAGAGCGTTCAAGAAAAAACTCGCCATTTCTATTGCCTGTAAATAACTCTATTTTAGTTACTCCTATCATACTTTTCCTTTAAATCTCATACATCATCTCATCGTCAAGTAATCGCGCTGCACGGGACAATTCTGAGCGACCAGGAGTTACTTCATGATGAGAACCCACGTAATCCGTTAAGTCGCGTAACATCACATTTCCTTGTTCCGGAAGGTTATAGGTTATTATTGTACCATCAGTGAATTCAATGGTAATAGTATGATTACCAAAATCGTTATTCCCTGGAAGAGGTACGCGTATTCCATCGCATCCTGACTCTCGTGTACTTTCGGAAGGTCTATCATCAAAATAGTCTGTCTCCTTTAAATAACCATTATCTTCCCAATCCAGATCGAAACTACGGTCTTTAGGAATGATATTGTTAACTCTTATACCTTCTTCGTTTTCCCATTCCATGATGAATCGCGTGCAATTATAAAAGGCATGGGCATATTTGACGTCTATTTTCCTAATTCCTATCATGTATTATTTATAATATGGTTACTGACCTTACCCAGGCTGTCAGAGACAGTCGACTTGAGTAGATACAGATGATATAAAAGAAAAACCTGGAATTTCTTCCAGGTTCTTTCAGGACACATGATCTAGTTCCAGTCATTTTGAAGCCTTATAATCTGGTTGTACCACAGTCGTCTGAAGTTCTGGAGAGAAAATAAAAAAAGGACTGGATGAACCAGTCCTCAGGTATATAGGTCAGAAAACCCTTAGCGGGCAACCGGTGCCGGAGCGGCAGCGTTCTGGAGCAGAGCCCCGAGAATGGACTGCAGAGCCGGGTTAGACTGGATTGCAGCGGTCAGAGCCGACAGATTGACCTGACCCGGAGCAACACCACCAGCGACCGGGGCGACAGTGGCCTGGGCGGGGCGGTTAGCAGCTTCGTATGCCGCAACCTGGCGTTCAGCTTCAGCCTTATACTGTTCGAGCGCCATCTTAGCGTTTCCGATTTCCGGGACAGTGTCCGCAAATTCCGGACCCGAGAGAATCTGAATCTGACGGGTAACGTTGGTGATGTCCTGGCGGAGAGAGTTGATCTGTTCTTGAGTCATTTTATAACCTCGTGGTTAGATTGTTTAATTGTTTCTTGTTTACGATGTAAATATAGTTAAATTTGTGAGTTTCGTAAGTGGTAATCTTTAGAATTTTTTTCTTCAGATAACCTTAACTGATTTAGTAACCTTAACTGATTTATGCAACCGCAATAGTGTTGAGCATCGTCTGATACTGTTCACCAGTTAACGTTACTTCATCGACTCGCGGTTCGTGTCCCACCAATTCAACATACTTGTTAATAATAGTATTCATCTTCTGACGAGAATACATCTTACAGAGAGTGCCGAGATTGAGACTGAACATTTAACCATCCTTGTTGATTGTTTCGTTATGTCTATAATATAGTTAATTCTAATCAAATCGTTAATAGATATAATCAGAATTTTTATATTCAGGCGACTTACTTAGAAGTAATCATCGTTTCCAGACTTAACATGTCTGATCCGTGACCTTCCGCGGTACATTGTTTGATGAACTTGTGAATGGCGTCGAACTTCTGATCGTGACCATTACCCATGTTGATATCAAACCACAACATGAGTGTTCCATTACACGGAACATTCGCGAGCAAATCCCCCGCGTGGGTCAGATCGTACGCATACGTTCCAACTTCATCGTAATGTTCCATGGCGAGATCCCAGAGATCCGCGATCTTCCTGAACATACATTCCGCCAAATCTTGGGTCTCACACTGTACCATAAACGTGTTGTGTTTCTTGTCTGCGATAATCACGAGCGTGTTGAACATTGTAACCTCACTGTTATGTCTATAATATAGAAAAAACCGGTTATTTCGTAACCGGTTATATTCTGATTTTTCTTTTTCAGATAACTTAGGGGTTAAAAAGGTTCATGCAATCATTAAAGAGTGCTGCTGCCTCCTTCCAGTCTTCATTGGTTAAATCTTTTCCCTGTTCAATCTTGTTGGCATTCTTCGCGATGAGAACGGAAACCTTATTCAACTTAACAAATAATTCATGTCTCTGTGCATCGTTCATCACACGCCTCCATTTCCTCAATCTTCATTGCAACCTTTTCCTTTTTGTTTAATACATCCTTCTTCAATCCGATTCCGTCCCAGAAACATTTTCTCATAGGAATTGATCGAACGATTCGAAATGACCTTTGTACATCTTCTTCCGTGAACCCATACTTCTTCAACAACGCAGTACGTTTCGCATCGTGTTCACCAAATGGGGAGAACGGAATTCGATTCAATTCCTGTACAAACCGGTACAACTTGTGGTCATATTCATCTTTCTTCGAGTTCTTCATTATAACCTTTTCCTTTTTTCTTAAACATACGGTCCACCAAATTCTGGATCCATACCTGTATTGATTCGTTCGAATGCTTCTTTATTCTTTTTGGTCTGGAGATATTTACTTAATACACCGTGATAACCCCTGAGTATTTCGCAGAAACAGTCTTTACAAATATCCGGATTTTCTATGGTCTTACCCTGACCAACAATCACATACTTGGAAACCTTCAAATCAAATCCTTCAATGGTTCCCTTTCCATGTCGGTCATACCTGTTTCTACATTCCGACTGTGGATCTTTAATCTCTTTACCACACACATCACATGTTACTTTTTCAATCTTAATAGTTTCTGTTGCCATATATTAAACCTCGTTGTTACATCCTTAATATAAAAAATTCTGGGTCTTTTGTAAACCCAGAACTTAATTCATTCTATATGCAGATTACTTGTGATACAGTAATGTTCTGCATTCCCTTAGGCATTCACGACAGATGTTGTTGTAGTCTTTATAGTTCCGTTCCTTGAAATCATCGTACACCTTCTTACCATACGTCTTCTTGGCATCTTCCAATCGTACCGTATCGGTGAACGGAACACCACATGCTTTACACGTTCCTAATCCCATAGTTACCATACCTTCAGTTGTTCATTGAGCGGTGCTTCATGGTCAAATCCCGTTCCTTCTAGCATCTTACAGAGATACTTGCGGGCCTTTTCCTTGTCTTTATTCGGTCCCCAGGAAAATGCTTTGAGCAAATCCTTGAATCGATAGAACCGGAAATACTTTACTTCGTCTTCTTTTACTTTGGGTGTTTTTACTGTTGCACCCTTGTATTTTACTTTAAATATTCCTTGATAAATGTTATTAACTATTCGGTCAATGAGACTGGGTGTTTCCATCTGGAGAGCATACGAATAACCCTTCATGAACGCATCAATCGCCAGGTCACGCTGTTCCTTGTCTTCAATTCCCGCGGAATCAGCGAGATGCTTCGCGTTTTCTTCTACATAACTGAATACTTCATTCGCTTCTGCTTTGGTCTTCGCAATCGGGAACAACCACTTCAAATCATTATGCGTTCTTGTGAAATGTCTCATTTAATCTCCTGTTGTTTATGTCTATAATATAGTAAAAATCCCTGGTCATGTTAACCAGAGATTATCAAAATTATTTAATCAGATATCCATGAATTCAACTTCGTCACTTAATCATTTATTCTTTTTTATTTATAATAAATGATTAAATAACTTCGTTTTTATGGGCAATATAACACAGAAGGGTTATCCTTATGCATGTCTGGCTGCTTCATCCAGAAGGTATTTTCCAGGCAATATGTATGCCATGCATCTTCTAATGCATGTTGGTCACATATACCGGAATGGATGATCGTTTTATTCTTGTCGACCTTATCGATAGTTGCTGTTACTCCACTGGACTGAAGAATGTATGCAAAATGACTTGCATGCTTAAGATACTTGTCGGTTAAGCTCCAATGACTTACACCCTTTTCCGTATCGACTTTAACCTGGGGAAGCGGCGCTGTAACATGGTTCTCCACGCAGTACTTATTCCATGCCATAGCGAATGCTTGCTTGTTAAACGTACGGCTAATAATGTGGATTCCATGTTTGGTTTGAATCTCAGTAAAATGCTGCTTGATGAAACCATTGACCCAACCACCTTCCGGCATGTCAGCATAGTTCTTCACATACTCTTCCCACATGGTCTTTACCGGTTCACACTGGAGAATGATCTGGTAAATGATGTCCTTATGGGGGAGGTATTCAGCGTCGAGGTCCAGGATCCATGTCTTAGCCTTTCCGGCCTGGCATGTAGATCCAATTGCCGATGCGATAAGATGGTACGGTGAGCAATACGTTTCACCCGAATCAATCTGGTCAGCAATTTGTTTAAGCATCTTGGTAGAGATGTTCTTATAATTGCGTTTATTTAAGCGTATATAAGCCCGAACGTTGAAGGTATCGCAAAGGGTTATCATTTCCTTTCTGAGGTCCCGAAACTGCTCTATGGACGAAATAAGGTAGTCCTTGAGGGAACGCGAATGCATGTTGCCATGGTACGCTGGGTCTGGCTTGCCATCAATCATTGGATCATCAGACTGACGACGCAGTAACTGCACGTAATAGCAATCATCCTTCTTCTCAAATTTTAAAAGTTTCTCTATTTGATCAAAATTATTTACCATAATAACCAAATATAGAAAAAGGGTCTGATTTTGTCAGCCCTTTATTATATGGTATCTAACCTTATACAGGTATGAGTAACACATTTCCTTCGCAATGTCGAATGGATATTCACCATCCTGAATCTTCCGTTCCATTACTTCCTTCTCCACTTCCATGACCTTTTCGGGGTCAAATGGGTAATGGGATGGGGGGCTACAGATACATTTCAACCTGTCGAGAATCTCCTGTTCCAGGTTGAATCGTTCTTGTTCAGTCATAGATAATCTAATCTTCCCAGCCATCTTCATCACCGAATCCTTCAGCGAGTGCTACAATCAGTTCAAACCAGAATTCAAAAAACCGTTTTATCATTTGTTATTCTCCTTTTTCCATTCCTTACGTTCTTCTACCCAACGCTGAACGTTGTTGTTAAATTCACGACGAGACGGTTCATGGTTCCAGTAGGTTCGAATGATAAACGTACCCGGCGAATCCGGAACAATCTCGTAATCGCTCAATCCGTTGGCATCGTAGTAATTATCCATACGGCGAGCGACATAACCAGCGTCAGTCTGATACACACCAGACAGAGTAATGTCCAAATCTTCATTAACTGTAGCTATCATTCTTAACCTCGTTGTTATATTCATAATATAGAAAGAATTGTCAGAATTGTAAAATAAAAAGTGGTCCAAACTTTTGTTCAGACCACTAGTCTTGCTTGGATATAATATTTTGTCGCCTTGAAATACCATTATAAGCAGTACCGGTAGATTTGCACTACCCACTTATTATATCACGCCTTGATGGAAGCAAGAACATCCCAACCTGCCTTAAGGAAACCGGTGGCGTTACCACTGTTATATTTAATGTCAGTAACAGCAAAAATGACAGCTTTTTGATGGGAATACTAAACCCAGGTTCGTTTTAACGAGAAACCAGTCTCGGCATACGTTAGTATATACAATATATACCAACTCTACTAGGATGTCGATGATAGACG
>Ga0233366_1000762_pt1 | contig 10173 bp, 10 predicted proteins | sample ElkDunMinimDraft_23_FD_191536 | JGI IMG/M metagenome (GOLD analysis project Ga0233366, IMG submission 191536) | Fecal eukaryotic communites from dung pellets of Tule Elk in California, USA - Elk Dung C4 | ecosystem: Host-associated > Mammals > Digestive system > Large intestine > Fecal | place...
GAGGTTGTGGCGGCCGGGGATGGATGCCGCCTCCGCCGGCCGCGCGCTCGACGCTTCCTCCACAGGGCGCGGATGCCGCCGGATCGTCCACGGATCGCCTCCTCGGCGCCACGGGGGAGTGCCGCATCCGGGCAGGGTGGGCGCATGGAGGCGACGATCCGGATCGAGAGGGCGCTACGGGCGCTGTGCGCGCACGTTGGTGCGCAGGGCGGCGTCGCGCGCGTCGCGTCGCTGCTGACGGCGGGCTGGTCGCGATATTGCATCCGCCTGGCGTTGGAGCGCGGGCTACTGGTCCGGGTGCGGCGCGATTGGGTTGCGTTGCCCGGCGCCGATGCCGAACTCGTCGCGGCGGCACGCGGCGGCGTCCTGCTGTCGTGCCTCACGCAGGCACGGAGACTCGGATTGTGGGTGCTGCGCGAAGAGCGACCACACGTGGCGGCCGAGCCGCACGCGGCCGGGCATAAGGCCGAGCGCGTGCGGGTGCACTGGGCGGTGCCGCTCGTGCCGCGGCATCCGGATGCCCTGGTGGATCCGATCGAGAACGTGCTGACGATCGTGGCCCACTGTCAACCGCACGAAGTGGCGCTGGCGGTGTGGGAGTCGGCTCTCGAGCGGGGGCACGCTGTGCGGGAGGAACTCGCGCGGCTGCCGCTGGACAACACCGCGCGGGGCTTGCTCGAAACGGCACAGAGCTTCGCCGGGTCGGGGCTCGAGACGATCTTCTCGGTGCGGCTGCGCTGGCTGCGAGTGCGCATCGTGCCGCAGGCGTGGATCCTGGGGCACCGGGTCGACTTCCTGATCGGTCGACGTCTCGTGGTGCAGATCGACGGGCGCCAGCACGTCGGCGGCCAGCGCGCGAGCGACGTCGCGCATGACGCGGCGCTCATGCTGCGGGGCTATCACGTCATCCGCGTGACGTACGAGCAGGTGGTCGAGGACTGGCCGGCGGTTCAGGATCTCATCGCACGCGCGGTCGGGCAGGGGCTTCACCGTGCGGCGTGAGGAATGCGAAACGCCACGTCTTCGGAGATCAGCGCTCGCTCGGATGCCACCGGGAACCCGGGTCCGAGAATGCGGCGATCTCCGAAGACGTGGCGCGGGGGGTCAGTTGCGGGGCTCGGCGGGGGCGAGCTCGGCGTCGGTCGAACCGGTGGCCGAGGCCTGCGCGGCACCGTCCTCGATCGAGTCGGCCGAAGCGGCAGGCGCAGCCGGCGCAGCCGAGGCAACCGGCGCAGCCGACGCGACCGGCTCAACCCGGTCAGCCGACTCGACCGGAGCAAGCGGCGCGGCGACGGGAGCCGACGGCACGAACGAACGGATGGAGGCCACGGTGAGCGCGAGAGCGAGCCCGACGATGCCGGCGCCGACGAGGATCGCGCCGAAGACGGCCTCGATCTGGCCCACGTACACCTCGATGCCGGTGGCGGTGCCGTCGGTGAGAGCCGACGCCATGGCGCCGAGCCGGTCCGTCAGGAGCATGGTGCCGGCGATGCCGCTGGCCAGCGATCCTGCGATCAGACCCCAGAAGGGGATGCTGCGGACGAGGCGGGGACGAGAGGACATGCTGCTCCTTGACTGGGGAACGCGGCGCAATCCGCCACGGCCTACAACTGTGCACCAGTCACCCTGGTGCACGCGATGTGGGGACTATGAGTGCGCTGTGCGCGCGGCGAGGGCAGGACCATCCGCGGCGTCCGTGGTCGCATGCGCGGCCCGGGGCGCCTTCAGGTGCAGCACCAGAACGGTCATCGCGGCCGCGGCCAGGGCGGCGAGCACCATGTGCACTCCGACGGCGAACTCCGGCAGGCCGTTGCGTGCCTGGTAGAGGCCCACCGCGATCTGCACCAGCACGACGCCCAGCAAGGTGGTGCTCCAGGTGCGGGTCGGGAGGCGGCGCAGCCACGCGACGACGGTGAGGGTCAGCACGAGTGCGAAGAGGAGGTATCCGGGCCACGCGTGCACGTGCTCGAGCACCTCGGCGTTGAACCCGTTGCGCCCGGCATCCGCATCGCCCGAGTGGGGGCCGGCGCCGGTGGTCAGCACGCCGAACACGATCGTGACCGCGAGGGCGAGGGTCGTGACGTGCGTCGTGATCGCGTACCAGCGCGGCACCGCACGCTCGCGCGGGCCGGCCACGGAATTCATGCGCACGAGGAAGGCGGCGCACACGCACACCAACACGAGAGAGGCGACGTAGTGGAACCCGACGATGAAGGGGTTCAGGCCGGTGAGCACCGTGATGCCGCCGACGATCGCCTGCGCGACGACGCCGCCCACCACGATGAGCGACAGCACGAACAGGTCGCGGCGCTCGGCGCGCATGCGCCACACCAGCACGACGACGATCACAGCCAGGATGCCGACGAGTCCGGTCAACGTGCGGTTGCCGAACTCGATGACGCCATGGATGCCCATCTCCGGCGTGTTCACGAGTGATTCGGCGGTGCAGGTGGGCCACGTCGGGCAGCCGAGGCCGGAGCCGGTGAGGCGCACGGCGCCGCCGGTGGCGATGATGAGCACCTCTGCCACGAACGACAGCCAGGCGAAGATCCGCACGCGCCGATCGACCGCGCGGGGGAGCCAGTTGTAGAACCGGGAGCGTCCGGTCGTCGTCGCAGCCGCGTGGGACATGTCGTCGCCTCCTGGGAGAGCGCTCCGGATCGGGATCGGCCGGGCGCCGTGGCCACGCCGTGGTGTCGGCGTTGCCTGTAGACTCGGGGGGTAGGGATGCCGCGCGCAAGCGACGGACATCACCCATAGTCTAGGCGCGAATCCGCGCCGGTTAAGCGGGCCCGGAAGCGACATCCCACCCTCGGAACTCCACGGGGGAGCGGGGAATGTCGGGACGGATGACACCGTTGCGGCCCAGAGGAGGAAACATCATGTCGGATGTGCTGATCGACCGCCCCGAGCTCGATGGGCTGGGGGTGTACGAGTTCGGCTGGCACGACCCCGATGCCGCCGGCGCTGCCGCCAAACGCGGCCTCAGCGAAGCGGTGGTCCGTGATATCTCCGCCCTCAAGGCGGAGCCGGAGTGGATGCTCAAAACCCGCCTCAAGGCACTGCAGCTGTTCGATCGCAAGCCCATGCCGACCTGGGGCGCCGACCTCAGCGACATCGACTTCGACAACATCAAGTACTTCGTGCGCTCCACCGAGAAGCAGGCGCAGACCTGGGAAGACCTCCCGGAGGACATCAAGAACACGTACGAGCGTCTCGGCATCCCCGAGGCCGAGCGCCAGCGCCTCGTCGCCGGCGTCGCCGCGCAGTACGAGTCCGAGGTGGTCTACCACCAGATCCGCGAGGACCTCGAGGCGCAGGGTGTCATCTTCATGGACACCGACACCGCGCTGCGCGAGCACCCCGAATTCTTCGAGGAGTACTTCGGCACCGTCATCCCCTCCGGGGACAACAAGTTCGCCGCGCTGAACACCGCCGTATGGTCGGGCGGCTCGTTCGTCTACGTCCCCAAGGGCGTACGCGTCGACATCCCGCTGCAGGCGTACTTCCGCATCAACACCGAGAACATGGGCCAGTTCGAGCGGACCCTGATCATCGCGGACGAAGACTCCTACGTGCACTACATCGAGGGCTGCACCGCCCCGATCTACCAGTCCGACTCGCTGCACTCCGCCGTCGTCGAGATCATCGTGAAGAAGAACGCCCGCGTTCGCTACACGACGATCCAGAACTGGTCGACCAACGTCTACAACCTGGTCACCAAGCGGGCCATCGCCCACGAGGGCGCGACCATGGAGTGGGTCGACGGCAACATCGGCTCCAAGGTGACGATGAAGTACCCGTCGATCTTCCTGGTGGGCGAGCACGCCAAGGGTGAGACCCTGTCGGTCGCTTTCGCCGGCCCCGGCCAGCACCAGGACGCCGGCGCCAAGATGATCCACATGGCGCCGTACACGCAGTCGTCGATCATCTCCAAGTCCATCGCCCGCGGCGGCGGACGTGCCGGTTACCGCGGCGAGGTGCGGGTGGATGCCAACGCGCACCACTCCGCCAACACGGTGCGCTGCGACGCGCTGCTGGTGGACACCAAGTCGCGCTCCGACACCTACCCCGCCATCGACATCCGCGTCGACGACGTGCAGCTCGGTCACGAGGCCACGGTGTCGAAGGTGAGCGAAGAGCAGCTGTTCTACCTGCAGTCGCGGGGCATGCCCGAAGACGAGGCCATGGCGATGATCGTCCGCGGCTTCATCGAGCCCATCGCCCGTGAACTGCCCATGGAGTACGCCCTCGAGCTGAACAAGCTCATCGAGATGGGCATGGAAGGATCCGTCGGCTGATGACGACAGCGACCCAGGCCCCCGCCGCTCGCGCGGAGGGCCACATCGACCCTGCCGCGGCGTTCGTCCCGGTGCAGACCCGTTCCGAGCGACCCACGTCGTACGACCCGGCCGACTTCGGCATGCCGACCGGCCGCGAGGTCAACTGGAAGCACACCCCGGTCGCCCGTCTGGGCGCCGTGCTGACGGATGAGGACACCGAGTCCGGCCCCGACAACGCGATCGACTACGACGTGGCGGGCATCCCCGCCGCGATGCTCGTCCCCTCGCAGGGGCACGAGGCGCCGGTGCGCGGTGAGGTCTTCCGCCCGGAGGATGTCGTCGCCGCCCTCGCCTGGAAGAACGGCAAGGACGCACTGCACGTGCGGATCCCCGGCGACGCCGTCGTCGAGGAGACGATCCGCGTCGACCTGAGCGGTCGCCGCGACGCCGACGGCACGCCCCGCCATGCACAGGCGCACATCATCATCGAGGCCATGCCCAACTCCGCCGCCTCCGTGCTGCTGTACCACTCCGGTGCCGCGCAGTACGCGCAGAACGTCGAGATCATCGTCCGCGAGGGTGCACGGCTGAACCTCGTCTCGGTGCAGCGCTGGGACGAGGATGCCGTGCACGTGGCATCCCACCAGGCGCGCGTCGACCGCGACGCCAGCCTCACCCACGTCGTGGTGAGCCTGGGCGGCGGCGTCGTGCGCGTGAACCCGTCGGTGGAGCTGGCCGGCGCCGGTTCCGAGTGCAAGCTCTACGGTGTGTCGTTCTCCGACGCCGGACAGCACCTCGAGAGCCAGGTGTTCATGCACCACAAGGGCCCGCACACCACCGGCGACGTGCTCTACAAGGGCGCGCTGCAGGGTGAGAGCGCCCGCAGCGTCTGGATCGGCGACGTGCTGATCGGTCCGGATGCCACCGGCACCAACTCCTACGAGGCCAACCGCAACCTCGTTCTCACCGACGGCGCCCGCGCCGAATCGATCCCGAACCTCGAGATCGAGACCGGTGACATCCAGGGCGCCGGCCACGCCAGCGCCACCGGACGCTTCGACGACGAGCAGCTGTTCTACCTGCAGGCCCGCGGTATCGATGAGCAGGAGGCCCGGCGCCTCGTGGTCGTCGGCTTCCTCGGCGAAATCGTGCAGAAGACCGGCATCCCCTCGCTCGAAGAGGAGCTCACGGCAGCCATCCTCGCCGAGCTGGAAGCAGGAGAGCAGGCATGACCGCGACCCGCGTGTGTGCGCTGAGCGAGCTGGAGCAGGACGCGGCGCGTCGCTTCGAGGTGGAGGGCGTGCCGATCGCGGTCGTGCTCGACTCGAACGGTGAGGTGCACGCGATCGGCGACACCTGCACGCACGGCGACATCTCGCTGTCGGAGGGGTTCGTCGAGGGGGAGACCCTCGAATGCTGGGCCCACGGCTCGGCGTTCTCGCTGCTCACCGGCCGCCCCCTCAACCTCCCCGCGTACGAGCCCGTCCCCGTCTACGTCGTCGAGATCGACGGCGACGATGTGCTCATCGACCCGAACCTGAAGAAGGAAGTCTGACATGTCTGTCCTCGAGATCCGCGACCTGCACGTGACGGTCGAGACCGATGAGGGAACGACCCCCATCCTCAACGGCGTGACCCTCACGATCCGCACCGGCGAGACCCACGCCATCATGGGCCCCAACGGCTCCGGCAAGTCGACGCTGGCCTACACGATCGCCGGCCACCCGAAGTACACCGTCACCGGTGGCTCCATCACCTTCGACGGTGAGGACGTGCTGGCGATGTCGGTGGACGAGCGCGCCCGCGCCGGCGTGTTCCTGGCGATGCAGTACCCGGTGGAGATCCCCGGGGTCACCGTGACGAACTTCCTCCGCACCGCCAAGACGGCCATCGAGGGTGAGGCGCCCGCGCTGCGCACCTGGACGAAGGACGTCAAGGAGGCCATGAAGAACCTGCGCATGGACTCGAAGTTCGCCCAGCGCAACGTCAACGAGGGCTTCTCCGGCGGCGAGAAGAAGCGCCACGAGATCCTGCAGCTCGAGCTGCTCAAGCCGAAGATCGCCGTGCTCGACGAGACCGACTCCGGTCTCGACGTCGACGCGCTGAAGATCGTCTCGGAGGGCGTCAACCGCGCCAAGGAGAACACCGGCCTCGGCGTGCTGCTCATCACGCACTACACCCGCATCCTCCGCTACATCCACCCCGACTTCGTGCACGTCATGGTCGCGGGCCGTATCGCGGAAGAGGGCGGCCCGGAGCTGGCCGACCGTCTCGAGAGCGAAGGTTACGACCGCTACCTCGAGCCCGCCGACGCCACCGATGCGTAGGATCGCATCATGACCGCCACGCTCTCTCCGGAGAAGTATGAAGAGGTGCTCGAGGCACTCAAAGACGTCATGGACCCCGAACTGGGGATCAACGTCGTGGACCTCGGCCTCATCTACGACCTGGCGTGGGACGACGAGAACGACGCTCTCGTCATCCACATGACGCTGACCTCCGCCGGCTGCCCGCTGACGGACGTGCTCGAAGAGCAGACGGCGCAGTCGCTGGACCAGGTCGTGCAGCGCTTCCGCATCAACTGGGTGTGGATGCCGCCGTGGGGCCCTGAGCGCATCACCGACGACGGTCGGGACATGATGCGAGCCCTCGGCTTCGCGATCTGACCTCGGACGGGCCAGCACCGATCAACGGTGTTGGCCCGTCGGCATGTCAAGGTGGAGGGGCGCGCGTCACGCGCGCATCGACTCCCGGATGGAACGGCGACAGCGTGACCCCCACCCCCCTGCAGGCTCCACCCCTCGCCGAGCTGCGCCGGCGCAGCAGCACCAAGTGGCGCACCTACCCCGACGACGTGCTGCCGCTGTTCGTCGCGGAGCTGGACTTTCCGCTCGCGCCGGCGATCACCGAGGTGCTCGCCCGCGCCGTCGCCCTCGGCGACACCGGATACACCCCGCCCGATCCCGGCATCCGCGCCGCCTTCAGCGGGTATGCGCGGCGCCACTGGGACTGGGACGTCGCCCCCGCGCGTGTACGGTCCACGACCGACGTCATGATGGGCGTCGTCGAGCTGCTGCGCGCCACGATCACCCCGGGCGACCGCGTCGTCATCACCCCGCCGGTCTATCCGCCGTTCGGCGACTGCATCACCGAGGCTGGGGGTGTCGTCGAACGCGTCGCGTTGGCGGACACCGGCGAGGGCTGGAAGCTGGACCTGCCGGGCATCGAAGCGGCGTTCGCCGGCGGAGCGCGGGCCATGCTGCTGTGCAACCCGCACAACCCCACCGGCACCGTGCACTCGCGCGAGATACTGGCGGGGCTGGCCGAACTCGCCGATCGCTACGGAGCGATCGTCATCAGCGACGAGATCCACGCGCCGCTGACACGGCCCGGCATCCGGTTCACGCCCTATCTCGCGTCGTCGCCCGCCGCGGCGCGCACCGGATACGCCGTCACCAGCGCGAGCAAGACCTACAACCTCGCCGGCCTCAAGTGCGCGGTCATGGTGACCGCGGCGGACGCGACCGCCGCGGTCGTGGACGCCCTGCCCGCCGAGGTGGAGTGGCGCACGGGACTGTTCGGGGCGCTGGCGAATGTCGCCGCGTTCGCTCCGGACAGCGACGCATGGCTCGGGAGCCTGCTGGCCGCACTCGACGAGAACCGCCGACTGCTCGCCGAGCTGCTCGCGGAGCACGTGCCCGGCGCTCGGTACCGCATGCCCGACGCCGGATTCCTCGCCTGGGTGGATCTCGGCGCGCTCGGCTGGGGAGACAACCCGGCGGCGAAGATCCTGCGTGAGGCGAAGGTGGCGCTGCACTACGGCCCCGCGTTCGGCGTGGAGGGTGCCGGCTACGTGCGCATCAACTTCGGCTGCTCGCCGGATGTGCTCCGCGAGGCGATCGAGCGCATCGGCGCCCTCGTGCGCGCGTGAGCGGGGCGCCGGGGAGGGCGGATGCCGGCATCTGGGCTCCGCGCTATCGGTGGGTGACGCTCGGGGCGGTCGCGATGATCTTCCTCGCCGCGACGCAGGCTCTCGCCGTCACGACCGTCATGCCGGTCGTCAGCGCCGACCTCGATGGTGAGGCGCTGTACGCCGTCGCGTTCTCCGCGACGCTCGCGACGAGTGTCATCGGCATGGTGGCCGTGGGTGCCTGGTGCGACCGCTCGAGCCCCGTGGCACCGCTGACGACCGCGGTCGTGCTGTTCGCCGCGGGTCTGGTGGTCGCCGGACTCGCCGCCACGATGGAGGTGCTCGTCGCCGGCAGGCTGCTGCAGGGCCTCGGCACCGGCGGCCAGACCGTGGCACTGTACGTCGTGGTCGCGCGCATCTACCCCGCGCCGCTGCACGGACGCGTGTTCGCCGCGTTCTCCGCCGCGTGGGTGGTGCCCTCGCTCATCGGACCGGTGCTCGCCGGGGCCGTCGCGGAATTCCTGCACTGGCGGTGGGTCTTCCTCGGCGTCGCCGCGCTCACCCTCGCCGCCTTCGTGCTGGTGTGGGCGCGGTTGCGCGGCACCGACCTGACCACGACGCATCCCGACCGCTCGCCGGTGGCGCGACGGCTGGCCTGGGCGACGCTCGTCGCGGCGGGCGCGCTGGCGCTCAGCCTCGCGGGGGAGGCAGGGGAGTTCACGCCGGTCGTGGTCGTGGCATCCGTGCTGGTCGTTCTGGTCACGGTGCGGCCGCTGCTGCCGCGGCGCACGCTCACGAGCGCGCGCGGCCTGCCGAGCGTCGTGCTCATGCGCGCGCTCATCGCCGGGGCGCTGTTCGGGGCCGAGATCTACGTGCCCAAGCTGCTGATCGACGAGTACGGATTCTCGCCGGTGTGGGCGGGCTTCGGGCTCACCGCGGCCGCACTGCTGTGGGCGCTCGGTGCGGCGGTGCAGGGCCGCTGGGGCGACTGGCTGGGGAACGCGCGGATCACGGTGATCGGGACCGCGCTGCTGTTCGCCGCTGTGGCGATCGCCGGCGCCACCGCGCTGTGGCACCTCGACCCGTTCGTGCTGGTGGCCGGTTGGTCGCTTGCGGGAGCGGGCATGGGGCTGATGTACCCGCGGCTCACGGTGCTGACACTTGCCTACTCGACGCCGCAGAATCAGGGTTTCAACTCCTCCGCGCTGTCGATCTCGGACTCGGTGGGCGCGGCCGTGGTGATCGCGACGATGGGCATCGCGTTCACCGCGCTGGCCGGCTCCGGGGCGGGATTCCCCGTCGTCTTCGCGATCGCGGCCGGCCTGTCGGTGCTCGCCCTCGTGCCCGGGCTGCGTCTCGGGCACGCGCAGGAGGCGCCGCGCGGCTGAGTGGGGTGCGGGCGCGGGGTCGCCGGTGCGCGCGGGTCGGGGGTCCCGCGGGGCGCGCGGGCGCGGTGCGCGATGCGCGCGGGTCGGGGGTCGGCGCGCCGCGGCATCCGCATCGCCGGTTCTTCGGAGTTCTACGGTTCTTCGGAGCGGTTCCGGGGGATCGGTCCGAAGCTGTGGCTTTCTCCGACGTAGTGGCGCGGGTCGGAGGCCGCGGCCCCCGCATCGCCGGCGGTGGGTGCCGCGGCTTCGCGACGTCCACCGGCATCCCCGTCGCCGGTTCTTCGGATATCGCCGGTTCTTCGGAGTGGGTCGGGTGCTCTGGTCCGAAGTTGTGGCTTTCTCCGAAGTTCTGGCGATGAGTAGCGGGTGGATGCCGCGGCCGGACGCGCGGCAGGCGCGCGCCCGCAGCGCGCACGGCGCGCGGCGGGACGGCGCGCACGGCGGCATCCGGCATCGCCGGTTCTTCGGAGTTCTACGGTTCTTCGGAGCGGTTCCGGCGGAGCGGTCCGAAGCTGTGGCTTTCTCCGACGTAGTGGCGCGGGGAGGGGGTCGGCGCGCCGCGGCATCCGCATCGCCGGCGGTGGATGCTGTT
>Ga0233366_1000764_pt1 | contig 10144 bp, 6 predicted proteins | sample ElkDunMinimDraft_23_FD_191536 | JGI IMG/M metagenome (GOLD analysis project Ga0233366, IMG submission 191536) | Fecal eukaryotic communites from dung pellets of Tule Elk in California, USA - Elk Dung C4 | ecosystem: Host-associated > Mammals > Digestive system > Large intestine > Fecal | place...
TGTTGTAAATGGGGATTGGTATCGTTCACCTAGAGGGTATTTGTCAGGTTTTCATATATGCCATCATTGCGATTCTTGCAAAGTAAAACTTCAAACACCTTTATTAAAAACTGAATTAGATCCTTCTTTTCGTCAGACACAAATATTTGAAAACGCTTGCCGTGATTTAAATAAGTTTTATGGAAAAGAGTTTTTAGGTTTATGGGAAACCAATTTAAGCAATACGAATATTGCATATAAAAAGGGATTTAAAGCGAAAATTATTGGTGCATGCGAAATGCCTTTGTTGCTTGCAGAATATTGTATTGATGATGATTTCGTTTTACATAAAACTAAAATACTTTCTTATTTACCACAAAAACATTTATTAGATTCATTTGAATTGGAAATTAATGGTAAATATGAATATGAAAAAAATATGAGTTTAGATTTAGATTCATTAGGAATATATAATATTATGACCTATGGAGAACGAAATATTTGTTCAAAAGAACATGTCTTATGGGGAGGTATTAGACTTCCGATTCCCAACAAAATAAATTTAAAACTATGGACAGATAAATTCACAAGAATAGATTCTTTTTATCCAAGAAATTTTAAAGTTAAATGGAATATTGAATATAAAACGAGTAAGGAAAATATTACAGATTTTGATGAATATACAATTCGCGTAAATGACAAGTGCTCTACAATTCCAAAAAACGAAGAAGAAACACCTTTGGATTATTCACAACACTGGGAAAGAGAAATGTACAAACAGGATTCTTGTCAAGTATATTGGATTCTCCAACATCAATCAAAATAATTTCTTTACTTGTTGGAGAATGCCTGGATTCATTGACTACGCATTAAGAAAATTTGAAAAAAATATTTATCTGACAACTAGGAATGAAAAAAGCGCAGACTCTTTAAGAGTCTGCGCTTTTCATTTGCTTTACAAGCTAAAAATTACTTGCTCTTTTTGCAAGCTTTTTTGCAAGCGCATGCTTTCTTAGCAGGAGCTTTTACAGCCTTGCAAGCCTTGCGTGGATCGCCAGCATATACAGCAGCCTTTCCAAGTTCTTCTTCAATGCGGAGAAGACGGTTGTACTTGCAAACGCGGTCTGTACGAGAAAGTGAACCAGTCTTGATTTGACCAGCAGCAGTACCAACAGCGAGGTCAGCAATAAAGGTATCTTCAGTTTCGCCAGAACGGTGAGAAACAATTGGAGCATAACCTTCAACCTGAGCGCGCTTGATAGCAGCAAGAGTTTCAGAAACGGAACCAACTTGGTTAACCTTGATAAGGATAGCGTTAGCAATACCAGCCTTGATACCTTCATCAAAAATAGTTGGGTTTGTTACGAACAAATCGTCACCAACGAGGTTAATCTTTGCACCGAGTTTATCGGTCATAACCTTCCAACCAGCCCAGTCAGCTTCGTCAAGACCATCTTCAATTGAGAAGATTGAATACTTGTCGATGAGCTTTTCATAGAGCTTTACCATGTCAGCAGACTTGAGGGTCTTCTTAGTGCTCTTCTTGAATGTATAAGTTTCTGGCTTTCCAGCCTTGGTGTTCTTGTCGCAGAATTCAGAAGAAGCAACGTCAAGAGCAATCTTGATATCTGTGCCAAACTTGTAACCAGCTTTTTCTGTAGCGGTTTTCAAAGCAGCAAGAGCTTTTTCAAGAGTCATTACACCCTTGATTTCATAACCGAACTTGTTCTTAGCAGGCTTGATAGCAACACCAGGAGCGAAACCACCTTCATCACCAACAGTTGTATCGAAGCCACCATCTTTGAGAACAGACTTCAAAGCGTGGAAAATTTCGGTAACCATCTGAAGACCCTTTGAGAAGGTCTTTGCACCAACTGGAGCAATCATGAATTCTTGGAAATCAATTGGAGCAGAAGAGTGAGCACCACCATTAATAACATTACACATTGGGCATGGGAGAGTAAGCTTTTCTGTGCCATGGAGCTTTGCAATGTACTGATAAAGAGGCATTTTTGCATCGTTAGCAGCAGCGCAGCAAACGGCCATAGAAACACCAAGAATTGCGTTAGCGCCGAGCTTGTTCTTAAGCATACGGTTGCCGTCAAGAGCGATCATGGCATCATCAATTTCCGTTTGCTTGGAAGGATCCATACCGATGAGCTTCTTAGCAATTTTTGTATTGACGTTCTTAACTGCAGTCAAAGTACCTTTGCCAAGGTAAGTCTTCTTATCACCATCACGGAGTTCGCAAGCTTCGCGTTCGCCAGTAGATGCACCACTTGGAACAGCAGCATGACCGACAACACCATTTTCAAGGGTTACGTCAACTTCGAGAGAAGGATTGCCGCGAGAATCAAGAATCTGGCGGGCAACAACGGATTTAATTTTAGAAGCCATATTTTAGCCTTTTTTGTTGAAGAGTGAAAAATTAGTTGTGAATAATATAGAAAAAGAGTGGAAAAAGGTTTCAGAAAATGTTTTTAACATTTATTTAAATTGGATACTCCCTTTCACCAAAAAGAGCAGTACCGACACGAATCATTGTAGCGCCCTCTTCTATAGCCACTTCTAAGTCTAATGTCATTCCCATAGAAAGTTCTGTAAATTCTGAAAAAATTCCGCCACGCTTTAAAAATTTCTGTTGAAGATTTCTTAAAAACGAGAAACAACTACGACTATCTTCTGCGATTCCTGTATTTTTACCAATAGTCATTAAGCCACGAAAACGAAGATGAGGGAAACACTTAAATTCTAACGAAGATAAAAAGGCTTCTGCTTCATTAACATCAAGGCCACTTTTTGTTTCTTCCTCGCCAGCATTGACCTGAAAGAGAATTTCTAAAACTTTCTCATTTTCAGCACAAACTTTTTCCAATTTTTCTAAAGCTTCTTCGCTTGAAATAGAATGAATGCAATCAGCAACAAGTGCCGCTTTTTTCAATTTGTTTTTTTGTACTGGGCCAATAATATGACAGCGAATTCCATCTCTTTTTACAGAAAATTTTGATTCGGCTTCTTGTACTCGATTTTCACCAAAGTCTGTTGCTCCCAATGCAATTGCATTTTTAACAGCTTCCGCAGAATGAAATTTACTCACCCAAATTAACTTCACCTCTTCAGAATTTCGCTTAGCCTTTTCTAAAGCCAAAGCAATTCTTGACTTTAACTCCAAATAACGCTTTTGCATTTCAGCTAAAGAAAGTTCCATATTAAACCTTTTTGGGCAAAGGAAATAAATCCTTGATAATTTCATCAATATGCTTTTTCTGATGAATTTTCAATGCTTTCTTCGCTGGAAGCGGCAATTCAAGAACGTCTTTTCCATTACCTTCTGGTACATACAAAGTTTTAACACCGGCTTCTTTTGCCGCTAACGATTTTTCATTCAAACCGCCAATCGGCAATAATTCTCCGCACAAACTAACCTCTCCAGTAAAAGCAATATCTGGTTTCACTGGAATCCGAGTAAATGCTGAAAGAATCACTAAAGTCATTGCTATTCCTGCAGAAGGTCCATCTTTAGGAACGGCGCCTTCTGGCACATGAATATGAATATCTGTTTTGCGAACAAGATCTGGATCCACACCATAACGTTTCAATCGAGCGCGAACCAAACTGATTGCGATTTGAACAGATTCTTTCATTACGTCGCCAAGGCGCCCTGTTAATGTTACTTTTCCACGACCGCTCAAAAGCATACATTCAATAGTCAGAATTTCACCACCAACAGAAGTCCAAGCAAGCCCAGTAATTCGACCAAAATGCCCCGGAGCTGGTAATACACCATTCGTAAAACGAGGGGCGCCTAAATAGCGCAGCATCACTGATTCTGAAATTTCTGGTTCGATTTTTTTCCCTAGCACAATTTCCTTCGCTCGAGAACGAGTCAGTTTTTCTAATAAGCGATCTAATTCGCGAACGCCTGCCTCACGCGTATAATCTGAAATAATTTTTTCTAATAATTTTTGAGAGATAGAGAAATCTTTACCTAACTCAATTCCAGAACGACTTGCTGCTGCAGGTAACAAATGTTTTTCCGCAATCTGAATTTTTTCATGCTTGTAATAGCCAGGCAAACGCACTACTTCTAAACGATCAAATAAGGCCGGCGGAATATCTTGTTCAGTATTTGCTGTAGCAATAAACAAAACTCTTGAGAAATCCAGACCAACTTCCATAAAATGGTCTGAAAAATATTTGTTTTGTTCAGGGTCAAGTAATTCAAGCAAAGCGCTTGCTGGGTCTCCTCGAAAATCGGAGGCCATCTTATCAATTTCGTCAAGTAAAATCACCGGGTTCATGCATTTTGCACGACGCAAAGCTTGAACAAATCGCCCAGGCATTGCTCCAATATAAGTTCTGCGATGCCCACGAATTTCCGCTTCATCACGAACGCCCCCCAAAGTCACTCGAACATATTCTCTGCCTATCGCTTCTGCGATAGAAGCAACCAAAGTCGTTTTTCCAACACCTGGAGGTCCGACAAGGCATAAAACTGGAGCTCGGCGTTCTGTTCCCGTTAAACGTAAAACCGCAACATATTCAAGAATTCGTTCTTTAACCTTCTCTAATCCAAAATGCCTTTCATCAAGATTTTTCTTAACTTGTTTTAATTTTAATTCTGTTTCTGAATAAACGCCATAAGGCAAAGTCAAAAACCATTCTAAATAATTATGAAGTTGAGAATATTCAGGACTTGCCGGCGGCATTAAACGAAGCCTTGCACATTCCTCGTCTAATTTTTCTTGAATGTCTTCCGGATAATTTTTTGCTTTTAATTTCTTTTGAAGTAAATCAATGTCTGTTGAAGGATCGCTATTGCTTAACTCATTCTGCAAAAGACGAATTTGTTCTGAAATCAACCAATCCTTTTGAGATTGCTGCATTCGGCGCTGAACTTCACTGTGAACGCGCTTCTGCGTTTTTTCCATTTCTAACAAAGCTTGCAAAGAAGATTCCACTTTTTCAGCAACACTTTCTAAATTCAAACAACTAAGCAATGATTGTTTGTCTTCAAGAGAAAGGCGCAAAAACGGCACCATGGAAAAATAAATTTGTAAAGGCAAATCTGTGGAAGTTAATGAATCCAGCAAATCTGAAGGAATATTGGAGCGTTCTGCATAATCACGGAATAATTGCAAAATATCTAACGCTCTCTTTTTATTTTCTTCTGAAGGGTTGAAATAAGCAGGGCGCGGAACCGCTAATGCTTCCCAATAAGAATTCTTTTTAACTTTCGCATTTAAAATATCAACAGCAAACAAGCCTTCAAAAAGAACTTTACAAAACCCCTTAGGCATAGTAGTCACTTGCATAATTCGAGCAAGAACTCCTATTCCATGCAAATCATCTAAAGTAATGTTTTCTACGGTTGGATCTTTCTGCAATACAAGCAGAATGGTTCCATGATGTTTTTCATCGGCCGCTTGCAAAGCGGCAAGCGAAATTTCTCGCCCAACCCAAACTCGAGAAGAAGTACTAGGCAATACTAATGAATCTCGCAATGGCAACAATGGTAAAGGCTGATTTAAATCTAACATTAAAGAACGGCCGGAGATTTCTTTTTCCTTATTCTCCGGCTTAGCGGTTTTCTTCGCCATACTTTAAACCCCTTAAGCGACAATTTCTGTGTCTTTTTTCTCATCAGCTAAGGCTTCCAACCCCAGCCCACTTCGAACTAATTCTCGGCTTATTGTCAATTCTTTCTGCCCACTACCAGGCAAAGCAAACATAGCCTGCTGTAATGATTTTTCTAAAACTGAACGAAGTCCACGAGCACCAGTTTTGCGTTCCATTGTTTGTCGAACAATTTCTCTCAAAGCATCTTCTTCAAAAGTTACTTTAATTCCATCCATTTCAAACAACTGCGTAAACTGTTTCACTAGCGCATTTTTAGGCTCTGTTAAAATTTTTAACAAAGCGTCTTCGTCTAATTCAGCGAGCGCTACAGCTACAGGCAAACGCCCCACTAATTCAGGAATCAAGCCAAACTTAATTAAATCTTCTGGTTCTAACAAACGGAACAAAGCCGAAAGCGTATTATCTTTTTCACTTCGAATATCGGCACCAAACCCCATTCCGCCTTTGTTAACTCGATGAGCAATTGTTTTGTCTAATGTTTCAAATGCTCCACCACAAATAAACAAAATATTCCGAGTGTTGATTTGTACTAAATTCTGTTCTGGATGTTTTCGGCCGCCCTTTGGAGGAACCGCTGCGACAGTTCCTTCTAAAATTTTTAATAAGCCTTGTTGAACGCCTTCACCAGAAACATCTCTAGTAATAGAAGGGTTTGCTGTTTTACGAGCGATTTTATCGATTTCATCAACAAAAATAATACCTCGTTCAGCACGAGCAACATCGTAATCGGCAGCTTGTAACAAGCGGACTAAAATGTTTTCCACATCTTCGCCTACATAACCAGCTTCGGTCAAAACCGTTGCATCGGCTATCGTAAACGGAACATCTAAAAAGCGAGCCAAAGTTTGAGCAAGCAAAGTTTTTCCAGAACCTGTTGGCCCCACTAAAAGTAAGTTAGATTTATCTACTTCAACAGCAGATTCGCCTTTCTTTGCATTGTAACGCAAACGCTTGTAATGATTGTAAACAGCAACAGACAAAGCCATCTTAGCATCATCTTGACCAATCACAAATTCATCAAGATGAGCTTTTAATTCTCTTGGAGAAGGCAGAGGTTTTTCTTCCACTGGAGGAAGAGAATCTGTTTTCTTTTCTGAAGATGCTTCTAAAAGACCATAACAAGCAACAATACAATCTGGACAAATGCGAGCGCCACCACCCGTAATTAACTTACCAGCTTGTTCAGAAGTTTTACCACAAAAATTGCAGAAAATTCTTGACGCACCTGAAGAATTTTTTCCGTTACGATACATAAAACCTTATTTACGAGGAGCTAAAATTTCGTCTATAATACCAAATTCTAAGGCTTCCGAAGGACTTAAATAAAAATCCCTGTCCGTTTTTTTATAGACTTCCTCCAAGGAACGACCAGAATGTTTAGAGACTATTTCTGCAAGAGTTTCACGAGTCCGCATGATTTCTTTTGCATGAATCTGAATGTCTGAAGATTGGCCACTCGCCGCACCAGATGGTTGATGCAACATAATTCTTGAATTCGGCAAAGCGTAACGTTTTCCTTTAGAACCCGCAGCGAGCAAAACAGCAGCCATAGACACAGAATTACCTATGCAAATAGTTGCAATATTTGGGCGAATATGCTGCATGGTATCGTAAATAGCAAGACCAGCAGACACATAACCGCCAGGACTATTAATATAAAGCGTAATGTCTTTTTCTGGATTTTCGTATTCCAAAAAAATCAACTGCGCCATAATATTATTAGCCACCTCGTCATTTATCGGAGTGCCAAGAAAAACAATGCGCTCTTTCAACAAACGAGAATAAATATCATATGCACGTTCACCGCGACCAGTATTCTCTATAATTGTTGGGATGACCATTCTTTCTCCAAATTAATTTTCAGATTCTTTTTCAGTAGCGGCTGGGCGAATCCCCACGATAAAATCAGCGGCCATTTCAAAACGAATTTCTTCGCGAAGAGCTATGATTCGACCACTCTGACGGAAATGTGATTTCATAGAATCAAAATCTACATGATAAGCATCAGCCATTTGTTGCAAGCGTTCATCTACCTGAGCTTGAGCCACTTTCAACTTTTCTGCATTAGCTACGAATTCAAGAATGCGATGTTTCTTGATCTCACGAATAGCTTCTGGAGCAAGAGTTTTCATTTCTTCTTCAGAAGGAGCTACTTCATCTTCTGGCTTTGCAGCATGGCGATTCAAAGTGTATTTTACTAATTCTTCTACACGACCATTTGGCACTTCAAACGGGTTCATTTCAATCAACTTATCAATCGCTTCATTCACAGCCTTAGCCTTAGCTGCATTACGCTTATTCGTAACAAGACTTTCTTGAATATTGGATTTCAATTCAGCTTCGTCTTTTACGCCAAGTTGCTTGAAGAATTCTTCATCCATTACAGGAGGTACGATAGCGCGTACATCTGTGATTTCAACTTTGAATAGAGCCTTTTTACCACGATATCTTTCTTCTTTATGATCTTCTGGATAAGTAAAAGCAATTTCTTTTGATTCGCCTTGCTTAACACCCATCAGACCTTCATCAAATCCTGGAGAAGCAGATTCACCAAGTAAAGAGCGGAATTCCTTTTGTTCTGGCAATTCTTGAGTTTCACCATCGATAACCACTTCAATGTAATTACCGACTACAACATCGCCCTTTTCTGCAGCACGATCTACATGTTCATCACGAGACCACATTTGGAGAAGACGATTGTATTCAGCCATCACTTCGTCTTCAAGAATCATTGTATCAGGAACAGTAATTCCCAAAGAATCATACCCCTTGATATCAATTTCCGGATCTACTTCTACCTTAGCAACGATAGAAATAGGATTTTCCTTATCATCTTTAAAATCAACTACTTGAAGGCGACCAACAGGAATAATCTTTGCTTTTTTCAATTCTTCAGTCAAAAGAGCGTTCACAGTTTCATCAACAACTTCTTGGCGAATAGCATCACCAAAGCGAGCGATAATCATCTGTTTTGGAACACTTCCCTGACGAAAACCCTTCAACTGAACTTCTTTACGATAATGCTGCACTTTCTTTTCAAAAGGAGCTTTCAAATCTTCTTGTGGAATGGAAACATTCAATGTGCGTTCAACAGCACTTGTTTCTTGAATATCTACGGTCATAATTACTCCGAACCTTGTATTGATTTTCAAAAGCGTGCGAGAGGAGGGAGTCGAACCCTCACACCGAGGTGCCAGATCCTAAGTCTGGTGCGTCTGCCAATTCCGCCACTCTCGCGTTTTCGGTCCAAAAATAGAAAAACTTAACTCGCTTGTCAGCCTTCCAAATTCTATTCTTGGCGAAAAATGATAAAAATAACGCCCAAAAAATTGCAATTCAGAGCAACGAGTGCAAATATAAAAAAAAATTAGTGTTTTGGGAAGTCCTAGGCAAATGCCTAGGAACGGGCTTTCGCGGTATCGCGTAAAACGCGTCCGTCCAGCCGCTACATAGCGTCCGTCCCCATCCGGGCATCAATCCCTCTTCCAACTCAACAACATCGATTCTTCTTTTGAGCCAACTCCACTCTACAAAAAAAAATCTCTTATCTGAAATGAATCAGACAAGAGATTTAACTTTTTCTTATATATTGAAATTGCTTTTAACTATTACTGAAAAGGCACCAATTCAACACGGCGATTCTTAGCACGCCCCGCCTTCGTCTTGTTGTCTGCAATTGGCATGCGAGAACCAAAGCCAACAGCACGAACGCGATTCGGAGCAATACCTTTTTCTACAAAATAATCAACCACCGCTTGAGCACGACCTTGAGACAACTTTTCATTCGTTTTTTCAGAACCAGTGTTGTCAGTATGACCTTGAACTTCCAAGTTTGCAGCTTCAATTTTTTTCATCAATTTGATAATATCATCTAACGTTGCATAACTTGCTTTAGTTAGCTTTGTAGAACCGGTTTCAAATGCGATTCCCTTCTTTAGACGTTCTAAATCTTCTTTTCTATTTACAGGGCAACCTTTTTTATCAATTTTAACTCCAGGCAAAGTATTTGGGCATTTGTCCTCAAAATCAGCCACGCCATCTTTGTCAGAATCTAGTGGACAACCAGTGGTATCTACTGGAATATTTTCTTTTGTATTTGGACATTTGTCCAAACCATCAGCCACACCATCTTTATCTAAATCGCTGCTGCAACCGATTGAATCAACAGCAAGCCCTTCTTTTGTATTTGGACATTGATCCATTCCATCAGGAACGCCATCTTTATCAAAATCAAGTGGACAACCAGCAGCATCAATAGCAGTTCCAGCAACTGTATTTGGGCATTTGTCTAAATTATCAGCCACGCCATCTTTATCGGAATCAAGAGGGCAACCAACAGAATCTACAGAAACGCCTTCCTTCGTATTTGGACAAAGATCTTTTGCATCAGCTACTCCGTCTTTATCAGAATCTTCTTCACAGCCAGTTGCGTTTACACGAACACCTTCCTTCGTGTTTGGACACTTATCTAATTCGTCGGCAACGCCATCTTTATCAGCATCAAGCGAACAACCAACAGAATCTA
>Ga0233366_1000765_pt1 | contig 10136 bp, 8 predicted proteins | sample ElkDunMinimDraft_23_FD_191536 | JGI IMG/M metagenome (GOLD analysis project Ga0233366, IMG submission 191536) | Fecal eukaryotic communites from dung pellets of Tule Elk in California, USA - Elk Dung C4 | ecosystem: Host-associated > Mammals > Digestive system > Large intestine > Fecal | place...
ACCGAACCGCGACAGCACCCGCCCCCACACCAGCCCGACGCGCACGGGCGTGACGCCCCGCGCGCCCTCCGCGAGACCGCCCGTGCCTCGCGCGGCCTCGACGTCGAGCGACGTGCCGAAGGCGTCCGCGAGCCCGATCGCGACCTGCGCCCCGGCGCCCGGGGTGTCGGCGATGAACAGCACGGCGTCGCCGATGGTCTTCACGACCCGCCCGCCGGCCCCGGCGACGACGTCCCGGGCTGCCGTCTCGAACCGCTGCACGAACAGCGACAGGTCCGTCGACCCCAGACCGGCGGTACGCCGCGTGAAGGACACCATGTCGGCGAACCCCACGGCGCGCGCGAGGGGCAGCAGGCTCCCGTCCACGGTGACGTCACGCAGGTGCCCGAACTCGGCCGCGTAGCGGTCGGCGACCGCTGCGAGGTGCCGCCGGTAGGAGTGCAGGAGCTGCTGCTCCAGCAGCGGTGCGAGGTCCCCCAGCCGGTCGAGCACGAGCAGCCGCGCGGACGTGTCGTCGAGCCCGTACCGGGTCGCCATGTCCTCCACGAGCGCCTCGACCTGCCAGAGCGCGAGCCGGTCCGACGTGTGGCCCAGGGCGCGGACCAGGGTGACGACCGTCCGGAGGTCCAGGCCGTGCTCGACGATGAGAGCGCGCGAGCGTGCGAGGGCCTGCGCGTCGCGCTCGGTGAACATGATGTCGTCGTCGTCGTGGCTCGGCAGCCCCAGGGTCCGCCAGTACATCCGGACGGTCTCGAGGTCGACGCCCGAGAGCCGGGCGAGATCGCGCGCACTGAGCGTGCGAGGACCGCCCAGCAGGAGCTCGTCGAGCTCCTCGGTCGTGCCCCGCGGCGGCGCGGGAGGCACGGGCCCGCCCGGTCCCACCGGGGACGGCGCCAGCGGGTCGGCGCCCGCCGGCCCGCTGTCCTGTCCCTGACGTCCCGGCACGTCACCAGCCTAGTTCACGGGCCTGTGGCGTCGGTCACGCGCACGTGCGTGACGTCGCCCGCGAGCACGCGGTGCGCCGCGCCGTCCGCGCCGCTCACCACGAGCGCACCGTCCGCGGCCAGCCCCGTGGCCGTGCCCACGATCTCGGCGCCGCCGGGCAGCTCGACGCGCACCCGCCGGCCGACGGTCGAGCACACCGACGCGACCTCGTCGACGAGGCCCGCCGCGACGGCGTCGCCACCGTGGTCCGTCCAGCGCCGCGCGACCTGGTCCAGTGCGCTGACCAGCGCGACGAGCACGCTCGCCCGGTCGGCGGACCGGGAACCGGCCAGCGCGAGGGAGGTGGCCCACGGCACCGGCAGCTCGTCGGTGCGCTGGTCGACGTTGACGCCGATGCCCACGGCGACGGCCGGCACGTCCGGCACCGCCTGGGCCAGGACCCCCGCGACCTTGCGCGCCGTGCCCCATCCCGGCACGTGCTCGACCCCGTCCCCGAGGTCGACCAGCACGTCGTTGGGCCACTTGAGGACCGCGGGAACGCCCGCGGTGGCGCGCAGCGCACGCACCGTACCGAGGCCCGCGAGCAGCGGCAGCCAGCCGTACGTCGCCGGACCGGACCGCGGCCACGCGACGAACGTGCACGCCAGGGCGGACCGCGCCGGCATCGTCCACGTGCGACCGGCACGCCCGTGACCGTCGGTCTGGTGCTCGGCGACCAGCAGGCTGCCGTGCGGCCAGGCGTCGGGGTCGGCGCGCAACCCCGCGACCACGTCGTCGTTGGTCGACCCCGCCTCCTCGACGACGTCGAGCCGCGCGAGCGGCCCCGCGGGCGCGAGCAGCAGCTCACGCAACGTGTCGACGTCGAGGGGCTCACGCACGGTCATCGGGCCATCATCGCGCAGCGCCCGCCGCCGGCGCCGCACGAACGGTCGCCGTCGTTCTTGTCGGGTCTCCACAGCCGCCTCCCGGCAACACGGTCGGCGGGGTGCACGCGGCCGACCTGCCCGCACAACTAGCCTCGTCGGGTGACCCAGGACGACTCCCTCGCGCGCAGCGTCGCCACCGACCCCGACCCGACGCCCGCGGACGCCGGACCGGCGCAGCCCGCCCGCACGACCGCGGGCCTGCTCGACGACCTGCGCGCACGGCGCGCCGCCGCCGTCGACGTCCCCGAGGAGAACGCGGTCGCCAAGCAGCACGCGCGCGGCAAGAAGACCGCCCGCGAGCGCATCGAGGCCCTGCTCGACCCGGGGTCGTTCGTCGAGCTCGACGCCTTCGTGCGGCACCGCTCGACCAACTTCGGGCTCGAGCGCAAGCGCATCGCGGGCGACGGCGTGGTCGTGGGCCACGGCACGGTCGACGGCCGTGCGGTGTGCGTGTACTCGCAGGACTTCACCGTCTTCGGCGGGTCCCTGGGCGAGGTGCACGGGCAGAAGATCACCAAGGTCATGGACCTCGCGCTGCGCACCGGCGTACCGCTGGTCGGCATCAGCGACGGTGGCGGCGCACGCATCCAGGAGGGTGTCGCGGGGCTCACGCAGTTCGCGGAGATCTTCCGCCGCAACGTGGCCGCGTCGGGCGTGATCCCGCAGATCAGCCTCATCCTCGGCCCGTCGGCGGGCGGTGCCGTGTACTCGCCCGCCCTGACGGACTTCATCGTCATGGCCGACGGGACGTCCAACATGTTCATCACCGGACCCGACGTGATCCGCGCCGTCACCGGCGAGGACGTCGGGTTCGAGGAGCTGGGCGGGGCGACGACGCACAGCACGCGCTCGGGCGTCGCGCACTACATGGCGTCCGACGAGGACGACGCGATCGACTGGGTCCGCACCCTGCTGGCCTACCTGCCGACCAACAACCTCGCGGACCCGCCGTCGTACGCGCACGAGGCGGACCTGGAGCCGACGGACGACGACCGGGTGCTCGACACGCTCGTGCCGGACTCCGACAACCAGCCGTACGACATGCACACGGTGCTGGAGACGGTCCTGGACGACGGCAGCTTCCTCGAGGTCCAGTCGCTGTACGCGCAGAACGTCGTCGTGGGCTTCGGGCACGTCGAGGGGCACCCGGTCGGCATCGTGGCCAACCAGCCGATGCACATGGCCGGGACGCTCGACATCAACGCCGCGGAGAAGGCCGCGCGGTTCGTGCGCACGTGCGACGCGTTCGGCATCCCGGTGCTGACCTTCGTCGACGTGCCGGGCTTCCTGCCGGGCACCGACCAGGAGTGGAACGGCATCATCCGGCGCGGCGCCAAGCTCATCTACGCGTACGCCGAGGCGACGGTCCCGCTGGTCACCGTGATCACGCGCAAGGCGTACGGCGGTGCGTACATCGTCATGGGCTCCAAGCAGCTGGGCGCGGACGTCAACCTCGCGTGGCCGACCGCCCAGATCGCGGTCATGGGCGCGGGTGGGGCGGTCAACATCCTGCAGCGCGGCGCGCTGAAGACCGTGGCCGAGGCGGGCGGGGACGTCGACGCCGAGCGGCGCCGCCTGACGGCCGAGTACGAGGACGCGATCGTCAACCCGTGGGACGCGGCCGACCGCGGCTACGTCGACGACGTCATCGAGCCGTCGGAGACCCGCGCGCAGGTCGTCCGGGCGCTGCGCCTGCTGCGCAGCAAGCGTGCGAGCCTGCCACCCAAGAAGCACGGGAACATCCCGCTGTGAGGAGCCAGGCATGAACGACGGCAGGCACGACGAGCACGGCCACCCGGACGAGCACGACCCGGCGTCCCACGGGCGCGAGCCGCTCACGGGCGTCGACGCGGGCGAGCTGCACGGGACCGTCGAGGAGCTGGCCGCGGCGCTGCACGCGTACGTCGAGACGGCGGTGGGCGTCCGCGCGGAGTTCGGTGCACGCGAGGCCGACGAGGACCCGCGCGTGCTGGCGCTCGAGGGACGCGTCGGCAGCCTGAACGCACGGCTCTACGACCTGCTCCACGCCCGCCTGGGCCTGCACGCGGACCTCACGGGCATGACCTGGGACGACGGCGACGGCGACGCCGACACTCCCACCGAGCCCGGCGACCACGACACGTTCCACCTCGGGTTCGTGGTCGAGCTCCCCCCGACGGTCACCGACCTGACGCTCGACGCGGTCATCGACCTCGTCGACGACGGCGGCGCGCAGATCGCCCACACCCTCACCGAGCGCGGCTACGTCGTCGGCGAGTGGGGTGCCGGCCGCGGAGCGCCCGTGCTGCTCGACGACGAGGACGACGAGGACGACCTGTGAGCGCGCAGGAGCGGGACGCGACGCGCTCCGACTCACACGTGCACGTGGTCCGCGGCACGCCGGACGACGACGAGCTGGCTGCCCTCGTCGCGGGCCTCGTCGCAGCGGCCGGCCGCCGCGCCCCGCACGACGAGGACACGGACGGACCCGCCCGTGCGGCGCGGGCACGGTGGGTCGCACCGGGACGGCTGCGCGGGACCACCGTGGCGTCGCGCGGGCCGGACGCCTGGCGTTGGAGCCTGCGCCTCGACGCATAGGGTGGCCGACGTGACGTCTCCTGCCGCCTCCCGTCCGGTCAGCCCTGTCGACGCCGTCGCCGACGCCCACGTGGTCACGTCGGCGCGGCTGAACCCGGTGGAGGCGACCTCCCTGGGGATCCCGGGGCACGAGCGGGAGCTGACGGACTTCTCCCCCGACGCCGCGGCGGAGCGCGCCGCAGCCGCGCGGTCGACCCTCCTCGCGCTCGAGGCGCTGGCGCCGGCGGACGCGGTCGACGACGTGACGGTCGCCGCGATGCGGTACTCACTCGGTCTCGAGGTCGAGCTCCACGACACGGGTGAGCAGGCGCGCCTGCTCAACAACATCTCCTCGCCGCCCCAGCAGGTCGTCGAGGTCTTCGACCTCATGGCCACCGACTCCGAGCAGGCGTGGGACGACGTCGCGGCGCGCCTCGCGGCCGTGCCGGCGTCCATCGCGTCGTACGTCACGTCGCTGCGCTCGGTCGCGGCGCGCGGGGACGTCGCCGCGGTCCGCCAGGTCGAGGCGGTCATCGTGCAGGCCCAGGAGGTCGCCGACCCGCAGCGGTCCGCGTTCACGCGCCTCGTGCGCGGGTCGGACGCCCAGCGGGTCCTGGGGGACGACCACCCCCTGCGCGCCGACCTGGAGCGTGCCGCGGACGCCGCACGCGGCGCGTACGCCGACCTCGCGCGCGTGCTGGCCGACGAGCTGGCGCCGCAGGCCCCGCAGGAGGACGGCGTCGGACGCGACCGGTACGCGCTGTGGTCCCGGCACCACGTGGGCGCCGCGCTGGACCTCGACGAGACCTACGCCTGGGGGCTCGAGGAGCTCGCGCGCGTGCAGGCCGAGCAGGCGGCGCTGGCGACGCAGATCGCCGGACCGGGCGCGAGCGTCGCGGACGCCGTCGCCCTCCTCGACGCCGACCCCGCACGGCAGCTGCCCGACACCGCGGCCCTGCAGGCCTGGATGCAGGCGACGTCGGACGCGGCGATCGAGGCGCTCGACGGGTCCCACTTCGACATCCCCGTGCCCGTGCGCACGCTCGAGTGCCGCATCGCGCCGTCGCACACGGGTGCCATCTACTACACCGGTCCGAGCGACGACTTCAGCCGGCCGGGGCGCATGTGGTGGTCCGTGCCGCACGACGTCACGTCGTTCTCGACGTGGCGCGAGCGCACGACCGTCTACCACGAGGGCGTCCCCGGGCACCACCTGCAGATCGCGCAGGCGGTGTTCGAGCGCGCGACGCTCAACTCGTGGCGCCGGCTCGCCGCGTGGACGTCCGGCCACGGCGAGGGCTGGGCGCTGTACGCCGAGCGGCTGATGGCCGAGCTGGGCTTCCTCGACGACCCGGGCGACCGGCTCGGCATGCTCGACGGGCAGCGGCTGCGCGCCGCCCGCGTCGTCTTCGACCTCGGGATGCACCTCGGCCTGCCGGCACCGGCCGAGGTCGGCGAGGCGTGGACCCCGGAGTCCGGCTGGAAGTTCCTGCAGGCCAACGTGAGCATGCCCGAGTCGATGCTGCGGTTCGAGTACACGCGCTACCTCGGCTGGCCGGGCCAGGCGCCGTCCTACAAGGTCGGCCAGCGCCTCTGGGAGCGGGCGCGGGACACCGCACGCGAGTCGGCGGCCGCCCGCGGCCGTGTGTTCGACCTGCGCGACTTCCACGCCCGCGCGCTCGCGCTCGGGTCCGTCCCGCTCGCGGTGCTGCCGGGCGCGCTCGCGGGCTGACCGCGCGCCCCGCCGGGGGCACGGCGGCGGCGCGGCGGCTCAGACGAACAGCGTCCAGCCGTACCGGGCGAAGACGACGGCCGCGAACAGCACCAGGACCGCGACGGTGACGAACCAGTCGTTGCCGGACGCGACGAAGCGGCGCCCCCACGGGCCCCAGCGTCCGGGCAGGTTGAGGTGGCCGTCACGCACGTTGATCCGCGTGATGCCCGCCCACACCAGGGTGGTCGTCACGGTGATCAGCAGGCACCAGGGGCACAGCGCCTTGATGACGAAGAACGACTGCTGGAACAGCCACCAGGCGAACAGCAGACCCGCCGTGTAGATCGCCTGGGCGCTGAGCATGAACCACCGCGGGAAGATCACGCCGCCGAGCATCGCGACGGCCACCGTGATGACGATGGCCTCGGCAGCGATCCCGAGGAACGCGTTGGGGAAGCCGAACAGCTCCGCCTGCCAGGTCGCGCCGACCTTCCCGCACGAGATCACCGCGTTGAGGTCGCAGCTCAGCGCGGCCGTGGTGTCCGTCGCCTTGGCGACCGCGATCGGGATGGCCTCGTACGACAGCACGAACGACGTGTACAGCCCGATGAGCCCGGAGACGATCATCTCGATGGCCGTGCGCCGCCGCCACGGCAGCGGCGCGGGCCGGAGCAGGTCCGGGTCGTCGTCGAGGACGGCGACGGCGTCGTCGTCGAGCAGGTCGTCGTGCTCGTCGATGCCGTCGGCGACCCCGCCGCCGCGCACGTCCTGGGTGGTGTCCTTCACCGTGGCCTCCTCGCCCCTGCAGGTCCGACGCGTCATTGTGCCCTGCCGACCTGTGAGACGCGGAGGGTACGACGTCCTGGCGTCCCCGCGGCGTCCCCGCAGCCGCGTCGCGGACGCCCGCTGAGGTTAGGGTCGGCCCGTGACCCGGCTCCTGCTCGCCTCCGCCTCCCCCGCCCGCCGCACGACGCTCGCCGCCGCGGGGCTCGACCCGCTCGTCGTCGTCTCGACCGTCGACGAGGACGCCGTGCTCGCCGCCGCGCGCGAGCGCTTCGGCGACCTCGAGCCCGCCGACGCGGTGCTCGTGCTCGCGCAGGCCAAGGCGGAGGACGTCGCACGGCGTCTCGACGACGTCGACGTCGAGGGCTGGGACGACCCCGACGACGTCGTGGTGCTGGGGTGCGACTCGATGCTCGAGCTGGACGGTGAGGTCCTCGGCAAGCCCGCCGACGCCGACGACGCGGTCGCGCGCTGGCGTGCCATGCGCGGGCGGTCGGGGGTCCTGCACACGGGCCACTGGCTGGTCGACGAGCGCGACCCGGCCGACGGGGGCACGCGGGCGACGCTCGGCGCGACGGCGTCGACGGTCGTGCACTTCGCCGACCTCTCCGACGACGAGGTCGCCGCGTACGTGGCGACCCGTGAGCCCCTCGCCGTCGCGGGCGCGTTCACGCTCGACGGCCTGGGCGGCCCCTTCGTCGAGCGCATCGAGGGCGATCACCACAACGTGGTGGGCGTGAGCCTGCCCCTGCTGCGTCACCTGCTCGCGGACATCGACCTGACGGTGCCGGCCCTCTGGCGCCCCTGACCCCTCGGCACGCGTCCGCGCGCGTGGTGGGTTCCTACAAGACCCGCCCGGGGCCCGTTGAAGGGTTGCCGCAATCTTGCGGCGACGCCCCTGACGCGGCACGGACGTGCGGCGCTCGCGCGCTACGGTGAGCCGTGCCCCTCATGACCAAGGTCCTTGTCGCGAACCGCGGTGAGATCGCCGTCCGCATCGCCCGTGCCTGCCGTGACGCCGGTGTCGCGTCCGTCGCCGTGTACTCGGACACCGACCGGGACGCGCTGCACGTGCACGTCGCGGACGAGGCGTACGCGCTCGACGGTGCCCGCGCGGCGGACACCTACCTCGACATCGCCAAGCTCCTCGACGTCGCCCGCCGGTCGGGAGCCGACGCGGTGCACCCCGGCTACGGGTTCCTCGCGGAGAACGCGCAGTTCGCGCAGGCCGTGATCGACGCGGGTCTGGTGTGGATCGGCCCGCCGCCGTCGGCGATCGAGTCGCTGGGCGACAAGGTGAGCGCACGGCACATCGCGCAGCGTGCCGGCGCGCCGCTGGTGGCGGGCACCCCGGAGCCGGTCCAGGACGTGTCCGAGATCCACGCGTTCGCCGCCGAGCACGGCCTGCCGATCGCCATCAAGGCGGCGTTCGGCGGCGGCGGACGCGGGTTGAAGGTCGCCCGCGAGGCCGACGAGATCGACGAGATGTTCGAGTCCGCGGTCCGCGAGGCCGTCGCGGCGTTCGGGCGCGGCGAGTGCTTCGTCGAGCGCTACCTCGACCGTCCGCGCCATGTGGAGACGCAGTGCCTCGCCGACGCGCACGGCACCGTCGTCGTCGTCTCGACGCGGGACTGCTCGCTGCAGCGACGCCACCAGAAGCTGGTGGAGGAGGCGCCCGCGCCGTACCTGAGCGACGAGCAGAACCGCGCCCTGGTCTCCGCGTCGCAGGCCATCCTGCGCGAGGCGGGGTACGTGGGTGCCGGCACGTGCGAGTTCCTCGTGGGCAGCGACGGGACGGTCTCGTTCCTCGAGGTCAACACGCGCCTGCAGGTGGAGCACCCGGTCAGCGAGGAGATCAGCGGCATCGACCTCGTCCGCGAGCAGCTGCGGATCGCCGCGGGCGAGCCGCTGGGGTACACCGAGGTCACCACGCGCGGGCACTCCATCGAGTTCCGCATCAACGGCGAGGACCCGGCCGCAGGGTTCCTGCCCGCGCCGGGACGCATCACCCGCCTGCGCTTCCCGTCCGGGCCGGGCGTGCGCGTCGACTCCGGCGTCGTCGAGGGCGACACCGTGTCCGGCATGTTCGACTCGATGATCGCCAAGGTGATCGTCACGGGTGCCACGCGCCGGCAGGCCGTCGAGCGCGCGCGCCGCGCACTCGCCGAGCTCGAGGTCGTCGGCATCCCGACGGTCACGCCGTTCCACCGGGCGGTGCTCGAGGCCGAGGCGTTCGTCCCCGCCGACGACGCGCAGCCGTTCACCGTGCACACCCGGTGGATCGAGACGGAGTTCGCCGAGACCGTCGCAGGGCTCGGAGGCGCGGCCGCACCGGCCCAGGACGAGGAGCAGCTGCCCGACGGACAGCTGGAGCGGGTCGTCGTCGAGGTGGGCGGCAAGCGGCTCGAGGTCGTGCTGCCCGCGGCACTCGGCCTGGGGCGCGGGTCGGGCTCGGGAGCCGGGCGGCTCGGTGGCGGCCGTCAGGGCGCCGCGCCCCGGCGCACGGCACGTGCCCGTGCCGCGCGGACCGGCGGGTCCAACGGCACGGTGCTCTCCTCCCCCATGCAGGGCACGATCGTCAAGGTCGCGGTGGCCGAGGGCGCGCAGGTGGCCGAGGGCGACCTCGTGGTGGTGCTGGAGGCCATGAAGATGGAGCAGCCGCTCGTCGCGCACCGCGCGGGCACCGTGCAGTCCCTGACGGCGGCCGTCGGGGCCAACGTCAGCGCGGGCGGCGCGATCTGCGACATCGTCGGCTGACGCGGGCGTGACCAGCCGCGGGCAGGGCCGTCCGGGCGACGGGTGGGTCATGTGCGGGTGCGGCGCCCGGCACTGGGGCCTGCACGGGGCAGCCGGGTTGCTGCTCGCGCGGCGGGGGGCCGACGGCCGGGCGACGCACGTCGTGCTGCAGCACCGCGCGCCGTGGAGCGACCAGGGCGGCACCTGGGCGCTGCCGGGGGGCGCGCGCGAGCCGGACGAGACCGCCGTCCAGGCGGCGCTGCGCGAGGCGCACGAGGAGGCGGGGATCGACGCGTCGGTCGTCGCGGTGCGCGGCGAGCACGTCCTGACCCACCCCGACTGGTCCTACACGACCGTCCTCGCGGACGCGCTGGCGCCGTTCACACCCACCGCGACCGACGCGGAGAGCATCGAGGTGGCCTGGGTCGCGCTCGACGACGTCGTCGACCGCCCCCTGCTCCCCGCCTTCGCGGACG
>Ga0233366_1000766_pt1 | contig 10134 bp, 10 predicted proteins | sample ElkDunMinimDraft_23_FD_191536 | JGI IMG/M metagenome (GOLD analysis project Ga0233366, IMG submission 191536) | Fecal eukaryotic communites from dung pellets of Tule Elk in California, USA - Elk Dung C4 | ecosystem: Host-associated > Mammals > Digestive system > Large intestine > Fecal | place...
GGTATTCCTGGCTGGACCACAAGATGATTTCCTCACTGAAGCGAGAGAGATGCATCATCAAAATCGATGAATGATTGAGAAACTCCGCTATAAAGTCCCGATCGCTGACCGCGTCAAGGCTATTCTCATAAATCCCATCAAATCCGAGCAATTCAGCTGTCATATGGCGGTCAATCGGGAATGTGGTACCAGCGAGCGCTCCTGCCCCAAGGGGGGAGAGATTGATTCTCTTCAAGCTGTCTATAAGCCGCCCTTTATCTCGCTCAAGCATCCAGAAATAGGCCATGAAATGATGGCCGAGCGAAATGGGCTGAGCTCGCTGCAGGTGAGTATATCCAGGCACAATCGTCTCCACATGTTTCTCGGCAACATCGATTAATGTTTTCTGGAACTCCTCGATGGTCGTGATGATTTCTTCGACCTGATGGCGCAGATAAAGGTGCATATCTGTCGCCACTTGGTCATTCCGGCTCCTTGCGGTGTGAAGCTTGCCCCCAACAGGGCCGATTTCATCAATCAATAGCTTCTCCAGATTCAAATGAATATCTTCATAGTCAACGGAAAAGGGAAGTTCCCCCTTCTCGGCCTTTACTTTTAAGGAAGAGAGCCCTTCTTTAATAACTCTTTCCTCTTCCTTCGTAAGGATTCCGCAGGAGCCTAGCATTTGTACATGTGCCAGGCTCCCTTCAATGTCTTCCATCACTAGCTCTTGGTCAAATGAGATGGAAGCGCCGAAGGAATCAATCCATTCCTCAGCTGTTTTGGTAAACCTTCCGCCCCAAAGTTTTTTCACACCGTCACCTTCTTTTGGATATGCACTTGGCTGTTCACTTTTGTCGGTAAGCCCCAGAGATTGATGAACCCAACCGCGCTCGTATGATCAAACTCATCAGCAGATGTATAGGTAGCTAATTTCTCATCATATAGAGAATAAGCAGATTTACGGCCTTCCACAATGGCGTGGCCTTTAAAAAGCTTCACACGCACAATGCCTGTTACATGGCTTTGTGATTGTTTCAAGAAAGCAAGCAGAGAGTCCTTCAAAGGAGAGAACCATAATCCATCATAGATAAGCTCCGTCAGCTTCTTCTCAATAACCGGCTTGAAATGAGCCAGTTCCTTCACCATAGTCAAATCTTCCAATTCCTTATGGGCTTTAATCAGCGTAATCGCACCCGGGCACTCATACACTTCCCTTGACTTGATGCCGACAAGACGATTCTCTACATGGTCAATTCTTCCCACCCCATGCTTGCCTGCCATTTCATTGAGGGTAAGAATCAACTGTGCCAATGGATATTCCTTTCCATTTAAAGCAAATGGAACACCTTCATTAAAAAGGATTTCAACGGTATCAGGCACATCAGGCGTATTCTCAAGGGCACATGTCAGATCATAAGCACCCTCAGGCGGTGCAGCCCACGGATCCTCCAGCACGCCGCATTCATTGCTGCGTCCCCATAGATTTTGGTCAATCGAATAAGGGCTGTCTAGATTAATGGGTATTGGTATATTGTTTTCCTTTGCATATTGGATTTCCTCTTCACGGGACCAGCTCCATTCTCGGACAGGAGCAAGAACCTTTAAGCCTGGATTCAATGCTTGGATGGATACCTCAAAGCGGACTTGGTCATTGCCTTTTCCTGTGCAGCCATGGGCAACAGCGACCGCGTTTTCCTTCTCTGCAACCTCAACAAGCTTCTTCGCAATCAGCGGTCTTGAAAGAGCAGAGACCAGCGGGTATTTCCCTTCATACAAGGCATGTGCTTGTAAGGCAACGAGCGCGAATTCCTGTGCGAACTCTTCTTTCGCATCAATGACATAAGAGCTGCAGGCACCCACCTTGATGGCTTTCTCCTTAATGAATTCCAAGTCTTTTCCTTCACCAACATCGAGACAGCAAGCGACGACATCATACCCCTTTTCTTTCAGCCACGGGATGGCCACCGATGTATCTAATCCGCCTGAGTAGGCAAGCACTACTTTCTCCTTTGTCATATTCCTGTTCCCTCCATTGTATGATGTATATTTATTCATTAGATTATGTTTTTATGCAATTAATATGATATTCACTATAACAATCTTAAAATGCTTTTTCAAGCATTTGTTTTGAAAATACTTAATTTTTTATTCAAATGAAAAAGGCAAAGTGTATGTACCTCTCGAATTTGTCTTAAAGAATCGTTATTCTGAGGATAGTTGTATACAATAAAAGGTGATAAACAAGAGGAGGCCTCATATTTATGGAAATGTATTTTGTACATGACAAACGGCTTGGCATCGACGTTCCCAGTCTCAAATGGAACTGGGCCAGTTATTCAGCAGATACTCAATCTGAGATTCTTTTGCACTGGGAAGAGATTAAGGGGACCATCCCAGACCGGGTAAAGGAGCTCGAAGCGCAAATCAACGAAAAATTACATGATTTAAATGAGGAAGAGGACTTTGAAAGGTCCTGTTTAATCAATGATGAGATTTCTGAACTCGCCTCATGCATAAATGACCTCTGGATTTGGTTTCGGACAAATGAGGAGCTATCAGGCAAGGCACATAAATAAGCATATAAAAAACCGCTCCATCAATGGAACGGTTCATCGGTCTTTCCTGATCTCGCGCAATATATGGCCGAGCTCTGGAATGATTAATTTATTCATGGCCAAACGGACGGCTCCGCTCGACCCAGGTGTTGAGAAAACGGGAGTATCTCCAATAACGCCTGCACTCGCTCTTGACAGCATTGCAGCAGAACCTATATCTTCCTGGAAGCTAAGCATACGAAACAGCTCTCCAAAACCAGGTATCTCCTTCTCATATAGCTCAGACAGAGCTTCTATCGTAACATCACGTTTGGCAATGCCAGTACCTCCATTAGTCAGCACGCAATCAATACCTTTATCCTGACTAGCTCGAATGACTGCCTCCCTAATTTGTGCTGCTTCATCTTTGACAATCTCCCGGCCTGCCACCTCGTGGCCTGATGCCTCAATTAACTCCATCATTATCTGTCCGCTCTTGTCACTTTCCATATCTCTCGTATCGCTGATGGTGATGATCTGGCAGCGCACGATTTTAGGAGCCTCTTTCTTATGGATGTATGTACTGGATTGGCTCATTTTCATTCGCCTTCTTTATCTCTTAAATAGCGGTATTTATAGAACTGATTTGCGAAGGTCGTGACATTCTTGGTAAGCCGGTAGTTCGCTTGGCTGCCGATGGCAAGACTGATGATCGGCACTCCTTTTAGCATCTGCTTGCGGAAGAAGTAAATAGCGAGCACCTTGAGCATTTGTTTAATTGGCTGATCAAACCAAAAGACGTTGCTCATTTCTTCCCCCTCATAGAAGTAATCAGATGGCTTTTCTAAGTCCTCCATAAGATCATCCCAGAAATATTTCTGCATTCGCTTTGGCATTGTGCCGGCATGGAATACCTTCAGTGACAAGGTGGTTTCATATGGCGTGCTGAGATCATACCCATAGGATAGGCCAATGAGCTGGATGCTCCGCAAATTAATGACCATCTGCGCTGGCAGGTCGGACGCAAGCGCCCATCCGCCATTGGCTGCTGAAATGCCTCCTTGAACAAGGGAATACATTCTATGGCGTGCCATTTGCTGCTCTGCGATATACGCCAGCCGGTCAATCGGCATCTCCCTCAAACCTTCAATATCTTTGACATGTTCATCGAATACACGGGCATTTGTAAGAATTCGGTTTCTCGCATCAGCCTGGAACTGAGATTCATGAATCATGGAGTGCAAATGGAAAAGCCAGTTATCGAGCTTTGCAAAGAACTCCTCCTGTACAGATTCAGGCAACAGCGTGAACAAGCTTTCAATCAATCGATCATAATAGGCTTCAAAGTCTGTCGGTTCATCAGACCGCATTTCACTTTCCCACGTCTTTAATTCCTGTAAGATTATGTCTTCCCTCTCTGTAAGCGCCATTTGATCACCTCTTCTTTAATTAACATGTATATAGAGTATAACATACCTCCTTCCTATTCTTTCACATTCAGACAGAGGCTAGTCGATGAAGTTTTCCTGAGCCACTCAATAGAAAAAAGACCATGAATGCAAAGCATTCACAGTCTCTTTGTTAAGCGATTATTTTGTTAAGCGAACAACGTCACGAGCAATCATTACCTCTTCATCAGTAGGAATGATGATGACCTTAACTGGAGAGTAAGGGTGGTTAACGAATTTCTCTTCGCCTCTCACGTTGTTAGCGTCTTGATCCCAGTATACGCCCATGAATTCTAGGCCGCGAAGAACACGCGCACGAATTTCAGCACTGTTTTCACCGATACCAGCTGTGAAGATGATTGCATCAACGCCATTCATTTTCGCAGCGTAAGAACCGATGTATTTGTGAATGCCATCAGAGAACTTAGACAATGCTAACTCAGCGCGAGCGTTTCCTTTCGCTGCTTCATCCTCGATGTCACGCAAGTCGCTTGAGAATCCAGATACACCAAGCATACCGCTCTTCTTGTTAAGGATATTTATTACTTCATCAGCTGTGCTGTCTGTTTTCTCCATCAAGTATGGAATCAACGCAGGGTCCAAGCTACCAGAACGAGTTCCCATTGTTAATCCTTCTAGAGGAGTGAAGCCCATTGTTGTATCAATGGATTTTCCGCCCTCGATTGCTGTGATACTTGCACCGTTACCAAGGTGGCAAGAGATCAAACGAAGTTGTTCAAGCGGACGTTTAAGCAATTCAGCCGCACGTTCAGACACATATTTATGAGATGTGCCATGGAAACCGTACTTACGGATGCCATACTCTTTGTAGTATTCATACGGCAAGCTGTAAAGGTAAGAAGCCTCAGGCATTGTTTGGTGGAAAGCTGTATCAAATACGGCAACAGCAGGAACATTTGGCAATACATTGCGGAATGCTTTAATACCTGTTGCATTTGCCGGGTTGTGAAGTGGAGCAAGCTCAGAAAGCTGCTCGATTTGTGCAAGCACTTCATCCGTGATTACAGCCGAATCAGTGAAGATTTCTCCGCCGTGAACGACACGGTGGCCAATACCTTCGATTTCATCAAGTGAGTTGATGATTTTGTGTTCTGTTAGCTTTTCTAACAAAAGATTAACTGCCACAGAATGGTCAGGAATATCTGTTACGATAGTTTTCTTTTCACCATCCACAGTAATAGAGAAGATAGAATCAGCCAAGCCAATTCTCTCTACGATTCCTTTTGTGATTACTTTTTCTTCGGGCATTTCAAATAACTGAAATTTTAATGAGGAACTACCCGCATTTATCGCGATAATTTTAGACATTTAAATCACAGCTCCTATAATTTATCCATAGTGATATAATTTTAAAATTAAACCTCGACTCCAATTAAACCATTGAAGTCAGGTTCTAGCAATAGAATTATTTACATGTTAACGCTTGCACAATAAATTTCATTATTTTCACATAATTCCAACATCTCAAAAAAACGAATGAATTACAGGAGCTTTGCCATGATTATTTTTCTGCCTTGATCCAATTATCGATTTTGTTCAGCATAGCGGCTGTCGCATTCTTGTCTGACAATTTCGGCATATTGACTAGCAGCACTTGTTTTGGCGCTTTTACTCCATCACCAGCTTTTTGCAGAATTAGGATGCTTTTCGCTGACTGCTTGGATTTAAACATGCTCTCCGGCAATTGAATAAGCCCTTGGATATATCCGTGATCATGAATAAATTGGTTTAATGCAGGGGCTTCAGAGGTCGTAAACAGATCATTTGGTACAAGGAAGAAAAGATAGCCTCCATCCTTAGAGTAGGTAAAGCCTTGTTCAATGAAAAGATGATGGGCATAGGACATTGAATCTGAATCCTTCGCTCTTACCTTAAATTCCTTCGCACGCTCATTATCCGGGTAATAGCCTACCGGCAAATCACAGATTACGACATCGGCTGGGGCAATGAACAACGGCTGCAAGCTGTCCTGGTGCAAGAAATGGACAGGCATACCCAGCAAATTCGCACCTGTATAAGCGAGTTTGACCAATGTTTCGTCTACTTCAATCCCAGTGGCATTCAATTGCTTGCCGCTCAAGACATTCATGACAGAAAAGAGCAGATTCCCTGTCCCAACAGCAGGGTCAAGGACAGACAATGCTTCTTGCTTTGCCGTAAACTTCTCCAACAGATAAGCAAACATGAAGCCAATCGCGTCAGGGGTCATTTGATGATTCGGCTGCACATGCGTGCGCATAGCTTTCAAAATGGCCAATTGCCATCCTTTTCGGATATCTTCCTTGCTGAATTGGTCAAGATGAATTTCCTGATAGCTTTTCTTTAGTTTCTTTACGGTTATCTCACTGAGTTCATCCTGCAGTACATCGCCCTGGAAAAGATTTTCTCCTGTTTCGGCGATGGCCTCCAGTTCAGTCCCGCCCAATTCTTCTTGAATGATTTTCGCGGTACTTGTGATTAGCTCATATATTTGTTCAACTTTTGTTGTATTCATAGCGTTTCCTCCAACTTCGTCCACTATTCTTTTACCCATTGTAGTATTACATCCTATAAAGAACAAGTATCACCTTTTCTGAGAGGGATAAACATTTCGAGGACGAAAAGGGCTATTTAAATAAAGAATTTTCCGTAAATTCAATTGGACAAAAAAGAACCCAGGCTTTACGGTTCTTGCTGAACCTTCCTGGATTCCTCCGTGTATCTCAATCTCGTGTTAGTTTGCTGCCTTTGCCGCTTTAATTGCCGCCTTGTCATTCACATATTCCACTTATGTAACCTTATCTTGGCTATCTACGACAAATACAGAACGCGCAAGTAAACGCAATTCTTTAATGTACACGTCGGTATGCCTCTCCAAAGGATAATTCTCCATGGTCAGAAACCGTTACGATATTTTCAAGTCCAGCTGCCGCACGCCAGCGCTTTTGCGCAAATGGCAAATCAACACAGACCGTGATGACTTCAACATTATCCAAGTTGGCCGCTTATCATTGAACTTACGGGTTTGCGCGTCACAAACGCCTGTGTCAATATGGAGTTGTGATTCACGCGAAAATGTAAAAGAACCCCAAACTTGAGGTCCTCGTGAGTGTATCTTATTCAGCTACGTTTGCTGCTTCAAGCGCCGCTTCATAGTTTGGATGTGTAGTGCCTTCTGGAACATACTCTACGTATGTAACTTTATTATCACTGTCGACTACGAAAACAGAACGTGCTAATAAACGAAGTTCTTTCATCAACACCCCATAAGCTTCTCCAAATGAAGCATCTCGGTGGTCAGATACAGTCATAACGTTTTCTAAGCCTGCCGCTGCACACCAACGTCTTTGTGCGAATGGTAGGTCCATGCTTACTGTTATAACCACAACATTTTCTAACTTATCCGCTTCTGCGTTGAATTTACGAGTTTGAGCGTCGCATACCCCAGTATCAAGAGAGGGAACTACACTAAAGATTCTTACTTTTCCTTCTGTATCTTTTAAAGTTACTGGAGACAAATCATTACCAAGAGTGGTAAAATCCGGCGCATTGTCCCCTACTTTCACTTCCGTTCCGATCAATGTAACCGGATTTCCTTTAAAAGTCACGTTCGCCACATTAATTCCTCCTCAATAGTCTGAATTTTTCATTCATTCTAAGTATAGAGTTTCAGCTATCCTTTGTAAAAAGCTATGATTGAAAATTTCACAAAAACAAACCACATCTCATTAGCAAGATGCGGTCTCTGTTCGTTTAATCCATGCTATCTAGACCAGATGTTTGCTGGTCATTTTGCATCCCTTTTCCTTTTTTCGAGAGCATGGAACTTACCTTATCGACTGCAACTGGGGTTGCTTCCATTAATTTTTCGATGAGATGAGTGCTCTCGTCAAGATGCAGCATTTTGATTCCTTGGGAGCTGACAATCAAGAAGGCAATTGGGGTAATGTATACGCCTCCTGCACTTCCCCCTCCAAAGGGGTGTCTGTGGTTCTCTGCATCCGGACCGCTAATTTGATAGTCACTGCCGCCTGCCGCATAACCAAATGCCACCTTCGATACGGTCATAATGACGCTCCCATCCGGGGTTTCGACAGGGTCACCAATAATCGTGTTCACATCTACCATGCTTCTCAAGTTTTCCATCGCCGAATTCATTAATCCGCCAATAGGATGATTAGACATAATATACCCTCCTGTTAGGCCATTTGATTTTTGCCCTTATGGCTTTGTCCGCCTGTATTATGCAGCTGCTTTTTTCTTTGCATAAACCGGGCTAATTTCCATATAGCTTTTATAGCGTTTGCCATTCTGACCTTTCCTATGCATCCAAAATGAAGCTCAAGAGGTTTCTTCATCATGAAATAGGGAACAACTTCAGTTTTCGGTATGACGATTAATTGGAAAAAGTGACCCATAACAGCAACAGCCGCACTGACAATCCCCCATAACAATCCCGTTGCCATCGCCGTCTTCGGCGCATCCTCCGCCCCATAGGACAAGGAAATCTCAAGACTCGTCAATTGGATATCTGAGGTGATTTCCTTTGTTGCCGATCCGTATTCTTTTAGTTCTGTCAAAGACCTGGCAATGACCCGTAAAGAACCATCCATCTCATCAATCGACGGTTCTTCCTGTATGCTCTCTGTCTCATCCTTCTTCACTTCCCCCACCGGCGGACCTATTTTTACTTTTTTCTCATAATGCAGCAGCCCGCGCCACATTCGTATCTTGACTTCCGCCTCATTTTTCTGGAAGTTCTTATCATAAATAACCGACACCGTTACTGGCGATAGCAAGAACACGGCAAACAATCCGAGCAGCGAAAAGCTGCATGCAAATAGAATGACCAAGCTGAACACCCCCATCTATTATCAAGCAAACAGTATGGACAACAGACATATAAAATAAACCCGCCTGCTGCCAGGCGGGTTCATGCTTCTTATATCTAATGGATTTCACCGCTCCTTATCGAGCAGGACAGCCGTGTCACTGAACATGTCATGGAAGCCTTGCTTGCGCGGGTTAAAAGCGACAACGATATAGCCGAGCAAGAAAAAGGCGGAGATATATCTTCCTATCCATTCTCTAAACAATAATGTCTTCCAGTCCAGTTTATCTCTCGTGAGCGAAATAACATGCACCCCCATGACCATCTTGCCTAAGGTTTTTGCAAACAGGAGCGTCATAATGAAAAAGTATCCGAAAAAAACGATGGAATCAATCACCGTGAACGGCGAAAAGATTCCGCTGCTGTCAATCGGTATATCAAGCAAACGAAAAATCGGCTTGATGAAAAGCCGGCTGATGCTCCCGACAATCAGGCCATCAATGATATAAGCCCAAAATCTCATCCAAAATCCGGCACGGGGCAGGTTCATGATCTCTTGAGAAAAATTATCCGTTTTCTGTGTATTGATGTCTTCTTGTTCAGTTAAGCTGGTCTCATGTGTATCCGTCATTCCCCTGCCTCCTTACTCTCCGGAATATAGGTACATCAGTTGCGGAGATTGATTTTCGGTCATTATTTCTTTAATGATGCTTGCCTCATCATTTCCGCCAATCCACTGCGCGAGCTTCAAGTTCAGCATTGAACCAAGGCCAATGGAATCCGTCAGCTTAACGACAGCTGCATCCTCCAGCCCCTCGTTTTTCTTCATGCCAGCGATTGCATCATCCAAGTAACCGAGCTCATCCACGAGATTCAGCTCCTTCGCTTGACGGCCGTCATAGATTCGGCCATCCGCCACTTTCCTGACCTCTTCCTTCGACATGCCTCTTCCTTCCGCAATGACAGTAACAAATTGGCTATAAGAGTTATCCACGAGGGATTGCATAATGTTCTTCTCTTCCTCAGTCATATCACGGAAGGAGTTACCTATATCCTTGAACTCCCCGCTTTTGATGGTAACCATATCAATGCCATACTTCTCGGCAAATCCTTCAAAATTAAAGCTTTGCATGATGACGCCAAGCGATCCTGTCAATGTCTCAGGACTTGCATAGATTTGATCGGCAGGAGCTGAGACATAATAGCCGCCAGAGGCTGCCATTGAGCCCATGGACACATAAACCGGTTTGCCCGCCTCTTTGATGGCCTGGATTTTCCGGTGGATTTCAGCACTCTCATGAACCCCTCCGCCTGGTGAGTTCACCTCCAGCACAAGGCC
>Ga0233366_1000768_pt1 | contig 10069 bp, 14 predicted proteins | sample ElkDunMinimDraft_23_FD_191536 | JGI IMG/M metagenome (GOLD analysis project Ga0233366, IMG submission 191536) | Fecal eukaryotic communites from dung pellets of Tule Elk in California, USA - Elk Dung C4 | ecosystem: Host-associated > Mammals > Digestive system > Large intestine > Fecal | place...
AGTTCATTAAAAGAATGAAATAATTTTTATATATTTGCCAAAGTTTCTTTGAAATTTTGGCATTTATTTCTATTTTATGGATGTATTTAAATAATTTACTTATGAATCCAGACGTAAATATTGAAGATTTCGTAACAACCAATTACCTTATGAAACTTGGTTTTAAATACGATGATACAGCTCCTGAAGGGGTAATCCGTATGAAACATAATAGAATATGTGATCATCATATCTCTATTACATTTAATATTCTTCCATCAGATATGGGATTTTTTGGAGCTACTTATGGTTTCTTTCATCGTAATGATCAATATAATAGAATCACACGTAAATATCATTTCAAAGATACTGTACTTACAAGAACAGAATTTGAAGCTATTATGCTTGATGTTTACGGAAATGAAAGAAACGTTAAAGACGTTTTGAGACATAACAATATTAAGGACTAATTTAAAAGAATAAATATTATGGAAAGAAGATTTACACCGCAGTACCCAATTAAGTCAAATCCAATGTTGGACAAGGATTTCTATAAGGAGTTTCATGGTCGTTGCCTTCCAAAGGGTATGACTAAGTCAGTATCATATTTCACTCCTCGTAAGTCTCGTGTAGATATGTGGCCAGAAGTTGTCGTTCATGGTTATCAAGCATTCATCAAGCAGCATTTGATTGATGGATGGAATCGTGATTTCTTCTGTAGACCTAAGGATGAGGTTGTTGAGGAATATGCTCGAATCATTGAGAATACTATGGGTCAGTGTGATAGAGCTCGAGTAGTTAAGCTTCATGATCTCGGTTATCTTCCAATTGAGATTTATGCGCTTCCTGAAGGTACTCTTTGTCCTATGCATGTACCATTCTTCTCAATCACTAATACACATCCAGATTTCGCTTGGCTTCCACAGGCGCTCGAATCTCTCATTTCTGCAGAGCTTTGGTACCCAATGATTACAGCAACTGTTGGACATACTTATCGTCAGGTTGTAAATAAGTATTATGATATGACTTGCGATGATGATGTTCCACGTAAGTTTGCCCTTGGTAACTTCGATTATCGTGGTGATGCCGGTTCTGATGCTGCTCTTAAGGCAGCTTCTGGTTGGTTGCTCTCTTTCGGTAACACTGCGACGGTAATGTCAATTCCTTATATGGAAGCTATGTACCACGCAGATTGTACAAAGGAGCTTGTTGGTAGAGGAGCTAATTCAACTGAGCATTTCGTTATGTGTTCAAATTCTGCAGAAGACATTAAGAACAATCCTGATTACGAATATGCAGATATCGACCCAAGACGTGAGAGAGTTTTCCTTAAGAGACTTCTTACAGAGATTTGTCCTAATGAGAATGTTTCATGCGTATGTGATTCATACGACTATTGGAATGTAGTTGAGAACATTCTTCCAACACTTAAGGATGAGATTCTTAATCATAATGGAACATTCCTTGTACGTGGTGATTCTGGAGACTGCGCAGAAGTAGTGACAAGAACAGTATTTAAGCTTTGGGAAATCTTCGGTGGAACATATAACTCTAAGGGATATAAAGTTCTTGATCCTCATGTTAAGGCTCTCTATGGTGATTCAATCCAGATTGAGACTGCTGAAAGAATTTATACGATTCTTGAGGATGCCGGATTTGCCGCTTCAAATGTTTCACTTGGTGTAGGTTCATTCTCTATGCATTGTGTAATTGAAAATGGTCAGTTCAAGCCATTCACAAGAGATACATTCTCATCTGCTATTAAGGCATGTAATGCAACAATCAATGATGTAGAGATGGCAATCTATAAGGATCCTAAGACTGACCGTGATACTGGTGCAGGTTTCAAGAAGAGCCAGAAGGGATGCTCACGAGTATTCATGAAAGACGGTGTTATGACTTATCAGGATGAGCTTACTTACGAAGAGTCACTTAAGGACACACTTATGATTAAGGTATTTGAAGATGGTGTTCTTGTTGAAGACCAGAAGCTTTCAGATATCAGAGCAAGACTTAACAATAACAATTTCTAAAATTATGAAGATAAATATACTAAGACCTGTAGAATTTGACGTAAAGCTTCTAGAAGTTAGAGCGTTTATTAGATACCCTGAAGATTCTGATTTCATTGAGTTTAAGACAGATGATGAAGGAAATGAATATAAGAATTATATAAGTGATGATGCAGATAATCCAAAAATTCCATGTGTAGAATCTGATCCTAATATTTGGGGACATCAGAGATTTTACTGGAAGCCAATTATCGATGTCGAGACCGGACGAATCACTAACTGGGAATCAGGCGTTAATGCTTATATCTTCTATAAGGTTTGTGACGAATTTGAATGTTATCTTAAAGATAAAGATGGACATGTAATAATATCATATAATGGTTATGTACCAAGTTTTATGGCGATTGAAGAAGAAGGATATGGTGATTACATAGATATGATTGTAGACGCAAACGGATTCATTAAGAATTGGACGTTTGATTCATATTCTGTTGAAAGAATAAATGAATAATTTTTTAGAAAAAATATGACAGGAAAATTACTAAAAATCAAAAATTTAAAAATTTTGACATTTGGAGATATACATGGAAGATCAACATGGAAAGACGTTATAAAAGTTGTAGGTGATGCAGATCTTTATGTATTTCTTGGTGATTATGTGACATCAAGGGAAAACATATCTGAGGAAGATCAGATAAAGAATCTTAAAGAACTGTTTGACTGGGCTGACGAGATGAATAAGTATACTCCGGGTCGTGTTGTATTGCTTAGAGGCAATCATGATATGGAGGCATTAGGTTATTATTGGGCAGAATGCCATCCAAGATTTTATAATAGGTATCTTGCAAAAAATCGTGATTGGTTCTTAGAACATACTCAATGGGTTCTTCAGATTGATGATGTTGTATTCTCACATGCTGGAATCACACGGAGATGGTATGAAGATATGTGTAAGAAATATCCAGACATTACATGTGCTGAAGACATCAACAATATAGAACCTTCAGAGATGTTTGGTTTCAGATCTTCTAAGTTCAGTGACTATTATGGAGATTCTGAAACACAACCTTGTACGTGGATTCGTCCAGGTTCTCTTTGTGAATATGGTTTTCCTGAAATCAGATATGTTGTTGGACATACAACAATGCCAAGTATTACTGAATATCGGAAAGCAATGATTGAACAGTATGACCTTGCAGATTGGGCAAAATGTGAAGTTTGGGTTTGTGATACACTTCCAAGAGAATATCTTATTATAGATCATGGAGAGTTCATTCCAACAAAAATATCTGAAACAACATTTGAAAATTGATAGATATTTTCTATTTTAGTCAGAACAATCAAAATAAGGTTATTTTTAATTATATCTATAAGTAAAAGAAGGATTTTTTGATATGAAGAAATTATCACAAATTATTAAAGAAGCAAAACAAAAACTTGATATTCAGGATGATACAATCAATTATATCAGTACTGAAGACTTAGTTAAATATATGGAGATTGCAGACAAGTTTCTTTCTGCTGATTCTAAAAATGTAATTGCTTGGTTGATTGACCATCCAAATTATGTTGAGGATCTTGCAAATAAGAATGCAGAAAATGCTCTTGCAACATTCTATGATAATGGTGTACCAACAACTCCAATGATGAAAGAACTTTATCGTTGGGTTGGTAATGTAATTAAGAATAACCGACTTCTTGAGATTCCTGTATTCCAGACTAAAGAACAGTTTGATGCAATTCTCAATAAGACTGTATCGCCTGATGAGGTAATTATAGACCTTTCAACAGAACGTGGTAGAAATGAGGTTGCAAAGAAGTATGATCCACTTGTTTGGAAGATTGCAAGAAGTTATGTAGGTAAATCTAATTTTACACTTGATGATTTGCATGCTATTGGTTATGTTGGTCTTGTTGAAGCTATGAACTCATATGGCAAGAAGACTAATAAGACTAAAGCAGATGATGAACAGATGGCAGGTTTCACATTTAAATCATATGCTGGTTATCGTATTCGTATTGCAATTCTTGATAGAATTATGGATGAAGGTCATCTTGTAAGAATTCCAAGATCACAGCAAGCAAAAGAACGTAAAGAGAAGGGTCATAATACAAGAAATACAAGTATCTCTGTTGAAACTCCAATGGGTAAAGATAAAGAAGGAAACACTAAGACACTTCTTGATAAGATTGGAGATTATGAACGTGCAGGTAAATCACTTGAAGAAAGAGATAATGAAAAACTTTGGGCAGAAATAGATAATAAGCTTCGTAAGAAGTTTGATGATCGTACGCTTGAGATTTTCTATTCTTGGTTCGGACTCTTTGGTTATGAGAAGCTTTCAGGTAAAGAGATGATGGCTAAGTATGGTTTCAGAAATCCATCTAATATCAATGCAAATAACTATAAAGTTATGAAGTATATGAAAGAGGATCCTGAAATGCTTAATGCTCTTACAGAACTCTATGAATTTATGGCAGAATGTCAACACGATGATGATATTGAAGATAGAGATAATGAACCTTTAAGAATACCTGGTCTTCGTTTTAATGAAGATGAAGATACTGTAGAATAAATATATAATATTAAATATGAAAAACATTACTGAAAGATTCGTTACTGAATCAAGAGAAATTGAATACCGTGTAGCTTTTCTTGAACCTAAAGATTCAGAAGGTTTACCATTTACCGTAAGAATTCTTGTTGAAAGAGAAAATCAAAGAGTTTTTGAAAATTGGTTAGAAAATGAAAGAGATAATTCTATTATTCACGCATCAGGCGGTACAGTAGAATATTAATATATTATGAGAAGTTTATCGAAACATATAAGAATCAATGAAGCTTTAGAAGATAATCTTTATTGGAAACTTGATAATTGGTTTAAGAATGACGTTGATGGAAAGAACAATTTCATCAATGTCGTTTCACAGTGTAGACAGAGCAAGCCAAATAAAGATACTATTAAGTTTATGCTTGATACTATAAAGTTTGACATCATAAAGTTCATTGACTATATTATGGATAATGTTGACGGTAGTCTCGAGATAAATGATTATCCATACATTATGCAGAAGACTATTGATACTATTATAGCGAACAAAACAAATGACTATAATACAGAGGAGAACTAATAATGATAGATATAAAATCGTTTATTAAAGAAGCATTAGATGATGTCACTAAAGTAAAGAATCTTGTAGTGACATATAAGATTGTTCCAGAGACTGTAACAATTGCCCTTCCATCTAATTATTCTGAATCTGATATGCAGATTTATCTTGATGATAAATGTCTTGATGAGTTTCCAGGTTCTAATGATAAGTCTAAAGAAGTTCTTGGAAATAATATTGATGAGATTAATGATGCATATTTTGAGTATAAGAAGTTTGAAGCTTCAGATAAGCCATCAGATAAAGTGACTCTCGAATGGGATCCTAAATATGATGCTAACAATACCCTTGATACTTTCACTTATTATACTTTACATGAACTTAAATATATTCTCGATTTTAGTGAATTTAATTTGAAGAACGTTGACAATATTGAAGAAGAACTTAGAAAGATATTTGAAACATTTAATTCGGGAGAGACAACAGATTATCCACTACAGATTGAGCTAGAAGATATACAATATGATGAGTAAACATTTTAGAAAAATATTCCTTATACTTTTTGCGATACTTTATGTAAGTGTCGCATTAGTTTCTACATTCCATGCTATATCATTCTTTGGATTAGCAAATAACAATTGGGTTTCTGTCATGCTTGCAATAACATTTGAAATTGGACAGGCAGCAGTATTGTTCAGTATTTTGACAGGAGCTTCAGGTAAGAATAAGATTATACCTTGGGTTCTGATGTGTGTCCTTACATTAGTTCAGATACTCGGTAATGTGTTCAGTTCTTATGAATATCTTATAACTAATAGTGGAGACAATCTACGATTCTTTAAAGAACCAATATTCGTTTGGACAGAACTTCCAGATGATCAATGTAATGTGATTCTTACATATATAATTGGAGCTATACTTCCTATTGTTGCTCTTCTTATGACAAGTATGGTGACTAACTATTTGAATAAAGATGAAGAACCTATAAAAGAAAATAAAGATGACAATCCACGACCTATCGCAAATAATGATTCTGGAACAACTGAACGAGTTAGAGAAACTGAGGAACCAGTTGAAACAGATGATCCGATACCAGATTCGGAAACAGAGACTTCTCAAGAAACTATCGAAGAACCGAAAAAAGAATCAAAATTTATAAACTTACATAATTAAAAAATGGATGAATTTAATATTCATCCTTTTCTATTTTATTTAAAAGACTAAAATAAATTATAATATGGTTTTACAGTTATCACAAGAAGTACAAGATTTTTTGAAAGAAGAATATCCAAATACAGTCATAGATAATATGTCTTTAGATGAACTTAAAATTTTTAAAGAAGAAATTGTTGCAAAACGACAAGAATTGAATTTGCTTGAACAGGCTCAAAAAAGATGTGGTAATGCAGCATATGGTGCAGCAGCTTCACCATATTTTTACTTCTTTAATGTTGACTTAGCAGCTGATATTACTGGAGAATGTAGACTTCTCACTAAAACAATGTGGGATAATTTTGAGCAGTGGTTTCATCATGATATTTGGGAACGTAAAGACCTTTGGGAGAAATTTGATTTTGCTCTTGATCCATCAAAGAAAGAATGGTTTGAATCGCAAGTGATTAGTAATTATTCAGATACGGATTCTGTATACGTTACCTATGGTACATTCTTTGAGTGTTTTACAGAAGAATATAAGAAGAAGTATGATACACCAAGAAAGAAAGTAGAATGGATTCTTAAGTATAATCAAGAGTTTCAAGATAAGAAGAATAATGAATGGTGTAATGAGATTTATGAACCAAGACATGGTAAGTCTATACATAATTTTGAGCTTGAAACAATTTCTCGTGCAACAATTAACTTAAAGAAAAAGAAATATCTTAAAGCTCTTGCGTATTATAAAGGACGTTTTTATGATGATCCAAAGATTGCAGGTACAGGTATTGAAATCATTAAGTCAACAACACCAAAGCTTTGTAGAGAGATTCTTATTGATTTGACACGTTCACTTGTCTTTGAATCAGCAGAGATGGATAAAGAAACATATATCTATTATTTCAATGAAAAATTAGCTGATTATAAGAAGAAATTCTATACAGCCCCAATTGAAGACATTTCAATGTCAGTTGGTATTGGTGATTATGATAAGTATGTTATAGATGATAAGAACCAACTTTTACTTGGAAGACAATGTCCAGTATCAGTACAAGCAATTGCAAGATATAATTACTTAGCTCATCAGAATGGCGAAGATAATAAACGTCAAGTTTCAGGTAAGATTAAGTATTATAATATTAGAGTAAGTCAAAAACAAAGTGCAAGTCCAGGATATTTTGGATTTCCGGCAGGTGAACTTCCTGATTGGGCTCCACCAATTGCGCTTGATATTCAATGGCAGAAGACTATTGTAGATCCAATTAACAGATTCTTAGAAGTTATGGATTTTCCACTTGTTAATGCTGCCGGAGTTATGCAACTTTCACTTTTTGGATTTGGCGAATAAAGTTTATTTTTATCTATATAAATAAATCATATAAATAGAAATATGGCAGAAATGACTACAAAAGAATTTTGGGCTAGAACCGGAATTACTGAAGGATATGGTGCTGAAATTTTAAAGGATGCTGAACACGCTGCATGGCATATGCCACAGGGTGCAAAGTGGACAGATGAAGCAACTGAAGAACCAGATACAGATGAACCTATCGTAGATGATCCTGATGTTGATGATCCAACTGATGATACAGGAGCAGGTGAAGGAACAGATACTGGAGATGGTGCTGATTTAGATGAAGGTACTCAAGAGCCTGTAACTGATGATGAAGGTGGTTCAGTAGAAGGTGAACCTGAAGAGTAATTTTTAATTAAACATATGGCCTATCAGAAAATGGTAGGCCATCTTTAACAAAACTTTTATGTTTCCAGAATTTGCAACAACATATAAAGACGAAAATGGATTTATACATTTATATGTATTTCCAGGAATAGATGATGATGGAAAGCAAATCTATAGAAATATGGATTTGAAGAATATCAATATAGAATATAAGTATACTAAAAACAATGACAAGTCATATGATTTCATTTTTCTCGAACCATTAAAAAGATTGACTTGTACAATGATCCATAGCAAGACTGGAGATATAAAAAAATTCAGTTTTGATATAAAATAATTTAAATTTTTTTGAAATTCTAGACATGCTTTGCCTATCTTATAAAATAGTTAGGCAAATAAATACATATTGTATGGTAACATGCCTAGAATTAAAAGTACTTTAAACAAGACTAGTCAAAAGAAGTTATCAGATTTTTATAAGAAAATAATACCTTCATTAAGTGGTATAAATGTTACTGAATTCCAAAATAAATTTTCGGAAACAGTACTTAAAGATGTGAAAGGTATTAAAGAAGGCAATGAAAAACGAATAGTAGATACATATATACAGTTTGCCGAAATACTTCCTGACTATATTGGAAATCTTGATGAGGGTCTCTCAATAGTAAAACAAAACGTTCGTCGTTATTTAGCTGGTAAATATACTAATAAATCATATACAGACATTATTGATATTTATTTCAATGATGTAAGAAGAGAGTATATTTTATGTCCATCTAATGAAAGTAATGATTTAGATTTCTTACCTGAAAATAAAGATACATTTATCAGAAACAATCTTAAGTTAGTAGTATCGATTGCTAAGAAGTATAGAAACTTTGGACTTCCATTTGAAGATCTTATACAAGCTGGAAACTATGGACTTATGATTGCTTTTGATCGTTTTGATGCTAACCGTAACACACTTCGTGGAAAAGTGATAACAGCTATAAAAGAAAGTGAATATGATTATTTTACTAAAGATGAAGCAATACAGCTTTTATCCGAAAAGATGACATATGATAACTTGATGACAAAGACTGAGAAAAAGATTCCAGAAGAAGGTTTCGCCACTAAAGAAGATTTTATTGCATGGGCTAGAGTAAATGTAAAATCTGCAATTTTCGCATCAGTCGCTTATAGATGGATTGAAAGTTATATTAAACAGGAATTAGGACATTACAGAACGACAGTACGTTTCCCTAAATCAGAAAAAGATGATCCAGAAAACAATCCGCAAAATAAACCAGGAAATTATGTCATCTCTCTTGATTCTATAAACCCATATACAGATGATAACTATAATGATAACTTGCTTGAAGAAGTTGTACAAGAAGAATTCATTATAGAAGATGAGAAGATGATAAATGAAGAACGTAATGAGTATTTCTCAGAAGTCATAAACAATGCCCTTCAAGGCCTTTCAACACTAGATAAGAGAATAATCAAAAAGAAGTTTGGTATTGGATTTCCGAATGAATTATCAAATAATGAAATAGCAGAATCTGAAGGACTCTCATTAAATGATGTTAAGAATTCTATTAACCGTTCATTCAATTATATATCTAAATCAATTCCACAAGAAACAAAAAACAATATATTAGAATTATTCAGTTAGTTCGAATTGAAGATTTTTCATATTTGAACCAACCTCTATTTCTTTTTTGTTTTTTAATCGTAATAAGAATATATATTCACTTTTATTGAATGTTATTTTAGTTATCTTTCCACTTACATCAAAATTTGGGAAGAACTCACAATCAGAAATAAATCTGACATTCTTATTTAAAAGACCATATAATTCTTTATAATTTAAACTGTCTATACGTTTCATAAATAAAAATAAAAATCATTTAGGGACGTTTTGGGACACTCAAATTTTACAAATATATAATTAATCAACTTTTGTATTTCGTTTAAACCTAGATTAAATGGGATATCAAAATGAAGACTTGGGAAGCAATTTTGAAATGCAAGAATGTTTACTATGTAATAAAGTTATAAAAGATTTAGATGTACATTATAAATCTGTTAATGGATTAGTTTGTAAAGAATGCGCTGAAGAGATTTTCTCTATGGCGAATGGATTGTC
>Ga0233366_1000771_pt1 | contig 10050 bp, 9 predicted proteins | sample ElkDunMinimDraft_23_FD_191536 | JGI IMG/M metagenome (GOLD analysis project Ga0233366, IMG submission 191536) | Fecal eukaryotic communites from dung pellets of Tule Elk in California, USA - Elk Dung C4 | ecosystem: Host-associated > Mammals > Digestive system > Large intestine > Fecal | place...
CATCGGCGGCGGCGTCGCCCAGCTGGGCGAGACGCTGCTCGAGCCGGTGCGCATCGCGTACGAGACATCGCTGCCCGGCTTCGGCGACCGACCCATCGCCGAGTTCGCCATCGCGCAACTCGGCAACGACGCGGGCCTCATCGGCGTCGCCGACCTCGCCGGCAGGAGACTGTAGCGGTGTTCTACTGGCTCATGAAGTACATCGTCGTCGGACCGATCGTGAAGGCGATCTTCCGGCCGTGGATCGTGGGCCGAGCCAACATCCCCACCGAGGGCGCCGCGATCCTCGCGAGCAACCACTTGTCGGTGAGCGACTCGGTGTTCCTACCGCTCATGATCGACCGCCGCATGTCGTTCCTGGCCAAGAGCGACTACTTCACCGGCAAGGGCATCAAGGGCTGGGCGACCCGCATGTTCATGAAGGGCACCGGTCAGATCGCGATCGACCGCACCGGCGGCAAGGCGTCCGAGGCATCCCTCAACACCGGCCTGCAGGTGCTCGGCCGCGGTGACCTGCTGGGCATCTACCCCGAGGGCACCCGCAGCCCCGACGGCAAGCTGTACCGCGGCCGCACCGGCATCGCGCGCATGGCGCTGGAGGCGCACGTGCCGGTCGTGCCGGTGGTCATGGTCGACACCGATGCCGTCATGCCGATCGGCCGCACGATCCCCCGCGTGGGGCGGGTGGGCATGGTCATCGGCGAGCCGCTGGACTTCTCCCGCTTCCGCGGGATGGAGAGCGACCGCTACGTGCTGCGGTCGGTCACCGACGAGATCATGGTGGCCCTGCAGCGCCTCGGCGAGCAGCAGTACGACGACGTCTACGCCTCGACGGTGAAGGACCGCGCCGCGGCGTCCTGAGTCCGCCGCCTCGCCCGCCGTCATGCGGCGCGAAGGGGCCTCGCGGCGTCGATAGACTGGCGGGATGCTCCAGCAGACCGACCCCCTCGACGCATGGCGTGCCCTGCCCATCAAGCAGCAGCCCATCTGGACCGACGCGGATGCCGTCGCCGCCGTCTCCGCCGAGATCGCGTCGATGCCCCCGCTGGTGTTCGCCGGCGAGGTGGACAACCTGCGTGAGCGTCTCGCTCGCGCGGCATCCGGTCAGGCGTTCCTGCTGCAGGGCGGCGACTGCGCCGAGACGTTCGCCGGCGCGACCGCCGACCAGATCCGCAACCGCATCAAGACGGTGCTGCAGATGGCCGTCGTGCTCACCTACGGCGCCTCGATGCCGGTCGTGAAGATGGGGCGCATGGCGGGCCAGTTCGCCAAGCCCCGCTCCAGCGACACCGAGACCCGTGGCGAGGTGACGCTGCCGGCCTACCGCGGCGACATCGTCAACGGCTACGACTTCACCGAGCTGTCGCGCCAGCCCGACCCGCAGCGCCTGCTGAAGGGGTACCACACGGCGGCATCCACCCTGAACCTCATCCGTGCGTTCACGCAGGGCGGCTTCGCGGATCTCCGCGAGGTGCACAGCTGGAACAAGGGCTTCGCCTCGAACCCGGCCAACCAGCGCTACGAGCGGATGGCGGGGGAGATCGACCGTGCCATCCGCTTCATGGAGGCCGCGGGCGCCGACTTCGACGAGCTGCGTCGCGTGGAGTTCTACACCGGCCACGAGGGCCTGCTGATGGACTACGAGCGGCCCATGACGCGCATCGACTCGCGCACCGGCACTCCGTACAACACCTCGGCGCACTTCCTGTGGGTGGGGGAGCGCACGCGTGACCTCGACGGCGCGCACATCGACTACTTCTCCAAGATCCGCAACCCCATCGGGGTGAAGCTCGGACCCTCGACGTCGACCGACACCGCGCTGAAGCTCATCGACAAGCTCGACCCCGAGCGCGAGCCTGGCCGCCTCACCTTCATCACGCGCATGGGTGCGGGCAAGATCCGCGACGCGCTGCCGCCGCTGCTGGAGGCCGTCAGGGACTCCGGCGCGACGCCGCTATGGGTCACCGACCCGATGCACGGCAACGGCATCACGACGCCCACCGGCTACAAGACGCGTCGCTTCGACGATGTCGTGGACGAGGTGCGCGGCTTCTTCGAGGCGCACCGTGCCGCGGGCACGTTCCCCGGCGGCATCCACGTCGAGCTCACCGGTGACGACGTCACGGAGTGCCTGGGCGGGTCGGAGATGATCGACGAGGCCACGCTGGCCACGCGATACGAGTCGCTGTGCGACCCGCGCCTGAACCACATGCAGAGCCTGGAGCTGGCGTTCCTCGTGGCCGAGGAGCTCGAGAAGCGCTGACCCGGCTTCCGTCCGCGCCGGCTTCGGTCGTCGCGATTGCGCGCTTCGGCGTGCGGTGAGGGTGTTTTGCGCCGACCGAACCGGATGCCGCGCGGCGGCGCGGGTTTCGGTCGTCGCGATTGCGCGCTTCGGCGTGCGGTGAGGGTGTTTTGCGTCGACCGAACCGGGTGCCGCGCGGCGGCGCGGGTTTCGGTCGTCGCGATTGCGCGCTTCGGCGTGCGGTGAGGGTGTTTTGCGTCGACCGCACGGGATGCAGCGCCGCGCGGCTCAGCCGGTGGAGCGGACCGTCACCTGGGTTCCGGGAAGCTCCCACGAACCCGCCCCGGGCGAGGTGCTGCTCACGGTGAAGATGCCCCAGACGATCTGGGGGAGCGCCGTGCCGGGCTCGAACCCGGCCTCCGAGAGCACCGTCATCGCCTCGGCCACCGTGAGGCCTTCGACATCGGGCACCTGGATCGGCGCGGGACCCTTGGACACGATGAGCGTCACGGTCTCGCCGGGCCGCCAGTTGCCGCCCTCGCCGCGCGCCGCGATGCCGATGACCTCGCCGTTGGAGAAGTCGCTGCTGTACTCCTGGATCGTCTCGCCGGCGACCTGGAGGTCCACGGCGTTGAGCTCCGACGTCGCGCTGTCCACGCCGCGCCCGCTCACATCGGGGACGGCGCCGGCGGAGACCAGCAGGGCGGCGTCGTCGTCCTGCCGCGCCGTGCAGCCGTTCGTGCAGTCGATGGCGTCGCCGCCGTCGCGGGGGGTGACGGATGCCGAGATCACGACGTCCCGCTCGATGTCGTCGCGGAACTCGCGCGCGGCATCGTCCTGCACGTTGACGATGTTCTGCTCGAGGTACTCGCGGGCCTGTGCCTCGGACATGCCCGCCAGCGCCGTGATCGACACCTCGGCCGGGCCGAGCGACACGAACACCGTGACGGTCGCATCCTGGTCGACGCGGGTGCCCGAGGACGGGTCGGTGCGGATGACGGTCCCCGCCGGCACCTCGAGGTTGTTCTCGCCCTGCTCGACGGCCTGCAGCGATTGCACGGCGAGCTCCGCCTGGGCGTCGGCGAACGTCATGCCCGAGACATCGGCGACGGCCACCTGCGAACCGGGGCCCGAGCCGAACCACCAGCCGGCACCGCCGGCGAGCCCTGCCAGCAGCAGCACGAGCGCGATGAGCCAGCCGCCCTTGGCGGCGTTGCGCTTGGTGCGGCGACGCAGCCGCGTGGTGTTGTCGACCGGCGGCGTGACGGTGGGGGCGGTGAAGGCGCCGGGGAGGACCTTGGTCATCTCCCCGGAATCCATGCCCTCGTCCTCCGGGACGATGCCGATGGGCGCCGTGCGCACGACCTGCGGGCTGACGCCGAGCTCGCGCTCGATCTCCCGCAGCCGGTCGAGCATGACCTTCGCGTCGGCGGGGCGCTCGTCGGGGTCGCGCTCGGTGGCCCAGAGCACGAGTTCATCCAGCGGCTCGGGGACCCCGGGGTTCTTCGCGCTGGGGCGGGGGACGGAATCCGTCGCGTGCTGGTAGGCGATCTGCATCGGCTGCTCGCCCTTGTAGGGCTGCTCGCCGGTGAGCATCTCGTAGAGCATGATGCCGAGCGCGTAGATGTCGCTGCGGGCATCGGCGCTGCCGCGCGTGACGAGCTCCGGCGCGAGGTAGGCGATGGTGCCCAGCAGCATCTGGCCGGTGGCGGTGTTGGCCGTGGTTGCGCGGGCGAGGCCGAAGTCGCCGATCTTGATGCGGCCGTCCTCGGCCAGCAGCACGTTCTCGGGTTTCACGTCGCGGTGCACGATGTGCGCGCGGTGCGCAGCGGCGAGCCCCGACAGCACGGCATCCATGATCGTGATGGTCTGGGGCACCGTCAGGCGGCGCTGCTCGCGCAGGAGCTCGCGCAGCGTGATGCCGGGCAGGTACTCCATGACGAGGTAGGCCATGTCGCCGTCCTGGCCCTGATCGAACACGTTGACCACGTGCGGATCGGCCAGCCGGGCGGCCGCGCGGGCCTCCTGGATGAACCGGCTCTGGAAGATCGAGTCGTCCGACAGATGCCCGTGCATCACCTTGAGGGCGATGCGCCGCTCGAGTCGCAGATCGGTCGCGACGTACACCGTCGCCATCCCGCCACGGGCGATGCGAGCACGCACGCGGTACCGGCCGTCGACCAGACGGCCGATCAGCGGGTCCGTCTGCTGGCTCGTGCTCACGCTGAGAGTCTACGGACGCCGCCGCGACTGTCCGGGTAGCGGCTCACCCCCACCGCCATCGGAGTGCGCTCAGCCGAGCGCGGCGAGCCACGCGTAGGCCTCTTCTTCCCACTCGCCGTAGCGGTCGGGGTAGGCCGAGATCTGCACGGCCTGCGCCGCCTCGCTGAAGCCGAGCGACTCCCAGCCGCCGACGTCGAGCAGGCCGCGGGAGGCTGCGCCGTTGGGGTCGCCCGCACCGCCGAAGAACACACGGGTCGCGCGGTCGACGTCGCGCACCTGCTCGGGCGTGCCCCAGCCCTGGCTGGGCCGCTGCTGGAAGACGCCGAGCGAATCGCGGTCACCCCAGTCGAGGTTGCGCAGCCACGACTCGACCATGCCGGTCGCCAGCGCGATGGCGATGCCGCGCTCGGAGACGCCGAGCTCGCGCCCGACGCGGATGATGGTGCGGGCGTTGCCCACCTGCTCGGCATCGAGCCCGGCGACCGTCGCGAGCGGGATCGCGATGGTCTGGCCCGGGTAGATGATCGAGGAGCGGTCCATGCCGTTGGCGGCCAGCAGCGCGTCCAGCGACAGGTCGTGGCGGGCGGCGACGGCGGTCATGGTGTCGCCTGGGGCGATGACGTACGAGCCGGCGGCGGATGCGGCGGGGGCGGGCGCTGCGGGGGCCGGAGCCGGCGCGACCGGAGCGACGGATGCCGCGAGCTCCATGCCCGCGCCGGGGAGGGCGACGGTCTGGCCGGGGTAGATGATCGAGGAGCGGTCCATGCCGTTGGCGGCGAGCAGGGCGTCGGTGGACACCCCGTGCCGCGACGCGACGGCGCTCATGGTGTCGCCCGCGACGATCGTGTACACGCCTGCGGCCGGCGCGGGGGCCGGTGCCGGGGCGGGCGCCGCGGGAGCGGCGGCGGCGAGCTGGATCGTCTGACCCGGCTGGATGACCGACGACCAGCCCAGTCCGTTCAGGGCGAGCACCTCGGTCACCCGCAGGCCGTACGCGGCCGCGATGGCGCTGATCGTGTCGCCGGGCTGCACGACGTGTGTCGCGGCGGCGGTGGATGCCGGCACGACGCGGCCCATCGTCGTGCCCGCCGGGTGAGCCTGCGGCCGCAGCCCGTCACGCGTGCCCTGCAGCGGTTCGACTGCGTGCGCGGCCGGGGCCGACGTCAGCATCAGTGCGAGCGAGCCGGCGACGGCGGCCGGCCAGTTCTTCGCGATGGTCGTCCCGAGCCTCGCCGTGGCGGGCGCGAGGGCGGTGGCGGCGGCTGATGCCGGCGCGAGTGCGCGGTGTCGTCGCATGACGGTGCCTCCCTCTCGACCTCAGCAACGCTGTCATGGATGCGAGACAGGCGTCAACGCGAGTGACTGAAGTGACCCATGTGAATGATGAGATTCTCATGAAGCGGTCGGCAGGCCGTGATGCGGGTGTCATCATGGAAAGGTGACCGGCGAGACCACCCCTGCGCGTATCGAGACCACTTGGCTGACCCTGCCCGACCTCGTCGAGGTGCTCGGCGAACCGTTGGGTCGGGTGCGGCGTCTGCTCGACGAGAGCCACCTCATCGCTTCCCGCCGCACCGGCAAGCTCGCGGTGCCGGAGGTCTTCCTCGTCGACGGCCACCCGCTGTCGTCGCTGCGGGGCACCGCGATCGTGCTCCACGACGCCGGCTTCAGCGATGACGAGGCCATCGACTGGCTGCTCGAGCACGATGCCTCGATCGGCATGCCGCCCATCGAGGCACTGCGCCAGGGGCGCAAGAGCGAAGTGCGCCGCGTCGCGCAGACCCTCGCCTGATCAGGACGAGCGGCTGATGGCGGCGCGCGTGAGATCGCGCAGCTCGCCCACCGCCGCATCGCCCAGTCCCGCGCCGCGCAGCGCCCGATCGGCTTCCGCGGCGTAGCCGGCGATGAGATCCTCCACGCGCGCGAGCGCACCGGAGTCGACGATGGTCCGCTGCAGGGCAGCGACCTGCTCGCCATCCAGCAGTGGGTCGCCGAGGAGCTCGTCGAGGGTGCGGCGTGCGCCGGGGGGCAGTGCCTCCCGGGCGTAGGCGATGAGAACCGTGCGCTTGCCCTCCCGCAGGTCGTCGCCCGAGGGCTTGCCGGTGACGGCGGCGTCACCGAACACGCCGAGCACATCGTCGCGCAGCTGGAAAGCCAGGCCGACCGGGTGCCCGAAGCCGGCGAGCGACGCGCGCTGGGCGGCATCGGCGCCCGCGAGCGCCGCGCCCACGAGCAGGGGCTGCTGCACGCTGTAGCGCGCGGACTTCAGGGATGCCACCCGCAGCGCCCGTGCGGCGTGCTCGTCGTCGGGCGACTGCCGGAAGGCGGCCTCCTCGGCGATGTCGAGGAACTGACCGACCGTCACGTCGCGGCGCATGAGGGCGTACTCCCGACGCGCGGCGGGGGCGTGGGTCGCGGTGGCGAGCCCTTCTTCGAGCAGGTCGTCGCTCCACGCCACCAGCAAGTCACCGAGGAGGATCGCAGCCGACCGCCCGAAGGCCGCGGCGTCGCCGAGCCACCCGGCATCGCGATGCGACGCCTCCAGTGCGCGGTGGGCGGCGGGCCTGCCGCGGCGGGTGTCGGAGTTGTCGATGAGGTCGTCGTGCACGAGGGCCGCCGCCTGGAAGACCTCCAGCGCCGCAGCGGCTGCGATCACCTCGTCCGGAACCGCGCCGGGACGGCGCCCGCCGGCTTCGGCCACGGCGCGCCATCCGGTGAGGCAGAACCGCGCCCGCAGGCGCTTTCCGCCGCCCACCGCACCGACGGCCGCGTCGACGAACGACACCGCTTCCGGGCCCTCGGCCTCCGCGGCGAGACGGCGGTCTGCGAAGAATGAGATCAGTCGCTGTGAAACAGCCTCGATGGGATCCGGGATGGGCGGCACGGGCCTAGCCTAGTTCTGACCGGGACGGGTAGAATCGTCCCCTATCGGGACCACGGGAAAAGGGGGGATGCATGCCACTGTCCGAACAGGAGCAGCGCCTGCTCGATGAGATGGAGCGCCATCTCATGCGGAACGACGCCGACGTGGTCAGCGCACCTCGTGATGGGCGGACGCTGAGCTACCGCAATATCGTCTACGGCACGATCCTCGTGCTTCTCGGCATCGGCGGCCTCATCGCCGGTGTCTCGACGGGACTCGTGGTGATCGGCGTCATCGCGTTCGTCGTGATGCTGGGTGGAGTGATGCTGGCCGTCACCCCGACCCGCGGAGCCGCTCGCACGCCGGTCGACGATCGTCGTCCCCACTCGAGCACTCCACCGTCCTCCACTTCCTTCATGGATCGCATGAACGATCGCTGGGATCGCCGCCAAGACGGGCGCTGACCCGCAAGAAGACAAGAGCACCGACCTCCGGGTCGGTGCTCTTTTTTCGTGCTCTCGGGGCCCGGGGGAGCGCCGGGGGAGGGTATTTACCCAATCCTGTAGTGAAGTGGAGGGAAGTGGAGTAAAGTGGCGCTACCTGACGGGGCCGGACGAAGGGGGTGGTGGCGATGCTCTTGGGCACGCACACTCCCAAGCTCGACGACAAGGGGCGGGTGATCCTGCCGGCGAAGTTCCGTGACGACCTCGGAAGCGGCGTCGTGATCACCCGTGGTCAGGAGCGCTGCCTGTACGTGTTCAGCACCGCCGAGTTCGAGCGCGTGTACGAGCGCATCCGGGAAGCACCCCTCACCAACAAGCAGGCCCGCGACTTCCAGCGCATGTTCCTCTCCGGAGCCAGCGCCGAGAAGCCCGACAGCCAGAACCGCATCACCATCCCGCCGCCGCTGCGCACCTACGCCAGCCTCGGGCGGGAGCTCGTGGTCACCGGCGTCGGCGCACACGCGGAGATCTGGGATGCGGATGCGTGGAACGCGTACGCCGAAGGAAACGAAGACAGCTACTCGGACATGGAACAGGAGGTGATCCCGGGACTCTTCTGACCCTCGATCGTGACTCCCAGCCGCTTGCCCTGGCGCACTTCCCCGGTGCCAGGTCGGAGCGGATGGGGATCAGGATCGAGGGCCACGGCCCTCACATCATGGAAGCCCGCGACATCCACACCCCCGTCATGCTCGAGCGCTGCCTCGACCTGCTCGGCCCCGCCCTGCAGCACGAGGGCGCCGTCTACGTCGACGCCACCCTCGGCATGGGCGGTCACTCCGAAGCGCTGCTGGACCGGTTCCCCCGGGCGCGGCTGATCGGCCTCGACCGCGACCTCGACGCGCTGCGCATCGCAGGGGAGCGGCTCGCACGCTTCGGCGACCGCGTCACGCTCGTGCACACCGTGTACGACGGCATCGCCGAGGCGGTCGCCTCCACCGGCGCCACGAAGGCCGACGCGATCCTGTTCGACCTCGGGGTGTCCTCGCTGCAGCTCGACGAGGCGGACCGCGGTTTCGCGTACGCCAAGGATGCGCCGCTGGACATGCGCATGGACCAGAGCGCGGGCACGACCGCCGCCGACATCCTCGCGACCTACGGCGAGGGCGACCTGCGCCGCATCTTCGAGCGCTACGGCGAGGAGAAGCTCGCCGGCCGCTACGCCCGCGCCATCATCGAAGCGCGCCGCACCGAGCCGATCGAGCGCTCCGGGCGTCTCGTGGACATCCTCCAGGACGCCACGCCCGCCGCGCTCAAGGCCGCCGGGCACCCCGCCAAGCGCGTCTTCCAGGCGCTGCGCGTCGAGGTCAACGCGGAACTGGCCGCCCTCGAGCGCGCTATCCCCGCCGCCCTGGGACTCCTCCCCGTCGGCGGGCGCATCGTCGTGCTGTCGTATCAGTCCCTCGAAGACCGCCTGGTCAAGCGCGAGCTGGCCGCCGCCGCCGCCTCCACCGCCCCCGCGGGGCTCCCCGTGGAGCTTCCCGAGCACGCCCCGCGGTTCAAGCTCCTGGTGCGCGGCGCCGAACTGGCATCCGACGAGGAGCGCGCCGTCAACCCGCGTGCCACTCCCGTGCGCCTGCGCGCCGCCGAACGACTGCGGGAGAACGCATGAGCGCGCTGCCCTTGACCTCCGCCGCGGCGACCGCCGCCGCACTGCCCCGGCCCGCTGAGCGCCCCTCGCGCCGCCTCGAGGTGGTCGCGGCTCCGAAGCCGCGCCGCCGTCCTCGGCTGCTGTACGGCATCGTCGCGGTCACCGGTGCCCTCACGATCGGCGCCGCGCAGATGGGGCTGTCGATCCTCACCACGCAGGGCTCGTACGAGGTCTCGCAGCTCACGCGTGAGCAGCGCGATCTGACCTACCAGAAGCAGATCCTCATCGACGACGTCGCGGGGCTGAACTCCCCGCAGTTCCTCGCCGCCAACGCCTCGGCGCTGGGCATGGTCATCGCCGAGTCGCCGAACTACCTGCGACTGAGCGACGGCGTGGTCCTCGGCACCGGTGAGGCCGCGCCCGGCGCCTCCACGATCGACGCACTCGGCCGCCCGTCCGTCCCCAACGCGCTCATCGCCGACGCGCCCCTGGTCACCGCGCCCACCGCGACGATCGAGGGCGTTCCCGTCGTCGCCGAACCGCCCGCCGCCGATGCCGCGACCCCCGGTGCCGGGACCGACACGCCGACGCCCCCGCCGGTGACGGACGGTCTGCCCGTACCCCGGAC
>Ga0233366_1000772_pt1 | contig 10034 bp, 4 predicted proteins | sample ElkDunMinimDraft_23_FD_191536 | JGI IMG/M metagenome (GOLD analysis project Ga0233366, IMG submission 191536) | Fecal eukaryotic communites from dung pellets of Tule Elk in California, USA - Elk Dung C4 | ecosystem: Host-associated > Mammals > Digestive system > Large intestine > Fecal | place...
AAAAAGATGTGGCAGTTGTACCCCACCAGGAATGACGCATTCCATCGCCGGAAGCTGCTGATGGTGAATGGTGGGAAAGGGCAACAACCACCCACTGCCCGCCACGCCACTCTTCACCGGCCTGGACTGGGCTTTCAACACAGCGGAACCATAACCTCACGGAGGGCTGCAATCCATTCGTTCCCTGGGCTTCTTAAGCTCCTTCTACAGAGCGAGCTGTCACATGCTCGTGTCAACACCAGGACAGTCGTCGTTCAGATCTTGTGCTATCTTTGGCTCCAAGTACTTCCTTGTCCTACAAAGCGTGATGTACTTCTCGCTCATCGGCTTTACGCATTCAAAGCTCAGCCTGAACGTTAGATGCGCTAAATACAAATATATACAAGTCTTTTCAGCGTGTCGCGCTTGAATGATTTTGATGTTTAGGTACTACGGTATGCCTTGGCTATCAGTTAACTTCAGTATTAGGTACATTGCCGATCTCATTATACCCGAGACAATCAAAAACGACCTTGGGGGTGTATCTTGCCTCTACTTTTCATACAGTGCTTTTATTGCCGTCCTGAGTCTCCGAAAAGGGGGAACCGTCGCTTTACCCTCCTCTCTGAAGAACCCGTCCTTTTCGAGCAATACACGCCCAATCTCCATGTAGCTTTCAACAGCTGCAATCATCGGCCCTCTTCCAGCATCAGGTATCCAGTCCATGGTTGGACGGGCTTCTCGGTAGATCCCGAATGCCATATCGAGCAGCCGCCGCCTTAGTTGCTCGATTGCGTCTCCTTGAGGGTCCTTGATCACCGATTCAGAAGACAATCCCTCTGAAGTAAGCCATGTGGTTGGAAGGTAGACACGCCCCATCCGGACATCAACCACGACGTCCCTAGCAATGTTGACGTACTGCAGCGCGATCCCCATCCGGCACGCAGCCTCCAGCAAGCTGGACCTACGAGTCTCGTCCATATCAGGCTCACAATGATGCACAATCAGAGCCACACAGAGCTCTCCGACGGTCCCCGCGACGCCAATGCTGTACTCTTTGAGTGCGTCCTCGTCCTTGATGGGAAACCTCGTGGCTCCCTTTTCCATGCTTGAAAACTGGGAGTCCATCTCGAAGCCTTTGATCAAAAGATAGAGTGGCTCGGATGGTAGGATCTCCGTCGGGAGTAATAGTAGTGCTGAATGGGCGTAGGCTGGGAAGTTCTTCTCGACAAAGGCTTGCACTTGGTCTCGGGACGACTCCTTTTGGTAAGAAAGGTCGAGAAATCGGGTAAGCTTGGATGTCCAAGACAGTACATCTTCGGCAGTTTCGGCATCAACAAGATCATCAGCCATACGACAGAATGAGTACCTGTTCTGCTTGTCAGAAAAATGACAAAAGTCGATTCACTTAAGGCGTGGACTGCTTACAAGAGAATCAAATCGATCCGCAATCGCCCGCTGAAGAGCGTATTCGCAACAGAAAAGCTTCTGCTTTTCCTATGAAGCCTGTCCACGGCATCCTTGATGCCGTCTATTCGGTCGAGGTCATAGTCGGACGAGCGGGTGAGTCGGCTCTGGATAAGTATGAGCGGAGTCGGGTTCTTGGGGACGGTCGGAAACAGTGACGGAAACGCGTCGATGACAGCCAAATACTTGTCGAATGTCGCCATGCCAAACACGATGAGCATGTTGGTGACGAGAAAGAAGGTTGCTTCCTCGATCTCCAGCGCCCCAAACAATCGCATCTCAAGCTTCGTTCCAGATCCGATCGACCAAGTCCCCCTTCCCAAGGCAAGTTCGTCGACAATCCAGAGATAGAGCGTCGGGAGCAAAATCGGAGCGATGGTACACGCCCACGGTAAGCTGAGGATGAAGTAGCCCGCGACCGACCAGGTGATCAGAGCGAAAGGGCACGCCCATGCGAGGATTAGACCCAGGTAAGTGCCCTCTCCGCCCCGAGAACAAACGAGATAAAGGCCAAGTAATGCCAGGGTTGCCAGGAGCAGCTTCCCTGCAATTGACGCCCTTTTAGCCCATGTTGGAGGTTTTGTTTGGTTGCTGAGGTACAGAGCATGGAGAAGTGGCTTGTTAAACAGAATGTAGATCTGGGCCGTGATATATGTCTGTATAACGAAGAAAAACAGCTCTTCAATGGGAATCGCAAAAAGTCGTGGTCCAATGATCGCATCGGCTGGATATGACCAGATATTTTGGTTGATCAGGTACGCATCCCAAGGCAGAGTCGCAAAGAAGGCGATGATGACCGTGGTAGAAATTTGCAGAACATGGGACCTGTTCAAGATTGGGTATAAGATGAGAGTAAGGAAAACCGCCACAGGAATAGTGAACTTTAGATGTCTAGATTAAAGTTTGTGTTAGCAGAATGTTGTACCACAAAAGGGGCAGCATCTCATAAGTCAACTCACACGAGTGCATATTCGTATGCCATTCTGAACACTTAGAAGTGCTGTTTTCTTTCTGTGCAGTGTAGCAACTGCAGCTCGTGCAATACCCAGAGATCTCTTGATCTCAGAAAAAGCAGCGAGCTCTGGCAGCATAAGGCATAAAAGAGCCAGACCAGACCGCGTTTCGAGACATGGGTGGAATGTATTTGTACGTATCTCATCGAGAGCCGAACACGATCCTCAACCGCCATTCCCCGCCACAACCGCTTCACGCAGCGTGGCAGTACTGGCATTTTCCCATTTCCGACATGGATAAGGTATATCTGGGTATATCTGCAGGCACTTAGCGGACCAGCTGAGCTTTAACGAGCTCCATACCATTTCTATGCTTTGCTCTCCGTTATGAGCAAACATGATGTCATGAGAACCGTCGCGACGGGTAATGCATTGTCCCGAATAGGTCTCTGATCCGTTCAGAACCAACATTGGACGGCATATCGGACGGCTGTGCAAGATGGATCAGATGGATTGAGATCGGACGATAGATGATGGGAGCATGAGATCAAAGGGATTGGGTGAGAAAAGGCGGTTCCTGTTGGTAAAAGATGAGCGCCAAGTTAAGTGCCAAGAAGTCGGAAAACAGTGGAAGTACGGGATATGTGATGGTGGACGTTACAGTCGATATCCCCGGATCAGGTATCCCTGCACGGATCGGGGAGACGCCATTTCCAACCCGAGACACCGCCCCACTGGGACAGTTACACAAATTGGCCAATGAGGGGCGCGTCGCAGAACAGGGCCTCGGCAGGTTCGTGGCCCCGGCGTGGGCAGCCGCGTTCCTGGTGTGGTTTCACCCGAACCGGAGGCAACGAACAACGGCGGCTTGTTTCGCAAATCGCGGGTCGCAAATCACTTCCGGCACGGAGCAACCACCAACTACTTTTAAACCCGAAGCGGCCCGGCCATGACTCCGAGCGGAAGGATACAATCTCAGCAGGCCCTAAGGCTGCTGACCCAGCGCCAATGGGCCGGATCTGCGCACCGACAGCTGTCACTGTCGCACCGACTGCCGACTGAGCTCAGGCCCCGAAGCCGATCCCCGTCCGTTGCCGCCCGCACGTTTAGCACCTCAACATTGCATTGCCAAGATGCGAAATCACAACAGCCACAACCACAACCACAACTACACTCACAATCTACGGAACATCTACCGCCGCCGGGCATCGCACCCAAGCCCACCAGATCCTGGAGTTACCGAGGCCGCCGCTTCATCTTCGCTCTGATCTTCCTCGGCCTCGGAACCTCTGCCGGCTCCGCCGCGCGCCTATTGCTCGCACCGCCCACCCCGCCGGAACCCGGAAGCGAAGAAGACATATACACCACCGAGCTCTTACACGAGCGCGCCGAGAAGCTGCCCATCGTGCAGGAGCTTAGCGAGGACCCTGCATGGCAATCATGGCCAGCTTATAATACGCTCTCGGCCGAGCACAAGGCACAGCACATCACGGCGGGCGCCGTCTCAGGCTCGCGCGGCGTGGGCGGCTACCAGCGCGTTTTCTACAACGCCTCGACGGGCGAGCTCGCGAGCGTAATCTTCTTCGGGCCCGCCACGACTGGCTGGCCGGGCGTCGTGCACGGCGGCCTCCTGGCGACCATCCTGGACGAGAGCTGCGGGCGCGCCGCCTTCAAGCAGTGGGGCGGGCGGTCCGGCCTGACGGCCAAGCTGAACCTACAGTACGTCAGCCCAACGTTGTCCAACGGCTTCTACCTGATCCGGGCCAAGCCGAGGAGCGACGACGAGCTGCCCGAGAGCGAGCGCGGCAAGCGCCACTACAAGTCCTTTGTCGACGCTCAGATCGAGGACGCCCGGACCGGCAAGGTCACTGTCGTCGCCGAGGCCCTCTTCGTCGGCGGTGCCGGCAGGAACGGCAACAAGGGCGTCGCCTCGTCGCTGGCCAATGCGGATGCGAATGCCCAGTTCTGAGTTGAACTTGACGACCCTGTATAGTTACGTATCTTAGCGAAAGTACATGGGAATCGGCTTGCTTGGTTGCTTGCGACTTGGTCTTACGAATCATTTTCTCGTGGAATGGCGTAGAGTAGACTGCCGCGTGTGTTCTAGAAGTGGCGGTGTATCGGCGTTGTGTCCCTGTTCAGTTGGGCTAAGTTGATGGGCCTCGAGATCCCATCTTCCTGTATAAATGCGGGTTTTTATTCTCTTAGAAGCACATAGACATCATCAGGCATAGTCCAGGGGTTCAAGCATATTCCCAGATGCATTCTGGTTCAAGGGACAGGACAAGACATAAACGGAAACAGGGGCATCTACTTGATCCCCCTTTCATCAACATACGTACGGCATCATCATCATCTCTCACATACGTGCTTAAAAACTGTACAACTAACTGCCGTGTTTCTACTCGTTAAATTTCTAGGAGTTCCGAAGTAACTCAAGGCAGGGGATTGTCTTGTTTCGAAGGGCATGCCTTTCCCGACAATCTACTGGCGAAAGGTAGGTTGCCCCTGGAAGATCCTGTCACTACTGGTACCTATCTAGCATGCAGTCCAAGAGTTGGTCGACTTCAGAAGCTCAACTGAATGCATAGATCCTAGAATGCGCTACTCCCTTGAGATTAGGATGATAGGCGGACAAAGCATTGTCCAGGCAACCCAAACCCGCATCTTTATACTATCAAAGACGCAGCTCGGCGTCGCCATACGTCACCCTTGGGACATGTACGGGCCCGATAGTTTTGCTGTTGGCAAGTGCTTTGTTTCTGGATGTAGACGGGACGGCCCACAGGTGGTGATATTTGAGGCTATGGATATGAACTTGTACATCAGGGACAACAAAGTTGGCCGCTGTGTGGTCGCTTTACCACTTTCAAACAGCATCCGGAGCGTCAATAAACTGCACCATAGCTGAGAACCCATCACACATTACGCTTTGCTGGATTATCGCCGGAAACTCTCCGACGCTAAGGGGTAAAGAAGTGCCGTGGGGAGCGATGTTGGCGGCTAGAGGAAGTTGAAGCAGGCGAAAGACTTTTACTCGGAGATTTGCTACCCAAGAAGATGTGTTATGTGTGATGGGCGGGCGATGCGGTGAGAATCACGCATACAGTACGACTATTCGAACATTGGCGTTGAATTAGATTATGCCCCCGTCTTGTTGAATAGTTTTCGAGCGTTGTAAATCAGTATCCCCGTTACTGTTTGTGTGTCATGGCTTCCACGAGGAAGTACCAATCCCGGTTATGCTCACACCACTGCGACTGTAACCGCTCGGTTTGCACTGGGCCTAAGGCAAGTAATGCGTAACTCAGCTACCGACCCCGGCGGTTATAAGAGGCCAGGGTGAGGAAAGAAGAAGAGGTCGGAAACACTTCTCCGGCCATCTCAACTCGTTTGGGTCAAGCCAGCACGACTTGCACAGCCATTCCAACCACATCTGAATGGACTCTCCCGACACCGACATGTCGATGGCGCGCCAGGTCGCATATTGGGCTAGGTTCTATCAGAGTGAACAACAGTTTTCCGTGGAAGTCCTTTCCGTGTGTTCAAAAATTCACGATCACCGAAGCGTTATCATGCCATCGTGAATCAGCCGCCAGGCATTCATGAAGTCACCGCCAAGAGCACACACGCGGTAGCTAACTGCCCCAGTCTCACCATGTAACCGATCAAGGAGGCAACGGGCAAACATGGATTGCTTGGTTGGCAAACACACCGCCAATGAAAGAACGGTTCACGACCTCAAGACCCCCTAGAACTTCAGGGAACAGTGCAGCAACAGTACGGATAACAGGGGCTGGTTTGAAAGCAACCCCTGACCGATCCACGCAGGCAATGGGAAGGGGGAAGGAGTCTCGAAAATTCGATGCTCGAACTTGAAAAGATCTTTCCCAACAGCCGCAGTAAATAATGACCGTTGTTATGGTCGCATGGCTTCGGCAACACAATACCGACCTCGCTTGAGAGTGAGACACTGTCGGGCTGCTCGTGATATGTCTCAAGCTGACGTCAGTTTAATAATACTTTCAAATGTGGATAGGACCCTGATTTTTCCTACGGCGGTAATCTGTGCGCCTGTCCAAGTCACGGGGGAAGTTTACCTATTCTTGGTGATTGTGGAGGAATGCGACCTTTGTCTCCATCAAGAGGAGCCCAGCAACATCATCATGGCCTGATGTAGCCGGCCTGCATCCTTATTGGAGAAAGGTCAATGGCTGGGCGCTGCAGGTGGATCTTTGATCGGCCGTAGAACCTAGTGTAGTCAGGTACGAAGTAGTGTCTAGTCTGGGGACGAAAATAAGGCGAGGATCCCTCTTCGAGACTTTTGACAACCGGACAAGCGGGCGGAAGCTGTAGAAGTGTCAGAATCTTCGGTGCGGCTTCGAAAGCATGTCTCAAAGCTGTTGGTGCCAGAGCACGGCCGGGGCCGCATCAAGATCCGGAGTTGGGCGACATGTTTGGCCTTGAGACTTGATGACGGTGACGGGCTAGAGAGACCTTATGCCAAACATTTCAGCCGCTTCCTGTTGACTAAAGTACATTCGACTGTACTGATAGCACTCAACAGGCTGCGTGTTAGACCCAGTGCGCAAACACTTCCGCCTTGTGTGTTTTCGCCCAACGATTTGTTCTCACAACGGGAGATGGACATCAAGCCCCTCATCCATCCTTGAGATCGTCACTCGCTTCTTCTTCCCATTTCTAGACAAGCTTTGGAGGATAAGACTCCGCACCAGGGGAACAGTGAATAGCAACCAACTGATGGGTAAAGAGGAAGATGCCATAGAAACCAGAGAGGAGCAAAAGAAAAGAGGGATGGGATTGGGGGATAACGGGAATGGCGCGAACTACGTCACCAAAAGTTTTCGGTTCTTTGTGTAGCAGGTGGCACGTTGTGGGTCGGTAATTTCCAGCGCGATGCAGTAAGGGTCTGGTATGCAAGTCTTGGACTTCCCAATCGTGGCTTTTTGGACTCACCGACACTACCTACATGTGGTCGCAGGTTCTCCGTGATGGCAGCGCAGGGCTCAACGGTGCACGACATGCAATTGCCCTGCAGCGTAGAATAGAGATATGCCGTACTAAGTGCGTACCATAGCAGCTGAACAAATAGGTATTGAGGCTCAGAATTGTTGACAGGTACAGCTATGTAAGGTAATCCATATGTCCAGTGTGATACCTAGACTGATAGTGTTGCAAGTCTGAGGAAATGGAAAGGTGGAGAGGGGATACTTACCCCGTACCCCTACTCCAAAACCAGGAAAAAATGGCATGATGTTATCTCAATGCCTCAGACTTAGTCTCTGTTACAGACTATGCAGACACTATTCGACCCACTTAAAAGTAGGCCCTTTGGGAAACGTGTTGTACGCAGTCTATAGCCACAACTCACTTTTTAGGGATCACGCCAGAATTTTTGTATAGAGAAACCAAATTTTCCACTTCGTTACTCTATAATTGTAAGCCCAATTTTTGTCCAAATTTTACCAAAAAGGTACCCTAAAGATAGCCTTTTTAAAGGCTTTCTAATAGTACCGTTTTTGAAAAGTTTAAATAAAAATTAGTAAAATTCTAACTTCGAAAGGGTCGATTAATTACGCCAAAAACCTAGTTTTCGTTTTCTTAATTTACTTTCCTATAGCTAAAATAACGAATAATAGTCGTATTATAATAAAAAGTAGTCCATTAAAAAACCCTTAAAAAGGCTAACCTCGGTATACTATTATTACCCAATTTAGCCTAAGTTTAGCTAAAATAGGTACGTTAATAGTAAAGTAACTATATACTATATAATCTACCTATTTACTCGGCCACCATACTACTAAATTAAAGCTAGCCGTAAAAAAGCTAGTATATCGAAAATAGCCTTTTTAAAGCTTTTTTAATAGACTACTTTTTATTATAATACGACTATTATTCGTAAAGTTCTCGATCGTAAAGCGTTATTACTATATAATAATATAATACTTTTTACCTTATATCTCGCTTACTAATTAAGATAACCTAATAAAAACAATACCGTTAAAAAGCTCTTTTTAAAGCCATTCTAACGGTACTATTTTTATTATATACGGACTTTTATAGGCCGTATAGTAGCCGAGTGTTTATATTATATACGTAGGTATAAATAGGTGTAAGTAGGTGTAAATAGCTAGTTTTAACGCTAGATCCTAAGTTAGGGCCTTAGACTAGTTTTGGGAAGTTTGAAGCGGGCTCGCTGATTGGCCCACGTAAGTGGGTCTCTTCCTAACACAGTGTCTAAACCTAAGACTACTCAAACTTCTCTTTTAACGGTAAGAGCGCTTCGCGCGTAGCGCTTTCGGCGCTAGGGCCTTTCGGGCTATTACGGGTTTTAGCGGACTTATATTTTTTATACGCTAATTTAACGGCGACCTAATATAGCTTAGCTATTTTATATAAATAATACCTATAAAAAACGTCTAAATATAGATTTAAGAGTTTTTTTTAAGTTCGTTTATAAATTTTATATAAATAAAAAAAGTTATAAATTTTATTTACGCGTTTTACTATTATTATTATATTTATAATTATATAAAATATATATTAAAAATAAAAATTAATAAAAAAATTTAATAGTAATTTTTATTTATTTTTATTTATATAAAAATATAAATTTATATATTAAAAAATAAAAAACTAAATTCGTTTATTTTTTAATTTAATTAAAACTTTTTTAAAAGATTTATTACTTTTTATTTAAAAATTTAATAAAAATTTATATATATAGTTTAAAATATTAAAAAATTTAATATATAAATATTCTTTTAAAATTTTTTTTTCTAAATTTATTATTATATAAATATAAATAACGCTAATATAGAAAAAGACGAATTATATTATATTATTATAAAAATAATTTACGAAATTATTAACGTTTTTAAAATTTATAAAAGTTAAATAAAAGTTTTATAACGTTTAATTTACAAAAAAACTAATACGATTTTTATTATAACTATTAGCTATAAAAAAAGCGTTATTTTTTACGTTTATTAGAAGTTTATTAATAAAATTACTATTTAAATTTATTTTCTAATTAAATTAAAAAAAATTAAAAAAAAATATTTAAAATAAAATATTAAAATTTACGTTTATATAAATAAATAGCAAAATATATTTTAAAATAGTTTTTATTTATTTACTTTTTATACTTTTTTTTATAAAAATTTTTTTTAATAAACGTTTTTATATTAAAATTTAAATATTTAAAAAAAAATTTATAATAAAAAGTATAATTATATATTTTTTAGTTTTAAATAAATATTTACGCCGAATTTTAAATTTATTTTAAAAAACTTAAATTTTTAATTTTATTTAAATATAATAACTATTAATAAACTTTATATTATTAGCAAATAATATATTTTTTATATAAATTTTATATTTTTATATATTTTAAAAAACTTAATTTTTTAAAATATTTTATTTTTTAATTATATAGTTATTTTTAACGTTAATAATAAAAATTTTATTATCGAAAAAACTAATTTTAAATAAAAATATTTTTAAATTATTCGAATTTGTATTAATTAATTTAAAATTTTTATATTTTTTTAATTTCTAATTTATAAATTTATTAAAAATTTTTATCGTTTTTTTTTTTTTTTTAAAATTTTT
>Ga0233366_1000776_pt1 | contig 9987 bp, 8 predicted proteins | sample ElkDunMinimDraft_23_FD_191536 | JGI IMG/M metagenome (GOLD analysis project Ga0233366, IMG submission 191536) | Fecal eukaryotic communites from dung pellets of Tule Elk in California, USA - Elk Dung C4 | ecosystem: Host-associated > Mammals > Digestive system > Large intestine > Fecal | place...
GATTGGTGCGTTAATGTCAATGCTTCCGACCGCTTCCGGACCGACTGCAATCTTGTCCATATACATATCAGGTGCATGCAGCAAATTGCCGTGATCTGCAACCGCAAGTACGGCCAGGGCATTCCAGCCTCCTGAGGCGACGATATTTGTTCCTTCGAGCGGGTCAACGGCCACGTCTACACGCTGTCCATACCCCGTTCCTAATTTCTCGCCAATATAGAGCATTGGGGCTTCATCCATCTCGCCTTCCCCAATCACAACCGTGCCCTTCATAGGAACTGTATCAAAAACGTCCCGCATGGCGCTTGTTGCGGCATCATCCGCCTCTTCCTTCTTGCCGCGCCCCATCCATCTTGCAGAGGCCAATGCTGCTGCCTCGGTAACCCTGACCAACTCCATTGATAAACTTCTTTCCATCCTGCAACCCCCGCTTCTTTTTGGCTTATGAGTTCTCCAGCTGCTCAATCTCTCTTTCGGTTAACTCTTCTCTCCAAATCGTTGCTCCAAGACCGGATAGCTTGTCTACGATAAAACTATAGCCGCGGTCAATATGTTCCACGCCCGTTATCTCCGTCACACCTTCAGCCAAAAGCCCTGCTGCGATTAAGGCTGCCCCTGCGCGCAGGTCACTCGCTTTGACTTTGGCACCCGTCAATTGAACCGGTCCATTCACGATAGCTGAACGTCCCTCTACCTTAATACTTGCATTCATTCTCCGCAATTCATCAATATGCTTAAAACGAGCCCCATAGATTGTGTCCGTTACAATTGCCGAGCCTTCCGCCTTTGTCAAAAGAGTAGTGAAGGGCTGCTGGAGGTCAGTCGGAAAACCTGGATAAACCAGTGTCTTTATATCCACTGCCTTTAATTTATCTGTTTTTGGGATGTAGATCTGATCGTCTCTTTCTTCAACGACGACGCCCATCTCCCTCAATTTAGCGATCAGGGATTCAAGATGCTGGGGAATGACATTGTCAATAAGGATTCCATCTCCAGCCGCAGCCGCAATAATCATGTAGGTGCCTGCCTCGATGCGGTCTGGAATGATGGTATGACGGCAGCCGTGCAGCTCCTTAACCCCCTCGATGCGAATCACATCGGTTCCAGCCCCCTTGATACGAGCGCCCATATTGGTTAAAAGGGTTGCTACATCGATAATCTCCGGCTCTTTTGCGGCATTCTCAATAATCGTCTTTCCCTTTGCCAATACGGCTGCAAGCATAATATTGATGGTCGCTCCTACACTGACGACATCCAGGTAAATACGTGCACCGCGAAGTTCATCGGCGCGCAGGTAAATAGCACCCTGCTCATTCGTCACCTGTGCACCCAGTGCTTCAAATCCTTTAATATGCTGGTCAATTGGGCGCGGACCAAGATAGCAGCCACCAGGAAGCCCAATGACTGCTTTCTTGAATTTGCCGAGCATCGCACCCATCAAATAATAGGAAGCACGCAGCTGCTTCACTCGTCCGTTTGGCAATGGCATCGGAACCATATGAGAAGGATCCACGGTCATTTCGTTATTCTCAAGCGTAACTTTCCCGCCAATCTCCTCAAGCAATCCTTTAAGCATTTCCACATCAGAGATCTCAGGCAATCCTTCAATCGTAACAGAGGAGCCGGCCAAGATAGTCGCCGGAATTAAAGCTACCGCGCTATTCTTGGCACCGCTTATACGAACTTCCCCTTTTAACGGGTACCCGCCCGCTATTTTCAGTTTTTCCATAATTACTCCCTTCAGCGCCACATGATGTTTTCATAACCCATCTGTGATCGGCGAGAATAAGGTATTCCTTTATTCATAACTTCCTGACAAAAAATCTTTCCATCTTACTATTTTACACATATTCCCAATAATAATGTACTAATTTTGGAAATTATTGAGCGTCTCTGCCTTCCCAATCCTTCAAAAAGGCCTCAATTCCCTTGTCAGTCAATGGATGCTTGCATAATTGAAGAATGACCTTATAAGGAATAGTCGCAATATGCGCACCACGCAATGCTGCTTGTGTCACGTGCTGCGGATGACGAATGCTTGCCGCAATAATTTCAGAATCAATATCATGGATAGCAAAGATTTCAGCAATTTCAGCGATTAAATCCAACCCATTTTGGCCAATATCATCGAGCCTTCCGATGAACGGGGATACATAGGTTGCCCCTGCTCTTGCCGCTAAGAGAGCTTGATTGGCATTAAAAATGAGGGTTACATTCGTTTTGATTCCTTCGTCTGTCAACGCACGGACTGCTTTCAGCCCATCCGGCGTCATTGGAACCTTCACTGTAATATTCGGTGCAATTTTCGCAAGCTCTTTTCCTTCACGAATCATTTCTTCTGCTTCAAGAGAAATAACCTCTGCACTGACAGAGCCAGGCACGAGCGCAGTAATCTCACGGAGGCGATCATGGAAGGATACACCTTTTTCTTTCGCCACCAATGATGGGTTTGTTGTTACGCCAGCAAGCACGCCCAATGCATGCGCTTCTTTAATTTCATCTAAATTAGCTGTATCGATAAAAAATTTCATTCTTTATTCCTCCTATAATCTGTGTTTTATTCTTCCTATATTGTGGCACTGTTGCCCCCATAAGAGCAAATAATTCTAACTAAATTTACCCAATTTTATACTACATCAAAAAAAGAGATGTCTTCATCTCTAAAGTAGAAGACATCTCTTTGATATAAGAGATAATTAAGCTTTTCCGTTTGAGCCGAACTCACGGATTTTTCCGATAACCGTTTCTTTAATCGCTTCGCGTCCCGGTCCGATAAATTTCCGTGGATCATAGACTTCTTTGTCAGCGTCAAGCACTTCGCGAACACGCTTCGCAAAAGCGATTTGGTTCTCAGTATTAACGTTGATTTTAGATGTCCCTAAAGAGATAGATTTTTGGATGTCCCCTACTGGAATACCAGTACCACCGTGTAATACTAATGGCATATTCGTAAGGTTTTTGATTTCCTCCATTTCGGCAAATCCAAGGTTTGGCTCGCCTTTGTATGGTCCGTGTACAGAACCAAGCGCAGGAGCTAGGCAATCGATGCCTGTTTTCTCAACAAGCTCTTTACATTCTTGCGGATCAGCATAGATTACGCCGTCAGCAACAACGTCATCTTCTTGTCCGCCGACTGTTCCAAGTTCTGCCTCAACAGAAACTCCATTAGCGTGAGCATATTCAACAACTTTCTTTGTTGTTTCGATGTTTTCCTCGAAAGGATGGTGAGAAGCATCAATCATAACAGATGTGAAGCCTGCATCAATAGCAGCTTTACATTTATCATAAGAAGAACCATGATCAAGGTGAATCGCAACAGGAACCGTAATGTTCATGTCTTCTAAAAGACCTTTAACCATCATAACAACGGTTTTGAAACCGCCCATATGACGAGCAGCACCTTCAGATACACCAAGAATAACTGGTGATTTTTCTTCTTCTGCAGCTGCTAGAATAGCTTGAGTCCACTCTAGGTTGTTGATATTAAACTGTCCAACCGCATATTTACCTTCCAATGCTTTATTGAGCATTTCTGTCATTGAAACTAAAGGCATGTTTTTTCCTCCTTGTTTAATAATAAGAGCAATTAAAGAAGTCACCCTTATCATTTTCCCAAATGGGTCAATATGTATTCCTTATCTGAAAAAGGACATCAGAAAAGAAGTCATATATAGCATACCAAAATTGTGAATAAAGTATCAATATTCATGATTTATTTCCTCTTATCCGTCATAATTTGCCACCAAAAGGTGCTTCCTGACAGCCTTTCGGATATCATCAATATCAAATGGTTTAGCAAAATGGGTTAAAGCTCCCAAACTAAGTGCCTCTTCAATCATATCAAGCTCTCCATAGGCAGTCATGATTAACACACGAATATCCTTATCCGCTTGCTTCATTCTCTTCAAAATCTCAATGCCATCCATACCCGGTATCTTCATATCAAGCAGCACAAGATCAGGATCCTCTTGTTTCTGGAGCACCAGTGCCTGCTCCCCATTTGCAGCCATAAATGTTTGATACCCTTCCTGCTGTAATACTTCGTTTAACAGTATCCTGATTCCGAACTGATCATCCACGATTAGAATCTTTTTATCGTTCATACTCTCCCAGCTCCTTCTAAACCGTTAACCTCTAAAACATCTATCATTTATATCTTCTCTTCTGAAGTCGAAAATACCTTCCGTAACCATAAAATGGATAATAAAAATAATACCTTCTCCCTAATCTATCACGAAAGCTTTGACAAGTTCATGAGATTCGCATACTGTATCTACTAGATATAGGAACATTCCCTTTAAATTTTTTTGACAGGAGCTGAGAGATGGTGTTAAAAGTATTCCTGACACAATTAACAGGTGTATATAAAAAAATTGAGCAAGAAGAACAAGAAAGCATCGAGGATGCAGCACGCCTTTTAGCCCAGGCCTTAACGGCAAAAGGACAAGTCTACATCCACGGTTTTAAGGAGATGGAAGGAATCGTCTCCCAGGCAATCAATGGCCCTGAACCATTGAAGGGGCTGAAGAAGCTATATAGTGGACAATACATGGTTCAAGCTCAGCAACGTGACCGTGCTATTATCTTCGCCCGCTCCGCAACTGAGAAAGAAGCCGTCGCCCTCGCAGAATCCCTGCGCGGTCAGCACGTCCCCTTTGTCGCTGTCTCTCAAGGCGTCAAGCCAGAGGAAGAAGGCAAGCCAAACTTGGCTGAAATCGCCGATGTGCATGTCGATATCAAAGCGGCACGAGGACTTGTGCCAAATGAAGACGGCACAAGAAGCGGTATTCCTACACTCGCCGCTGCGCTTTTTGCCTACCAAGGCATCATTATGGCAGTGGATGAGATTTTGCGGGAATATGCCGAAGAATAAATTCCACTTTGGAAGACACGAATGCAGCTGCCCATTTGATGGGCAGGCATTCGTGTCTTTTTTGTAAGGATTATTGGCGTTCAGTTCGTCCTAAAAATGATTTCTTGGAAGGCAGCTGGGATGAGCAATGGGAGTCAATACGCAGGCGTTCTCTTTAAGCCCTTAAGCAGCTTCGATTTATGAAATGGGGCTATTTTCAGTAGAATGGCCAAGACCTTCGGCTCGGAGAAGGGAGCAGGTTGAGACAACTCTGCCGGAGGCGAGTAGGCTAAAGTGTTACTCTGCGGTTCGCTTTCTAAGTCCATTCTGCTTTAAAATAGCTAACACGCACAGAACCTCTATGTAAAAAAGGAGAGCACCTAAAAGATGCTCTCCTCTCTTTACTTATATCTTATCTCTCTTCCAAAGACGCTTTTACGAAGTCGCGGAATAGCGGCTGCGGGCGTGTTGGTCTTGAGATGAATTCCGGGTGGAACTGGGATGCGACAAACCATGGGTGATCTTTGAGCTCAATGATCTCAACTAGGCGGCCATCTGGGCTTGTGCCGGAGAAGATGAAGCCTTGTTTTTCCATGTCTTCGCGGTAATGGTTATTGAATTCATAGCGATGGCGATGACGTTCATATACCACTTCTTCTTTGTATGCTTCAGCTGTTTTCGTGCCTGGTACCACTTTACATGGGTACAGTCCTAGACGTAGCGTTCCGCCAAGGTCCTCGACATCCTTTTGTTCAGGAAGCAAGTCGATGATTGGATTTGTTGTAGCTGGATTGATCTCAGATGAGTTCGCGTCCTCAAGCCCGAGAACATTGCGCGCAAATTCAATAGATGCAAGCTGCATGCCTAGGCAGATGCCAAGGAATGGTTTCTTATGGGTTCTTGCATATTCGATTGCAGCGATTTTCCCTTCGATTCCTCGGTCTCCGAAGCCGCCAGGAACAAGGACACCGGCTACATCGCCAAGAAGCTCTTCTACGTTTTCTTTTGTTACTTCTTCAGCATTGATCCATTTAATCTTAACATCTGCGTCAAATGTGTATCCAGCGTGCTTAAGAGACTCGACAACAGAAATGTAGGCATCCTGCAATTCAACATATTTTCCGACAAGACCGATTGTCACTGTTTTGGATAGATGCGTTACTTTCTCAACAAGCTCTTTCCATTCTGTCATTTCTGCATCAGGTGTTTGCAATTTCAAGTGGTTGCAGACGATTTGGTCCATCTTTTGGTCTTGGAGCATCAATGGCACTTTGTATAGAGTGTCAGCATCCGGGCATTCGATAACAGCGTTTTTGTCGATATCGCAGAATAATGCTAGCTTGTCCTTCATATCTTGAGAAATTGGCATTTCTGTACGAACGACGATGATGTTTGGCTGGATGCCAAGACTGCGCAATTCTTTTACGCTGTGCTGCGTTGGTTTTGTTTTCATTTCGCCGGCTGCTTTAAGATACGGAATTAATGTACAGTGTATGTACAAGACATTGTCACTTCCAATATCACTCTTGATTTGGCGAATCGCCTCAAGGAATGGCAAGGATTCGATATCCCCTACTGTTCCGCCGATTTCTGTGATGACCACATCAGCGTTTGTATCATGGCCAGCCTTCAGGATGCGTTCTTTAATTTCATTTGTGATATGCGGAATGACTTGAACTGTCCCGCCAAGATAGTCGCCGCGGCGTTCCTTTTTCAATACATGGGAGTAGATTTTTCCTGTCGTTACATTAGAGAGCTTGGAAAGATTGATGTCAATGAAGCGCTCATAATGGCCAAGGTCAAGGTCTGTTTCCGCACCATCATCCGTAACGAATACTTCACCATGCTGATAAGGACTCATTGTACCTGGATCAACGTTAATATATGGATCGAATTTTTGGATTGTCACCTTTAGCCCTCGATTTTTTAACAAACGACCTAGAGAAGCAGCTGTGATTCCTTTTCCTAGTGAGGAGACAACGCCCCCAGTAACAAAAATATACTTTGTCATAAAAAAACCTCCTACCATTCTACATATTAAATTTGCACGGATAACTATCTATTTCAATCTTACTTTTCGTTAAAATCAACCGACGTATCCATAAAAAAATAAAAACGCTCCCTTGCGAACAAGGGAGCGTTAATTGCTATAATTAGTATCCTTTACTAATAAAGGAGCCCAAATAATATTCTACAAAGATTGACACTTGAAGTCAAGGTAGATGTTTATCGATTCTCTTCCTCATCTTCAAAGTCGGTATCTTCTTCTTCATCCTCGTCGATATCGTATTTATCTTCAACGAGTTCATCTTCGTCCTCGATTAGATCATCGTCATCATCGTCTTCGTCTAAATCCTCGTCAAAGTCATCATCGATAAGGTCGTCATCGTCATAATCATCGATATCATCGAAATCTAAATCTTCATCATCTTCATCGATTGCATCGAAGTCAACTAGATCGTCATCATCAACGACTTTCTTGCCTTTTTTCTTCTTCACTTTGGAAGCAGGAACTGTTTCTTCTTCGACTTGTTCAACAGGATACCAGCCTTTTAATCCCCAGCGGTTATCCCCGATGCTGATGAAACGGCCATCAACGTTTAGGTCTGTGTAGAACTGTCCGATTTTTTCCGCCACTTCCTCATTGGATAAACCAAGTAATTTTTGGATCTCATCCATCATCACTTTAAAGTCTATGGCTTCTTTCTTTTCTATAAGTAATAAGTTTGCAATTTCAATGAAGGCCATTTCACGAATATCTTCGACAGACATCTTGGCTAAAGTCATTGTTCGCACATCCTTTCTATCAAATCAACATCAAAATACCCATTTATGCATATCCCATTATAACCAAACGGCTTATCATAATGCCACTTTATTTTACTTCTTGTCTCTAATTCCTTGCTTCCACTGTTTATAAGCCATGAAAGTCAGGAAGATAGAAATGAGAAAGTAGCCGACTGCTCCAAGGGAATGATCGTAAAGAACCCTAAACAGCCAAAAGAACGCAAGAAGGATGAGCAGACTGCCGAAAGCACGCTGCATATCCATTACTATACCTCCTGTTCTTCATTATGGCCCGCTTTTATATAACTTATAAGGAAGATGACAGTTTTATCCTATCATACAAACAGAAAGGACAGACCATAATAAATTGAATATTTTTATTATGTACAAAAATGCGCGGAAGAGAACCCTCCGCGCCTAGGGGATTACATGTTCCTGCGATATTGTCCCCCAACCTCATATAAAGCATGTGTAATCTGTCCAAGACTTGCTACACGAACCGTCTCCATCAATTGTTCAAAGATATTCTCGCCTCGTATCGCTGCTTCCTTCAAGCGTTCAAGCGCAGCAGCCGCCTCTTGCTGATGCTTCTTCTTAAATGTCTCCAGATTCCTAAGCTGCAAGTCCTTCTCTTCCTTCGTTGCACGGGCAAGCTGCATATTGTTGACCTCATCCTCACTCGGCGGATTCGGGTTCAAATACGTATTCACCCCGATGATTGGAAGCTCGCCATTATGCTTCTTTGTCTCATAATACATTGATTCATCCTGTATCTTGCCGCGCTGGTATTGCATCTCCATAGCGCCAAGCACACCGCCGCGGTCATTGATGCGTTCGAACTCCTGTAAAACAGCCTCTTCCACAAGGTCTGTCAGCTCATCGATAATATAAGAGCCTTGAAGGGAATTCTCATTCTTCATCAGTCCGAATTCCTTCGTGATGATCATTTGAATCGCCATGGCCCGGCGCACAGATTCCTCCGTTGGCGTCGTGATGGCCTCATCATACGCGTTTGTGTGCAAGGAATTGCAATTGTCCTGCAGGGCGATGAGCGCCTGCAAGGTTGTTCGAATATCATTGAAGTCAATTTCCTGAGCATGCAAGGAGCGGCCGGATGTTTGAATATGATATTTCAGTTTCTGGCTCCGCTCATTCGCGCCATATTTCTCCTTCATGACGATAGCCCAGATTCTGCGCGCCACACGGCCCAATACGGTGTATTCCGGGTCAAGGCCATTAGAGAAGAAGAATGATAGATTGGGAGCAAAGTCATCAATCTTCATGCCTCGGCTCAAATAATACTCTACATACGTAAAGCCATTGGAGAGCGTGAAGGCAAGCTGGGATATCGGGTTCGCCCCTGCTTCGGCGATATGGTAACCTGAGATGGAGACAGAGTAATAATTCTTCACTTTATTCCTGACGAAGTATTCCTGGATGTCGCCCATCATTTTCAAGGCAAATTCTGTTGAGAAGATACATGTATTTTGTCCTTGATCCTCTTTTAAAATATCGGCTTGAACGGTCCCGCGAACGACTTGAAGAGTTTCACTTTTTACGTTCTGCGCTTCTTCCTCTGTAAGCTTACGTCCAAGCTCTTGTTCCCTTTTCTCAAGCTGCTGGTCAATTGCCGTGTTCATGAACATCGCAAGAATGATAGGAGCCGGTCCGTTAATCGTCATCGAAACGGAGGTGCTTGGCGCACATAGGTCAAAGCCGGCGTAAAGCTTCTTCATATCATCAAGCGTACAAACGCTCACACCGCTCTCCCCAACCTTCCCGTAAATATCAGGACGGATATGCGGGTCTTCGCCATATAAGGTGACCGAATCAAAGGCCGTGCTCAGGCGTTTGGCCTCATCATCCTTTGAAAGATAATGGAAGCGGCGATTCGTCCTTTCTGGAGATCCTTCTCCGGCGAATTGGCGTTTCGGATCCTCCTCCTTCCGCTTGAAAGGGAATACCCCAGCCGTAAACGGGAATTTCCCCGGGACATTCTCGCTTCGGACCCAGCGGACAATCTCCCCGTAATCCTTGAATCTCGGAAGGGCCACCTTTGGTATGGCCAGGCCACTTAAAGATATGGTCTTCAGCTCTGTCCGGATTTCCCGGTCGCGTACCTTTGTCACTAGCTCATCCTGGCTGTACGCCTCCCTTTGCGCTTCCCAACCTTCGATAATCTCGACTGTGTCCGGTTCGAGTGATTGCTTCGTCTTCTCCTTCAGCTGCTGCAGGGTTTCAATGGTATCCCCGTTCTCAGCGAGGGCTTCAATTGTCCCCTCAATCTGGAAAAGCCTGCGAGCTGATTCTTCTTCGCGTGCGGTACGCTCATGATAGGACCGAACGGC
>Ga0233366_1000778_pt1 | contig 9980 bp, 6 predicted proteins | sample ElkDunMinimDraft_23_FD_191536 | JGI IMG/M metagenome (GOLD analysis project Ga0233366, IMG submission 191536) | Fecal eukaryotic communites from dung pellets of Tule Elk in California, USA - Elk Dung C4 | ecosystem: Host-associated > Mammals > Digestive system > Large intestine > Fecal | place...
AATGCTGTTTTGAATTTACCTAATCCCTTTGAAGATGTGTTAATAGCAGTTGTTAATTTGCCAAATGATTTAATACCATCATCAATAGCAGATAAACCTTGTGTAACTGCCATTAAACCCTGCATTTTTGCAATTGCTTGGTCTATTGCTTCTGATTCTACACCCATTGCTTGTAAACCACCTGCAACTGCTTGAAAAGCACCTGTAATACCTGCTGCAACATTGGTAACATTACCAACCATATCACCAAAATCACTTGAAGCACCTTTTACACTTTCGTTTATTTCATCTAATTGGTGTTTTACTTGTCCTGCTTTATTGGCGACCTCAAGGAAGGCATCACTACCTTCCTCAAGATTTGCCATTTCATCCTTAAAACCTTTAAGTTGTTTTCTTAAATCTTTTATTGAGGTTTGCGCAGGGTTAGTATCAATTTCTAATACTTTAATTGTTTCCTTTGCCATAGTTAAGATTTATAATTTTTATTTATTTTTTAACCCCTTAATACTACATCTACGAACCATTCGTGTTTTCCATTGAAGAACGATACTTTACCTGTGTCAGTTCCTTGCTGTCCTTGTTTATCCATTCTGAAGTGAATTGGTTTCATATTAGAAGGTGGGTAAATTGTACCACTACCACGTGTATAGTTACCCCAATCTTCTGCATCTTGGTCAGTAGATAAATATAAGTTTTGCAAATCACCACTAACATCACTCCATTCAACTTCATCATTAGCAGATAAATAAATAGTTTTCATTGGTTCTGATGGTGTAAGTTCGATATAGTCAAAATCTTCTTTCCAAATTTCACCATCCCATCTATAAATATCAAATATCCTATTCCAAATTAACATAATATCTATTATAACAGTCTTTTGAGGTGTATAGAATTTAATTTCACCATATACAGGCATATCACGCGATTCATTATCACCTACTTCCATTGTTAGGGTTACAGGCACTAATGTACCTTTTGAAATTGTACCACTACCTGCTGCACCATTTACGTATAAGTCTTGTAAGTTAGTACCGTTATCATTCCAACTTACATCAGTATTTGGTGAAGTGATATAGATTGTTTTAGTTAATGGTGAAGTGTTTTCTAATACTACCTTATCTGATGTGTTATATTCAGTTTTATCAGTATCATATACGGTAAATTTAGTATTAAGTTCTTTTTGTACATCTACTGTAAAACTATCTATACCATTAGTAAATTCAATTGCACCTGATTGTGTAGTAGAATCAACCATTTTAAAGGTTATAGGTACTTTTGTACCCGCAGGTATTGTGCCTTCTTGATATGCGCCTGTAGATGTGTTATTATTGTAATAAACTTGAACACCTAATAAACTTGAATTAACATCTCTCCAAGCAACAGGGGTGTTTGCAGTCATATAAATAGTTTTAGTTTGTCCAACGTTTTCTAACAACATATCATACTCATAAATTACGTTATTGCTACTATTAAAAAACTGCATTTCTTTAAAGAAGGTACGGATATTTACAGATACAGAAAAACCTTGTTGGTTTTCAAATAAAATTGTAGCATTTAAATCTGTACCATTGTTTTTAATATTGATAGGTACTTTTATACCTGCTTGTATTGCACCACTAATGGTTTCACCATTTACTGATATTTTTGCTAATTCACTCTGTGGAAAATTAGCAGGTAGATTTATAAAACTCCAATTTACATCACTACTTGAAGATACATACCAAGTTTCGGTTTCAGCATTTTTCAAATCTATATAATCAACACGCGAATTATAAATTTCTTCATTAGGATTATAAAACTTGAAAATAGTGAAATTCTTATTGAAATCATTTTCAATATACCCATTAATATTTTGAATGGTAATTAAATCAACTTTTGTAGTACTATTATTTGTAATATCATAGTCATATATCTTATTCACCATGTACAACTGATTTTCAATTTTGATAAATTTGTTAAATTCAAAATTCATGTAATCAGTAGGCGAAATATGTAAATAACAGGTAACTATTTTGTTGTTAGTGTTGTACCTTTCATCTAAGTATTGTTTCCAAAAGTTTGTGTAAATACCTTTTGTGTTGTCATAATGATTAGGAATATATGTGTAGTTCTCCATTGGGGTATTAAACAAACATAAATTAGTATCATATACAATATCTAACAATGGGTATTTATCACATCTAACATTACAACCTTCTTCACCGTCTTGTGAATAGAAATAGGTTTGTGTTAATGTTTGAAAGTTGGTATCATCTGAAATTTTAACAGGTCTTAAATCATACTCTGTATCAAAATTAACAATACCTTTGAAAAACAACATAGAACCAAATACTGATATGTTCTTTTTGTCTTTGTCTTTGTTAGATACATATAGTTCAGCAGGTAATGTGTAAACAACTTTTGTTTTTGTATATAAATCTTCCCAATTAAGTATATTGTCAGTTGAAGTCATAACATTATGTACATTATTAAACAACTTCTTTTCATCATTGTTAAACTCATAATCTGTTATAAGTTTATACTCACCGTAGTTAGTTCCAAATGATTCATTATATGATTTATTAAGTTGTACATCATTCTTTTCATAGTTGAATAACACATATTTGTTATCAAATGTTATAGGTTGTATTGTGTAGTTCTTAGAAATATCTAACTTATCTGTCCAATCTATAACTTTATAATCTGCAAAATATATATTTAATGGTTTGAATATTAAAGTTTTATGTACATCATTACAAAATACACCTATTCTATATTGCTTACAATAGTTAATAATTTCATCAAACAAATTCACTTCATTATTCCACAAATCGTTTAACACAAAACGAGAATTAGAACGTTTTTTGTTAGAAGTATTTATTGTTATATTAGTTGGTAAAGCACTAACATTAAAACCATGTGCTATAACAGGCATGTTATCAATAGTATCGTATAAAGACATTGGATAATTCCAACGAGTACTATATGTATATACCCCAACTTCAATATCAAAATCATCACCTACTAAATTTTTATCAATAGATAAACCAAATGGAACATTTACAGTTGCTTCAAAAACACCTGATGATTTCTTAGGAATTTTATCTAATACGATATTACCTATATCATAAGAACCTGTTCCACCATCATAAATATAAGAAGGTGGTGTAGTATAAACAACATTTCCGTTTTGGTCTTTTACTCTAAATTTAACAGCAATATTAAATGTGTTTCCGAGTGTTATATAGTCTGAAGTACATGGGTTGCCTGTATTACCTGATGTTACATTATTAAACAATAATTTAATTGGAAGTTCTTGGTAAAATGATATATGATTAAATTTATTTTTTGTGAAATCTGTGACTACTTCATCCATAAATGAATTATTACTAATAAGTGAAGTCCATACAGGTGAATCAAATAAAGGAGGTGTCCATGTAGTTCCACCATTAGCATTAGTTGTAGTTGTAGCATTAAGTAAATTTGTGTTGGTAAATGTACCACTATATGCTTTAATATCAACATTAGTATTAAATTGCTTCAACATATACACCAACTTACTCCAATAAGGGTTAGCAACATTGAACCAATTATTATCCAACACAACCTTATAACCTGTAATATCTTCTGTTTTCTTTGTGAAGATCTGAAACAACTTATTGAAATAAATGTATGGTAGTTGCATATAACTACGATATTCACCAATTTCACGAGGTAATAAACCTTCACCAATTACAGTATCTGCTGCAACACCTACTAATGATTGATATGTTGCTTCATCATTACCTGCAACCTGTTTTGCTCTTCTATCTAATACTTCTTCAAATTTTTCTGAAGTATTTTCGTTCTTCTTTTGGAAGGTTTTGTAATCAAATTCATCATTATATGAGTTATTAGGTGCAAAACCAATTATTTCTGATAGTCTATAACTTTCATCAGTATTTTCATACAGAGTAGTATTTAATCCACCGCCATTACTCCATAAGTCATACACTAAATCTTTATTTATAGTTTCTTCAACATATTTACTACCATCAATCAAATATTTTGTATCTTCTGTAGATTTATCAAAGGTAATCTTCTTCATCTCTTGGAAAACCTTACCTAATTCACCATTCAATGTAATATTGTATCTACCTTTTCCATTTGATTTAGTTACAGTATTCAACTTTGCGTAACCATTCATTAATAAAGCACTATCCCAATATAATTTAAAATCTAATTTTTTAAGAGGGTCAAAGTAAATACCTGTTGTAAATTCACTATTAGAATCATAAACGGTAATTCTATCAGGATTAAATATGTTACCAAATGTTTTATTATTATTCTCGGTAAATGGTATAGATACCGTTTTACTCCAATCATTAATGATTGAAGTAGGGGTTGTTATATCTTCAAATTGCTTTGTAATAGCAAATTGTACTGTATTATCTAATTCGATAAATTGATTTTCTATATATAAACTTACCATAATTAATAAATCAAATTTTGATTTTGTGCAAATTCTAAATCTAATTGAAGATTAAAAAATTGTCTGCCTTGATTTTTGAAAGTCTTTTCTGTGTAATCACCTGTAACATTTACTTTATAACTCTTATCTTCTACAGCATCATACAACACCAATACAGGCGAAATAAAAATACTTTCATAATAAGGGTACATATTATCTTCAATAAATCCTGTTTGTATTTTAATTTTAGGTTTAACTGTGATAGTATTAATATTCTTATAACCCCTACTATCTGTTACATACTCTCTCTCAAATGATTCTGAAAATGTTTCAACTTTAGAGAATGGTTGTGATTGGTAACTACCCGCACGGTCTTGCCACATTAAATAATACCTTGAATAACATTTCTCTAATACTGCAACCTCATCACCTGAAATATCTATAATAGATTCTTGTTTATTAGTTGAAACTTGTGGTACTATTAAGTTTAGTGGTGCACTCCAAAAGTAATTATTGTAAGTAGGTTTGAATTTAGTAGTTATAACCGTACCGTTTATTTTAATATTACTGTTATTGAGTGTATTATTACCTGCATAACCCGCTATTGTGAGTTTATAATTTTCAGTTGATTTAAGTGGGTATCTTGGGCATAGTTTAAATTTACCAATACCATTTTCACCATATCTACCTTGTAATGATACCCATAAACTACCTGCACTATTTGTATTATAATCTAAACCATTATTCATTTCTTGAGAATAGTGAGGATAATGGTACATCATATTAACCATTAAGTAATCTTCAGAGGTATTTTCTTCACCATTAGCACCATAAAGAATCACATCAAAGAAACACAAAATAGTAGATTCTTCTATAACTGTATAATGATACCCTAATGTATTATTCTTCTTATGATTTCTAACAATTGAAGTAATATCTATATAAACTTCTGATTGATTTGCTTCTAAAAATGTATTACCAATAAATAAGGTTTTTAATTTGTTTCCATTTTTATCAGTCAAAATTACATCATACCTATAAACCCCTGTTTTGCTTATACCGTTAGGGTCAATAAAATAAACTGATAATTGTTCATCTAAACATCTCATATTTTATTACTATTTCTAATTTGTTTAAGTTGTTTTTCTTGTTCTTTTGCTTTTAGGACTTCGTATGATACTATATAAAATACAAAGTTTATAGATTCATTCATTACTTCGGTAATTGGTTCATTTGTAACCTCACAGTATTTAAGTACGTAAGGGATGATACCAAACCCCATAAGTCCATTTTCTTTAGGTTGCTGATTAACTCTGTTTTCTTCTGTTTGTCCATTTTCATCTTCTTCACTTGTCGTATCAAAGAGTAACGGAAAAGAAGAAAGAATATTTTGAATTGTCTGCCGAAAAAAAAACCTATACTTTGGGCAACTGTAATAGGAAGTTCTAATAAATCTTCTTTTACTTTTATAATGTCATAATCTTTATTATAGTATTTACAACCTTTAGGAATAAAAAATACTGATAGTAAATCTTCTAACCTAACTTCAGGTTGTTTAATATAGTTTTGGTAATCTATAAATTGTGCAACAGTTACTTTAGTAATGTCAATATTGGATTTATATACATTACCATTTAGTGTGTATTCCTTCTTTACTTTAACATCAGGCATTTCTTCTTTAATAAATGATATATCAAATTTCTTTAACTCTGATATTGGTAAACTTTGACAATCTACATTATATAAATAATCAATCAAGTTATATAAAGTATAATCATCTTCTACACTTAAAATATTTTGTATCTCATAAAATTGTTTTAATGTTATATCATTCCAAGTCATAACGATTCTGTTATTTGTTTTTGTATTTGTTCAATTACTAACCGTAAAGTTTCATCATAAACTTTACCAATCAAATTAAAATTCTCCATAGTGTTGTAAACAAATGGTTTTGGTTTTGTTCCAACTCTTGAAATTTTTCTTCCAATTAAAAATGCCAATTGGTTTTCTGTTGGAAGTTTACCATTTGCTAATGGTCTTGGTAGAACTGGTTTAACTGTTATCCATGATTTTATCTTGTCAACTGGTGGAAAGTGTGGTTTAGTTCCATATTCGATATATTTCCAATAGTCTTCCATTGATAAAGATACTGTCAAATATTTACCATTCATTTTAACAACACCTTTAATTGACTTTGATAAAGCTCCTGAAGCGTTTGAACCATTATTTTGCAAAGCATTTTTAGCCTCTTCTGCAAATTCTGCTACTATATCTTTTATAGTTGTAAGGTCTAAATTTTCCATTTTGTTTTGTTATTATATTTTTGCTTAGTCGTCACTAAAATTCCATAAAACAGATATTAAAATACAGAGTGACATAACCAAGTCATCATGTGAGCCATTTGCACCAGCATATTTGACAGTTCCTAATTCATTTATTTTTGCTTCGAACATTGATAATTGAGTTAAAAGTTTAACATCATCAGGGATAATAATTTGTTGTTGTTCGAATAATGTACAAAGTTGTTCAACAATTCGTTTCTTTGATTTATTAGTTGTATTAAACGTTTGTAGGGTTAATGATATTTCATCTCTCCAATCTACTACATCGTTCCAATTGTTTTCTAACATTTCAAGTTCATCTCTTAATAAATCGAAATAAACATTACCGATTGAGTTCTTTTCAACTATAACCAAAATATCTTTATAACCCTTCTTAATATATCCTGTCACAATATCTCTTATATACTCAATTGTATCTCTTGTTCGTTTATCATTGAAATAATATTGTTTCTGAATATGAACTACATTGTTTATTTGTTGGCCAATTGTTATAGCAGTATCATCTTGTCCAGAACCAGTACCCCAGTCAATACCAATATAAAGTGTTTCAGTATTCAAAGATTGTGTAGCTCCAACACATTCCTTATAATTGGTAAATACTGTTCCATCACCATCTATAAACTCTGCTAGGTACTCTGATTGGAAAGTCAATTTTGGCAGCTTTGATTTATATAATTGTAAAACTTCATCTGGTAAATATTTTGATAAATCATATTGTGTCCAATCAAATGAAGTTACATTAGAGCCAGGTACTAATCCATCTGTATATAACTCATAAAACAACCCTTGTTTATACTTTGGAGTAGAAAACAAAAATATAGAAGACTTATAAACGTTAGTGATTGGCACACAAATATTATAGAAGAAGTCAGAATTTATAAATGCTGCTTCATCCACACAAAGTATTCCACTATTTTTTGTTGTAAAGCCACGAACGTTGTCACCTTGCTCACAAGACTTAAAATAAATAACTGAGCCATTTATAAATTCAATGGTTAATAAACCGCCGTTGGTTTTTCGAATTAAATGGCCAGCAGTATTCACGATTTCTTGGTAAATCTTTCTCGATTGCGATGTTACTGGAGATATTGCCATTGAGATAGAGTTTGTCTCTGATAAACTAGCAAGTATCAATAAGTATTCGAGAACTACTGACTTACCGACCTATCGTGGGGACTTCACAACAAACCATCTTCCTTTTGGATTATTCCTATAATTATCTACCAAATCTTTTTGCCATATGTTCAAAGGTGGTAATGTTACTATCATATTATGAGAACTTCAATTCTATATTTAAGTCTTGGTTTTCTTTTTCCTTTGGTTTATTTTGGTTGTTTAATGCTGCTTTTTCTTGTTCATCACCAATTAGTTTATAAAGAACTATCATAGCAGTTGGGTTGTTCATTTCTAAAAGCTTTTTACGAATTGTAGCTTTCATTGAAACACGATTTTCTTCGATTGCTTCGTGAATTCTATACCATTCGTCCGTTTCTGCTGGGAAATAAGTGTGAATAGTTCTTGCTGAACACCCAACATATGATGCTATATCGTTGAAAAATACAATATCTGTATGTTCACTAATTGCTGTTAAAATCTTTTGGAAGAACTCTTCTCTGTTTTTATATTTGGGTTTTCTTCCTTTTGATACTGTTGGTTTTGGTTTTTCTCCAATCTTTTCAACTACTGAAGTGTTTTTTGCCATAATAATATTATTCTGATTTTTCTGATTTTTTAGATTTTTTAGTTTTCTTTTGAACCTCTGTATCGTAAGCTGTCTAAACTATCTAACAAAGTTTCACCATACCTGAATTACAAGACCTACAAAAGTCTAAATTATGAGCTTTTGCTATGGTGTTCATGGCATTTCTAAATTCAGGAGTTAATACTGAACAGCTGTTATTGGTCAAAATAATTTTAATTGTGTCTAAATGTTGCTCTACTAGCTACATTTCATCTTTATCCAGTGTCATAATTTAATTGTATATTTTTGAAAATGTTTTATCTATAATAATTTACTATATTATTAAAATGTAATAAGTTGTTGTTGTGTAAATTTAATTTACTTCGACAAAGACTATTTAGTTGTTTTGCAGTTTCATAATAGTCTTATTAATTTTTCAATAAGCATAAATAAACGCTCTAACAGGGAGTCTATCATCTAAATTAAATATAATATATATTTCGTCAAAAAGGAATAAACCAGCGACATCCAGACTAGCTCTGGTGTGAATATAAGTAGAACTATTAAGGTAATCCAAAATGTCATACAAGCAGAACATCCTAGTGGCTTCTTCAGTGATACAATAGTAACTCTACCTTTAGTCAACCAAGATGCAATCTAACTGGCCATCTAATTAGGTGTGTTAGTCCAGTCCCAAATGTAAACAATACATACAGTCAGTATTAATAAATTTATCAGTATCGTTGTCATAGTTTACTCATTATTTGTTTTATTTTTCGATAAATATATCCTCTAGAGCAGTTGTAGAGGTTTGCCACTTTAACAATAGGTAAATTGCTTGATAGCAGTAATAAATCTTGTTCGAATATTGATAAACTGAAATATTTTGTAACTTTAGTCAGTTGTTCATCATCTAATTCGTCGTAGTCTATAAATGGTAGGTTCTATCTAAGTGATTGAATTGTATTTTTTAGTTCGTTGTTAGTATCATATTCCTTTAATAATTTCATCATTAAGTTGGACAGTTTTTAGTTTATTAGTGTACCTTGTGTGGAACTTTGAATTATTCATTGTAGCTTGGTACTTGCAAATTGATAAAATATAAAAATTAAGTGTGCCATCATTATATAACTACAATAATTTATCATCTGGAATCTCAAGAATTGCCAAATACATATCTTGTATATAATCATATTTAAGTTCTGGCGAAATATAATTAGCGAATACTGTACTACATTTCTCAATAATTTGTTCGTCTATTATACCCTAAATTATATCATCCCTTGTTTGCTTACATTTCTCCATATTGTTTAATATACTGTATTTTTATCATAATTGGTTTATTTTATTTATCTAAGTTTCGTTTTTGCCAGTATAATTTACGAGTTTCACTGATTTTTCGTTTGTGTTCTTCACTAAGTGGTTTGCCATACATTGGATTGTTTTTTCCTTTCATTGCTTCACCAATTTTTCTTTTTGTCTCTTCACTACGGTGAAGACCTTTCATTGTTGTACTTATCTTTTGTCT
>Ga0233366_1000782_pt1 | contig 9939 bp, 9 predicted proteins | sample ElkDunMinimDraft_23_FD_191536 | JGI IMG/M metagenome (GOLD analysis project Ga0233366, IMG submission 191536) | Fecal eukaryotic communites from dung pellets of Tule Elk in California, USA - Elk Dung C4 | ecosystem: Host-associated > Mammals > Digestive system > Large intestine > Fecal | place...
CCCCTCCCCCCCGATGCTCAGCTCACGGGTCTGATGTCCGCATGGGGACCTGCATCTCATTTCCCAGATAGACTTATCCGATCGCCCGCTTCCTCTCTTCCTCTTTCCCCCAGCTCATCCCTCTGTATTTCAAGCGTGATATCCATTCAGCACATTCCTTCCTTGACGCCAAATCAGATTCATGCGGACCCCCTGCCTCCTCTGAGAGCAAGGACCAGATGGAGCGTCGAGCCGCCCTCGAGCTGGTAGTCGTTTGCGGTCTTGTCGTCGACCCTATATCCCAAAGCTTTTAGTACCTGTCACATTCCCTTTCTTGTTCCGAAACTCACATTTGCTTTCCGCCAAAGATCAAACGCTGCTGCACCGGCGGGATACCCTCCTTCTGCTCGACCAGCTCCTTGATTTGCGCGACCTGGTGGGAGAGGACTATGTGTTAGCCAAATATATGTTTTCCCCCTTTCATGTCTTATGCTCCACGGTTTGTAATCTTCCTCGCCCATGGTTGGTGTCCTCCTTTGCCGCTGCTGCCTACACCCCTCTGCTTTCCTTCCGACGTCCTCCTCTTCGCGATGTCGCAGCGTTCAGGCTTCCCCTCCGCTCCCATTTTTGCCGACACGATTAGGGGAAAGGTGGCGAGTTTTTTTTTTAAAACGTACCCTGTAGTCAGGCTCGATATCGAGCTCGATCTCCTTGCCGGTCAATGTTCGGACCCTATAACAAGAGAGCAAACGCGCGTTAGCTGCCTGGAACGGCATGCGAAGGGGGGGTCCTGACGTGAGAAACTGGACCGTCAAGTGTGGGAAGAGTATGTATCGAAAGAAGAAAATTAATGGGATCAGGCATACTTGATAAGCATTTTGAATGTCGGTTTGGCGAAAGGTTATGGAAGATATCGCAAATGTGAAGGTCCTGGATAAGGCAGACCGTTTGGCGGGGCAGCTAGTACTCGTGTATGTCTGCTGTGGGGGACCGTTTGGGCGTGGGATGCTCGAAATGGTCTTGGAAATAAAACTTGGTGGGTGTTGCTCTATTGTATATATCTCGAAGAAAGTGGCAGTTATTGAAAAGTCAATAAAAGGTTCCCAGTTTGAAGTCTGACAAGGCTGATGACAGGCGAACGGATCGCGGCGGAGGCGGGCAGCGGGATGATGGGGACGGGAAGGAGGGGTGTGGGGCAAACAGTGTGGATCCGACCACAGGATGGGAAAACACCAAGCTTGTGTGTGTAAGTTACGGTATTTGGGGGTGGAGTAACCAGTATGGAGCTGTTTAGTTATCAGTAGGAGCCTATAAACACTACGGCTGGTTACTTGAAGGCATCCATCCCGCCTCGTCTCAAGAACGTCGTCGCATTCATGCTGCTGGTAATCAATCCTCTTGCCCCGTCTCGAAAGGGGAGCGGACAACAGATCCGTCACTACCTTGGCATTTTGGGCGCTGAGGGGTGAATCATCCTCATCCTATTGGAGCTCACACATATTTCATGGGCGGTGATCCTATGGCATGGAACTGGAGGCGAAGCATATGTGACCACTGACGCCGTATTTCTGAACGTGAAGAACCAACAACGCTTTTCGCTTTTCTTTTAGCCGACTCTTAAGTGGGATGCCCTAGCTTGATACGCTCCCTGTCGAGAAAAACCCATCCTTGCTGCGAATAGTTAATGTTGTACACTGGGATTCGTGCTTTCCACCACCCTACCAATACATATACAGTGGAGATTTCATCTGTCCCTTTCGCCGTCCTCATGCACTCACGCGCTCAAGCGAGTGCTTATTTCTCTTCAGAAAAGCAGTTAAGACCCAAGCCCTCTGAATCTAACAAAAGTCGATTGCGGCCACCAGCCTCTTGCATAATAGTGGCAATGTGGCGAGCGTTCTCAATCTTCTTCAGCTCCACGTATGCCTTGCTCTTCTTGATGGCTTCACCAATAAGCTCCGCGGAGCGAGCCTCACCCTGAGCCTTGACCACCATGGCCTGCTTTTCCTGACGTGCCTTGTCGACAACGAAGGCCGCCCGTTGGGCCTCCTGCTGAGCAACCTGCTTCGCTTCGACTGCTGCCGTGAACTCGGGGGAGAAGGCAAGATGCTAGAGACAAATGGTTAGTCTGGATGTAGAAACGGGGTGTAGAAGACAGCATACCGTCAAAGACACATCGTCGAGCTTGATGTTGAAGCGGGCCGCACGCTTGGCGAGGTTGTCGCGGACGAGTCTGGCGACCATCTCTCTCTGGGTAATCAATTGAGAGGCGTTGAACTGGGCAACGACACTCTTGAGAACCTCGTTCACGATCGAGGGGAGCACACGCTCATCGTAATCGGTTCCGAGGGTGCGATAGATCTGGGGAAGGGCCTGGACTTCGGGTCTCGCGAGCACACGGCAGGTAATGTTGACCATCTGCAAATCCTTGGTGCCCGTCAGGGACGAAACGTTGCGCGGCTTCGCTCGGACATCGTAGGTAATCGGGGTCTCGAGCCAGGGAATCATGAAATGGGTGCCTTCGCCGTAGATCTCCTTGCTGACACCGTTTATTCTCCGGTACTTGATTGCTCTGTGACCACCATCGACGTTGAATAGAGCGTTGGAGACCAACCAGGTACCACCACCGAGGAGGGCCAGGCCTCCTAGCGCACCAAACAGACCGCGAGGAGCGGGAGGCATGCCACCGGGGCCGCCACCACGGCGAGACTGAAGTGCTGCATTCTGCAGCTTGTTGACATAGTCTTGGAACGGGTTTCCACGGTTCGCCATTTTGTTTGATGGGTGTCGTCGCAATGGCAGATGGTCCACGATATTGCTGCGTCACTCGATGTGGATGATGGTCGTAGCTGGGTGGTCTTTGTGGAGAGGACGGGACGGATTGAGGCTGGAGCTGTCGGTAGCTTTTCCAATCCGAGCTTTGAAAGCTAATAAAGATCAGGTGCAACTCGGACAAGCGTCACCTTGTCCACATCCACCCGCTTGTCCCGGCTCGGCGCTCCTTCCTTGCAGGTCGTCTTGCTGTGAAAGGCCAGTGGCTGTGCTTTGTGGCGCTTGGCTCAACCTTACTTGGGCGGGTTACTAAACCATAAACGGGCCTGCAAGGCTACGATGTCAATTATTTTTTGATAACGACTCCAGCATTTCGACTTATCTAACCCTTGACATTGCGCATTTCAGCGACGAGTTTGACCTCCAATACTTCTGACGGGCTTTTACTTGGAAGGAAGGCAACAAGGATCCAATTGCTTCGGTACCCTTAGCTAACTGCGAGCGGCTTTCATACATTGGTCGCTGAAATTCCATTGTTTCGAGTTTCGACCTCTCACACTGCGCTCGCTTCCTTGTTCTCTCTTGTCGCAAACTCCCAAGTCCCATCCAGAAAGAACCGTTCCTTTCCATTTTCAGTCCACAAATACAAGTTGAAGGTGACCTGCGCTTCAGCGTTCATATACACGCAAGACACGCAATCGCGTCTGCACCAGACAAGCATTGCCAATCCTTCTGGGTGTCTTTGTAGCAAGAAGCAGTGTTCGTGCCGCAAAACTTCGTTGTCAAGTGAGCGCATCGCATCGCATCTTGATTCTTCATCATGTCGACCAGAGCGCCTTCGCGGGTGGTGTTTGTGGGAAACATTCCCTATGGTGAGACCTACTATTGTGCCTCCAATGCCGTTAATGATATTTGCAGCGACTAACGCTGCCTTCCAGGTCAAACTGAGGAGCAAATAACGGAACTATTCAGTGGTGCTGGCCAGGTGCTTCATTTTCGGTTGGTCCACGATAAGGAGACTGGGCGACCCAAAGGGTTTGGCTTCGCAGAGTTTCCCGACTACGGTACGTCCTTTCGCCATTCACCAAAACCGCAACCGAGTCTCTCAGTTCACAGCGGCGTCCATTACTCAGTCCGCTAACCATTAAACTACCTTCGCCCTCACAGATTCCGCGGCATCAGCAGTGAGGAATCTTAACGATTACGAGATTATGGGCCGGAAGTTGCGCGTTGATTTTAGCAACGAGCCCATCAGCGACGATAACAACAATAGGGACAACAGAGATCGGGACGGCGGGGTAAGACAAACCCTGTATCTCACTTAAAGTGCATTCATACTGACCATCTCAACCAGAACAACAACTCTAACGGAGCTGGTTACTCCAACCAATCTGGCAACAACGGTGCACCCAAAATGGCTTCCAACCCGTCCCAAGGCGCATCATCTCTGGGTCCTTTGCCCCAAGGCAAAGACCTCCCCTCCAATATAACTTGCACTGACGCCATCTCGCGCACCCTCAACACTCTCCCGCCAGCTCAGCTTCTCGACATTCTCCAGCAAATGAAGACGCTCGCGACTAGTGATCCGGCGCGCGCAACCGAGCTCCTCAACCAGGCCCCTCAGCTCAGCTACGCCGTATTCCAGGCCCTGCTCATCATGGGCCTCGTCTCCCCCGATGCCATCAACTCGGTCCTCGAGGGCGCCGCCAACGGGGCCGTTGCGCCTCCTCCCCCAGCTGCGGTCCCCGTTCCCGGTGCCACTCCCAACCCGCTGGGTGCCTATGGCGCCTACCCCGGGGTCGCCGCCACCGCAACACCGCCCGTCCCGGCCGCCTATGCACCTCCTCCCGCGCCCGTGGCAGCTGCGCCGCCACCGGCACCTGCTGCTCCCGAACAGGATGAGCTTTTACGGGCAGTTATGGCGTTGACGCCAGAGCAAATCAACCAGCTGCCCGAGGCCGAGCGCCAGCAGATTATGGCCCTGCGCCAGACATTTGCTGCTGCTCTACCCCAGCGGCGCTGAGCAACAGCGAAACCTTGCCTCTTCCCTTGGCTGGATTCTGGCCTCAGAGATTTTCACGAACGCAGCCAGGGGTCGGGCGGATCCATGCTCATTTCTTTGACTTTTCCTGTGCTTTGGTATTCTTATGGTTGGCGTTTGGGTTCAGGACGTTGTACGCATATGGGGTTTAGGTCTACCACTGGAGACGGTGGTGTAATATTTCCAACAAAAAGACTGGCATAAAATTCGCATTTTGTTATCATAGGCCACCATTCTTCCCCGAATGCATATACCATATTGACAACAACTTACTTGCGGGATGTGCACGGTTGTAAAGAAAGACATGTATGCTTGCGTGTCATCAAGATACGTATCAACTGTCACTATAATGAACACCATCGTATGTGCACAAGGCTTTATTACTATTCGCAGAACGTCAGTAACTCCCCTCCAACCTCGACAGCCCCTTGGTCTGTATAGAGTGTGTATATATAATGTATAATGCGTGTGCGCTTTCGCCAGTTCGCCGGTTCCAAGTGACGTCTTAAAAGGAATGAGCTTTTGAACACCCCTGGAAGAACAGAAAAGAACCCTTTACGCCGCCTCATGTCTCGTTTGCGCCAAAAGAACATCAGACAGTACAAAGAAAGAGCGGATAAAAAGAAGAAAACACGAAACCAAAACTCAGAGACGATCTAGCCAAGCCTGTTTGCTCGATCTTCGCCTGTATATCAAAAGAAACAGGACAAGATAAACAAACCGCCTGCCCCGAAGTACTGTTTGCCGGACGGCAACGGGCGACCGATCTATCCAACCGATTTATTTATTAACGGTCAATCCAAGACGGAATGGCATCCTCTCACCCGCTTGTCTCCCCCTGTGTGTCAATCATCTCTCGCTCAACCTCCTCCCGCCAACCCATCTTTCTGATGCCCCATCAATCATACAATCCCATACACCCTCTTTGCAATCCAGTAGCAAGCAAGCCCGAAGAAGAGCAGACCAGCCGTAATGGCGGTGAACCACCTCAAGTCGCCCTCAAAGCCCTGGCCGGGAACCCAAACGTTCATTCCCCACAAGCCGGTGATAATGTTCATGGGAAGGACGATGGTTCCGAGCACCGTCAGCTTGCCGAGCACGTCGGCTGTCTGCTCCTGGCGCTCATTCATGCGAATGTTGATCTGGGCCAGGTAGTTTGCGTGAGAGCGGGCCAGGATTCTGTCGGGAGAGATGTCAGTGTATTTACTCAAGTATGCAGCTTTTTCATCGAGATAAAATGGACGAGATAACAATCGTAACAAACTCACTTCTCATAGTGACTCAGGTTGGACGTCATGGTCACAATATGATCCTGAATGTCGCCCAAGTACAGCCCAATCTCGGACCGCGGTGCCACCTCCCAGTGCTCGTTGCACCGCTTCGCAAACCCCTTGATCACGTCGGCTTTGTTGCCGAGCAGCCGGTAGAGCGACATGACCCTTTTGCGGCAGTCGCCTACCCGGCGAAGCATATCGCGACCGGACTCAGCCGACGATGTTTCCACGTCGGTCTTTTCCGAGTCCTTCCTCTTTGCCCCATCTCGATTGGGATCATCCGGTGAGTGGAGCTGCAGGATAGCATCGTCGATGTCGTCTACCTCGTCCTCGATATTTTGAATGAGCGGACCAAACACGTCCGTGATGTCGTCGATGATGGCATACGAGATCCAGTCCGATGACAGTATCAGGTAATCTCGTAGCTGCCGGATGCGACGTCGCACATTGGCCGGATGGGGTGTCATAGAGAAGTGGAAGCTCAGCACGCCTTCTCGGAAGACAACCACGTACATGTTGACCGGCTCCAGGAAGTTCTCGCTCGACTGGTCCTGGTCAAATGTCCGGTAGTTGACAAAGTAGTAGTGACGGAAGAGTTCCACCTTCTCTCGCTGCTCCTGCACCATGATATCTTCTGCAGTAAGCGGGTGAATACCGAACGCCTTAGATATCACCTTCATCTCGGCCTCGGTGGGGCTATAGACGTCAAGCCACCACACGGGGCGGTCACCATATCGTGGTGGTTTCTCTTTCTTGAGTGGATCTTCCTTTGTTTGAGTGTGCTGTCGCTGTGGTGATTTTGAGAGTTCCGGAGACTTGACAGCTTCTGAGCGCGGTGTGTGTTCTCCCGACATCTGTTTGTTTAATTGTGAAGGCCCATTATGGCTAGGAGACAGTGCTCGGTCCCTCCTTGCATCGAAATAACCCTGTTGGGAGGCAGTTGCTAATGAGGGCTGTCGACTAGGCATCCTCGGATCGCTATCTTGGGCTGTCAATGCTTGCTGCAGCCCAATTGGGTGATGTTCTTCCTCCTCTTCTTCGTCGTCAGATGAGTCGGAGAGCAACGGAGGGTCTGGAATAAACAGCTCCCTGAAAGTTCCACCTGGCTGAACAAGCTCCGAGATCGTCTGACTGTGGATTGTGCTCTGGAACTCCTCATTGAAATATGTAAATCGATAAGGCGCTTCCTCCTCTGACTGATACCAGCCTTTGTTTACTGGTCGTAGTCGTCCGTTGATTAATTGAGGCTCCGTAATCTTTTTCGCCCGCCGTTCTTCACTGCGGCCTTCCTTTTCCCTCCATTCATCTAATACGGAAAGATCCGGCCATTTGCCACGCCGTCGCCTTGCTCTCATGCGATACCCCGCCGGGTCACGCGTATGAAGCTCGTCGTCGGCAATTTCGGAAAGACCTTCTTGTGGAAAGCAAACGTCCTCCTCAGCCGCCATAGTATGTCGTCTCTCCATAGGTGGTGCACCGGATCTGCTATCACTGTCGTCTGCGGGTCTCCTAGGGGACCGCTGTCCGCTATCCAGATCGTCCCGTAACATCACATCGCCAAAGCTCATGTCCATGCGATCTGTGGCGCGCAGTGGGGGGGTCCCTGGTACGGAGGGAGGGTAGTTGACATTGTATCCCTCAGCCGCGGCGCTGCCGAAGGTCGGGTACCTCTTCCTACTGCTTGCTCTGCTCGAGCTTTCGGTACGGTTCTTCCTCGGTACAACATCGTTGGACCCATAACCTCCAATATCCCCCCTTTGGAAGACCGAGCTCGACAGAAGGGGGGCGCCTTCGTTCCACGTAACACTAGGGGAACGGTCATCGTCATCGTCATCGTTCGTAATGGCAGACCTCAGTCGTGTGTTGGCCTGGGGAGTCGAAGGGTTCGGGATTAATATCGACGGTCGTCTAGGTCTCAAGAAAGGCTGTTGTCCCCTAGTGTAGTTATGAGTTAGTACCAAAATGTGCGAACCATTAGGTTGTGTTGTGGTATTGAATTTACCTATGGTCCAAAAGCACTTCGCTCTCAAGACTTGTATTGCTGAAGTTCTGGCCGGGCCTTGAGTAGAAGCTTTCTCTAGAAGCCTCCAAGCCCTCCGAGTTCATGACATCTTGCGCCATCTCGTCTGGCGGAACAGCGAAGGACTTCCTTCTTGAGGCCTTCTTCTTCTTCCCGCCCCTGTGATTCTTCCGCCTCCTTGGCTGGTGAGTGTTGTTAGTAGGCTGAGCTTGAGGCTTTCCTGCCGTCGAGCTTGCCCCTGCTGAGGGGTCCATTATGGTGGTCGCGATCTCGGAGAAGCGTCACAGGAAAGTGCCGTTGCCTGGGGGTGGGAAAGTGGATAGGCGGTTCGGCTGACAAGACAAGTAGGGCTGGTTTATCCAATCCAGGGTGGACTGGATGAAACAAAAAGTGCCGGCAATTGCGTGTAGGTGAATGGTAGAGGAAGCCAGTAGCGTGCCTAGCAGACGGGTGAACGAGGATCATCAGCAAGTCGAGTGGCGCCACGTGGGGTTGGCTGGCGTATGTGTTGGAGTTGACTGTAATGAGGATGGGGCTCGTGGGTTTGGTCTGTAGGTCGATGTTGTTTCGCCTTTGGCTTCACCACTAGGGCGGATAACCGTGATGGGATGTGGACTGTCCCATAGGACGGCTGTTGCTTTGCTGATGAGGCTGGCTAGCTACGGCAATTGTGTTCGCAACGAAACGACCTGACGACGCAACAAAAAAAAACCAAGGATGGTAATGAACCAAGGCAGAAATCCAATGCGACTAGAACGGTGCTGAACCTAACGGGTCAGTGGCGCTGAGCTTGGGTCCGCGTTTGAGGTCTTGCCTGCCCTGACATCACTGTCCTGCCCTGGTTTCCCCGTCTTCACTGGAGGCCTGTTGGGAAGCCCCTGTCCAAGCGTCGATTATGCCGCTGTGTAACCCTGATCCTCGGTCGCCGTAAGCTTAAAAAGGCTTAAAACGTCCGGGTCCCTCTTGTTGTGTCTTGGGTGCCCACCTATAACTTGCTCCTTCCTCCACTGATCACTGTTAGGTAATCAGGAACCAAAACATTTGACTATTTCCAATTGAAAGGTCCGAAGGTCTGATCTCACAAAGAAACCACGATTCACAAGTCGTCGCATTGGATTCCTCCGAGTAAAGATGATTGGCATCACGAATATTCCGGCCCATGCCGAAGGGAAGCACAACAGGACCAGTGTCACGCATGCCCGTCACGGGCAATACGGCATTCGGGGTTCATGATTTTTACACTACCTTCGAGAGCCTTCTGCACCTTTGATGCAAGCAAGAGCCGATGCACCATGGTAGCTTTGCGCTGCTTGTAATTGGCTAATTTGCCCATGTACAACAAAGAATGAGGAAGCAAACGACCCCCGCACCAGATTGATGGGGTGTATGGTCTGGATCCGTACGAAGTACCTTCGAGCGCATCGTCCCACCTAATACGATGTACCCCTCTCCATCACCTCGTTGACGGGTAATAGGAAGTGGAGAGGAGGTTATGTAAGTCGAGTCGTAGACCCGTTGGAACAACGGCCATTGACGACGACACATGTGAAGCTTGTTCTGAGATCTCCCCTTTCATCAACTTGTGTGTGAGGACTATACATACGACAACTACTTAAAGGCGAGGCTTATATTGACAAGCTACTGCCGAACCTAACAATCACCATGTCCGGCTTCCCGAAGCTAATCCCCGCCTTCACGGCGCAGGTAAGTGAAGAACAAAACAAGCATAAAACGGTTGCTGTCCATGCGTTTTGAAAATATAAATAAGCAATAAACATTAACCCCATAAACAACCAGCTCGTAATCGAACCCCCCTCCTCGGTCGGCCCCCTCGCAGTCGGCACCAGCCTGAC
>Ga0233366_1000783_pt1 | contig 9923 bp, 9 predicted proteins | sample ElkDunMinimDraft_23_FD_191536 | JGI IMG/M metagenome (GOLD analysis project Ga0233366, IMG submission 191536) | Fecal eukaryotic communites from dung pellets of Tule Elk in California, USA - Elk Dung C4 | ecosystem: Host-associated > Mammals > Digestive system > Large intestine > Fecal | place...
GTGGAGTGAGGCGCAACAAGCCGACGCCGATCACCCCTACCTGACCCGCAAGCGCGTTCCGGCGCACCGCCTGCGCCAGCGTGGTGACGTGCTGCTGGTGCCGCTATATGCCGATGGCTACCTATGCAACCTGCAACGGATCGGTTCTGACGGAATAAAGCGCTTCCTGTCTGGTGGCCGGGTGAAGGGTGCCTATTCACCCATTGGCAAACTGGAGCCGGGGCAAACGCTGTACGTCTGCGAAGGCTGGGCAACCGGCGCCACCATCCACAAAGACACTGGCGCCCCCGTGGCCTGCGCGATGAATGCGGGCAACCTATTGGAAGTCGGGCGCCAACTACAGCGGCACTACCCCGACAGCCCGTTGATAGTGGCTGGGGATGATGACCGCCAGACCGAGGGCAACCCCGGACGCACCGCAGCCACCAAAGCCGCCTCATCACTGGGCTGCGCAGTGGTGCTGCCACCTTTCCCTGATGACGCCCCGCTGGCGCTTTCAGACTTCAACGACCTAGCCAACTGGAGGGCCGCGCAATGAATGCTGCTGCCGTTACCCCGCTGGTGCCCGAAGCTGAAGCACCAGCCATCGAGCGCCCCTGTTATCGGGTCTATGACCACGGCATCACTCTGGACGGCGTGAAGCTTCGCCCCGGCGTCTGGCATCACGGCCACCGGCAAGACAAGCAAGGCGGGGAGTTTCTGCCGTTCGATGAATGGCTTTGCGGTCCGTTGCACGTCGAAGCCGTCACCCGCAACGAAGGCCAGGACGGCGACTACGGGCGCCTGCTGCGATTCCGCAATGCCGACCGCCGCGAGCTGACCTGGGCAATGCCCAACGAGCTGTTGGCAGGCAAGCCCGATTCGATTCTGTCTGTTCTGCTGAGCATGGGCCTGGACGTGGATTACCAGCGCCGCGCCAAGGTCTGCCAGTACATCGCCGCGCAATATCCGAAAGACCGCGTGATAGCGGCCACCGCTACCGGCTGGCATACGCGAGAGCTGTTCATCATGCCGCGCCAGAACATCGGCAAGGGCAAAGCGATATTCCAGAGCGAAGCCGCCAACGGTGACGACTACCGCCAAGGCGGGACACTGGAAGGCTGGCAAGACAGCATCGGAGCCAAGTGCGAAGGCAACCCGTTGCTGGTGCTGAGCGTGTGCGCTTCATTGGCGGGGCCGCTGCTGTACCACGTCCAACGGCAAGGCGGGGGCTTTCACATCGTCGGCGATTCCAGCACTGGCAAGAGTTCCGCCATTCTGGCCGGGGCTTCGGTATGGGGGCACGGCGAGGACTTCAAGCGCACTTGGCGAGCTACCGGTAACGGGCTGGAAGGCATCGCCAGCCAGCGCAATGACACGTTGCTGGCGCTCGATGAAATAGGCGAGGCAGACCCACGGGAGATAGGCGCCGTGGTTTATGCGATGGCGAACGGCACGGGCAAGGCCAGAGCCTCCCGCAACGGCTCGGCAAGGGCTGCGAAGCGCTGGCGCGTCATGTTGTTTTCGTCTGGTGAGCTGGGCCTATCGGCGCTGATGGCCGAAGGTGGCAAGCGCAGCCGCGCCGGGCAGGAAATCCGCCTGCTGGACATACCCGCCCGCCGCGCTTTCGGAGCCTGGGACAACTTGCACGGCATGACCGGGGGCCGGGAGTTTTCCGACGCTATCCAACGCGCCAGCGTGACCCACTACGGGCACGCCGGGCCGCAGTTCATCCGCAAGCTGCTGGAGCTTGGCGAGCAGGACAACTTGCCCGCGCTACTGGCGCAGCTCTGCAACCAGTACCCCAGCACCAGCGGCCAGGAAAGCCGCGCTGCCGAACGCTTCGCTCTGGTGGCTATGGCGGGGGAGCTGGCTATCAGCTTTGGCATTCTCCCCCTTCCGTCTGGCGCCGCCCGCGACGCAATGTTGGGGCTGTTTGAAGTATGGCGAGCAGGCCGGGGGCAAGGCCCGAGCGAGGACCGGCAGATATTGCGCGCCATCGCTGACTTCCTGGCCCGCCACGGCGACACCCGTTTTTCATCCGCTGACGATCCACAAGGCGAAGCCAGGGACCGCGCCGGATATTGGGAGGACAGCCCAAGCGGGCGCCTGTACCTGTTCAACCGCCCCGGACTGGAGGAAGCCGCGAAGGGTTACGACCTGGGGCGCGTGGTGCTGGCGCTGGAGTCGGTCGGGGCGATTGCCAAGCGTGAACCGGGCCGCGCTCAAGCCTCCAAGCGACTGCCCAGCGGGCGCAAGGAAAAGCTGTATTGGATCGACGCCGCAAGGCTGGAGCCGGAGCAGTAAACGAACCTTGCAAATTCCGCTGGGGACAGTGGGGACAGTGGGGGCACCTTAGTGCCACAAGGGCTGGCGCGGTCCCCACCGCCCACGAAGGCAAGGGGACAGAGGGGACAGGCCGGAGAGCTTGCCCCCTTTGTCCCCACCCACTGACAGGCATAGGGGACAGCTACAGCCCGCGCCGTTACTGGCTGCCCCCTCTGTCCCCTCTGTCCCCACGGCAAAACACGAAAGGGAAGCGACATGAGCGCACTTGCACAGCTTGCCGAACACCTGGGGCTATCGAGCAATACGCGACCAGCACCAACTACGACACCCGTTCAACCCGCCGCAAACGATCCTCAGCAGCCGACCAGCGCACCAGAACGACCAACCGTACCAGAGGCCACCAGCGTGCCGAAGCGCGCCGCTTGGAGGATCACCCGAGCAGGCCAGCCGATTGGTTACATGGTCGGACAGCCAATAACCTATTCCGAAGCCCTAGCCGCCGCTCGCTGGCGCTGGACCGATGCCGAACTAGACGGCGCACCAAAGGAGCCGACCCCATGAAAGCCAGCCAGATTCGAGCACTCGCCAACGTAGCCGACAAGCCAGGCGCCAGCGTAAGCGCTCGTGAAGGACGGTCCGCTATCGCCTAAAACAGAAAGCCCCTCGCTTGGAGGGGCTTACTTATCTGTCTATTAACCGCGCCCTTGGCAGCCGGGCTGAGTTGTATCTAAGACTAGATCACCCTCGATTCGGTACCCAATCGAGCCGACCAAGAAGGAATGATTCAGTTGGCTGACCACGAGATCGGTGAGCGCAACAGCACACTTGTCTTGCTCAAGTGCGTCATCCATCGCTGACTTCACGTTAGGGATGCCTAAAGGAAAGAGGACTACCGGGTAGGTGTCCTCCCCGATTACTCGCTTCCCTTTTACGAATTTGGCTGCGTTGAGGTTGTAGTTCTTAGTGCTACCGATAGTCATATCGGCAACGCGTACTGTACAGCCAGTTGCGAAAACGGCAGCCAGCACGGTGACAAACGCAATCTTGATCATGGTTCCCTCCCAAAAAGAGCGCGCAATGTATCAAAAAGCCATCACGCAACACCACGCCACCCCAATTGGGTCCTCCCCCACCCCCGCACCCGTCACGGGTGATTCGTGCCCCGCCCTTTCGCTTCATACGGATTTTTTGGAGCTGCCCCCGCTTCCGGTTCCGCCTTCCACCGAAAGCCCCGCCAGCACGCAGCAGCGGCCACCAGCAATGCGGAAACGCCCGGCACCAGTTGACCTATCACCCGGCACCAGCGCCCGGCCTGCGGAGCCTGGAGCGTGACAACGAAACAACAACCAACCCACCAGCCAGCGCCGTATATAGGGAACGGTCGCGGCACGAATCACCCGTCCCCCTGCCGCCCCACCGAAAGGACCCGCTACCGGGAGGGGGTGGGTTAAAAGTTCGTCGCTATGCTTTGCCGAACGACGGGGGGAGCTACATTCTTGTTTCCCCAAAATCCGCATTCCCCGCACGACCCGATAAGCCGATCACGACAGCGGTTCGCAATGTTCGCGCTATTGGTTCGCAGTCCTGGTGCGCAAGCTGGAACGCACGGAAAGCACGGAAAGCACGCATTTTTCACGCGCACTTTCCACGCACCACCCCGTTTCGGGGAATCAACCCCATGAAAGCCGGTTTAGTGACCAGTACGCGCACGCACGCGAGGCCGGCCCTAACAAGATCGAAAAAGGGAAGGGTGAGATTGGGGTTAGGTAGACGGCACGATTACAGCAAGGTCCGAAGGCGACATTAGGGCGACGCACCCTAAGATCACCGCAAGGCGAAACGGTAAGGTCACGGTAAGCCGATGGCGTAGCCGGACTATTAGCGCAAGGCGACCCAGCAAGGTTAGTGCAAGGGTGACGGGGTGATTACGGGGAGGCACCCCAAGGTTGCCCCAAGGGGTGAGGCTGAAAAACAATCTACGGATATCAAGCGCCCAGCACCTATTCCAAAGTAGATAGGTTCAGATTCCGACAACTGACAACAGGCCGGAGCACGCTAAGAAAACACCAAGGCACAACAGCGACCAGAAACCCCAAAATAGGGGCAGCAAATGAAAAAGCGGGTAGATTTGGGAGTAGATGATTTACCGCGCAACAGCCAAAGCCTTATTACATGCGGCTTTTAGCGGCTGGTTCGGTTCCGTCCCTGGCACCATCTATTCATTTCAGGTGGTGCCAAAACCACCCGAAAGCCCACAAGAAGCCCGCCCAGTGCGGGTTTTTTGTTGTCTGCACTTCCTTACCCTTCCCTTGTAAGCCCAAACAATTGTGCGTAGATCGTGAGTACATTGATGGTAATCGGCTCGTGGCCATCGACCGCCAACAAGCAGCTTCCTTTCAACACGATGCAGAAACCGGGCTGGCCGTCCTCGGAATAGCGCACAGCCCAGCTTCCTTTGCCACTGATGACATCGCCACGATGCGCACACCAAGGGTGGAGCTGTTTCCCAACGATGAAAACCTCTCAAGCGCCACGCTCACCTCCTTCCCTCTGGTTGCCGCCTACACGGCCAGCAAAACGGCCATCGAAGGCTTCACAGCCTCTCTGGAGCACGAACTAAAGTCCTTTGACGTACGGGTCAAGCTGGTAGAGCCGGGTTACGGTCCCTCGACCCGCTTCACTGCCAATGGTCAGCAACGCATGCAGGGACTGATTCCCGCCGCTTATGAAGCCTTTGCCCAACGCGTGTTCGCTGGCCTCGCCCAGATCACCGCGACAATCACGGCAGCCGATGTGGCCGAGAGCGTCTGGCAGGCAGCCAACGACGCCTCGAGCCAGCTGCACTTCGCGGCTGGCACTGATGCCCAGGCGCTGGCTGTCAAGCGCCGCTACGCCTGAGTTCGGGCAGTGGGGGGTGATCCGTTCCCACCGAATCGCCCCTGCTCAGAAGGATATGATGGCGACATCATCCCTCCGCCAACCCGAGGAGTTCCCATGCGCATTGGCGTCATATCCGATACCCACGGCTTGCTACGGCCCGAGGCGCTGGCGTCGCTGGAAGGCTGTCAGCGAATCATCCATGCGGGAGATATCGGCAAGCCCTCCGTACTGGCGGCGCTGCGAGCGATTGCGTCGCTGGATGCGATTCGCGGAAACATCGATAACGGCGACTGGGCACAAGGGCTACCCGAGTATTTGGAGCTGGACCATAACGGCGTTCGGATCTACGTTTTGCATGATCTGAAAAGACTGAACTTCGACCCCGCGGCCCGTGGCATCGGCGTTGTGATCAGCGGTCACTCGCACAAGCCGGCGATCCAGCGGCGCGACGATAAAGTGCTCTACCTCAACCCGGGCAGTGCCGGACCTCGGCGTTTCAAACTGCCGATCAGTCTGGCGCTGCTTGATATCGACAGTGGCCAGGCGCGCGCGGAGCTGGTCATGCTTGGTTGAAGCACCCAGACGTGCCATGGCAGTCCGCTGCGTGGTCATGAGTCCATTGCACGCCGTGACGTTCGGACCATTGCCCGATGCGCCATTCTCCGTAATGCTAGCCGCCACTTGAGACGGCACTCGTAACCTGTACCAACCGGGAGGATTCGGATGAAGACCGTAGCGCAACTGCTCAGGGACAAGCAGCAACAGAACGTGCATACCATCGCGTCTCACGCCACCGTGCTCGAGTTGCTACAAGCGATGGCCGAGCACAACGTGGGCGCCATGCCCGTGGTCGACAACGGGGAGCTGGTGGGCATCGTCAGCGAGCGCGACTATGCACGAAAGGTGGTGCTACAGGGCCGCTCCTCGATAGGCACGCCAATCAGCGCGATCATGAGCTCGCCGGTGATAACCACGGAACCTCAGCAAAGCATCCAGGCATGCATGTCGCTGATGACCGACCGCCACCTGCGCCACTTGCCAGTAGTCGACGAAGGCCGTTTGGTGGGCCTGTTGTCCATCGGTGACCTGGTCAAGGAAGCGATCGCCGAACAGGCTGACCTGATCCAGCAGCTGGAACGCTACATTCGCGGCGAGTAACGCCCCGATAGCTGAAAGCCATAGCGCTCGGCGCGGCAGTTGCTCCAGATCGGCGTCCTGCACCGGTGAATGTCACGGGCGACGCGGAAAATAGAGCACAAACCTGGCGCTTTACGCGAGTGGCGTCCATCCAGGTTGCACCGCCGCTCAGCGCCGTTGCCAGGTCTCGAAACTATACGCAGGCGCCTCGCCTTCGGCCGGATGCGCCTGGCAATCGCTACGCTGCCACTGGGCTTCGTCGAAAACGGGGAAGAACGCATCACCTTCAGGATTGGCTGCAATTCGCGTGAGATAAAGCCGTTGCGCCAGCGGCAGCGCCTGCTGGTAGAGCTGAGCGCCACCGATAAGCATGATCTCGCTTGCACCCTGTTCACAGGCCCACTGCTCGGCTCGTACCAGCGCGGCGTCGAGGCTACCGAAGGCTTCTGCACCTTCCAGGCGCAGATCGGGCTGACGGCTGACTACCAGATTCAATCGACCAGGAAGCGGACGGCCCAGGGATTCCCAGGTCTTGCGGCCCATGACGATGGGTTTGCCTAGAGTCATGGCCTTGAAGTGCTTGAGGTCGGCTGGCAGGTGCCAGGGCATTTTATTATCGAGGCCGATGACGCGGTTCTGCGCAAGGGCGGCGATCATGGCAAGGGGGAAAGCGGTCTGATTCATGGCGGCGAGAATACAGCGGCGCCGCGTAAACGTCAGCATCGGCGAACCTTCCTGTCGGCCCACAAGCGCGTCAAATGGGTGTCATCCTCGTCCGCTAGGCTGATGCCTGCACCAACTTCCAAGGAGATTGCCTATGGCCCGCCCTACCCGCGCCACGCTGCGCCACTGGCTGACAGGATGGGGGCTATTGCTGCCGATGGCAGCGTTTGCTGCGCCTTCTGTCGTTCCCCATGAAGTGCAGCTGCTCGGCGACGAGCCCAAGCCATTGATCATCGCCCACCGCGGCGCCAGTGGCTACCTGCCGGAGCACACCCTTGCCGCCTATGCCCTGGCGGTCCTGCAGGGCGCTGACTACATCGAAGCCGACCTGGTGATGACCCGCGACGGCGAGCTGGTCGCCCGTCACGATAACGAACTCAGCCTGACGACCAATGTAGCGCAGCACCCCCAGTTCGCCGATCGCAAGCGCACCCAGGTGGTCGATGGCGGCGCACTCACCGGCTGGTTCAGCGAAGACTTCACCCTCGCGGAGCTGAAAACCCTGCGCGCCATCGAGCGCATCCCGGATATTCGCCCCGGCAACGCCCGTCTCAATGGCAGCCTGGAAATCCCGACACTGCAGCAAATCCTCGACTTGGTGACAAACCTCCAGCAAAGCGAACAGCGGCGGATCGGTCTGTATATCGAGACCAAGCACCCAACACACTTCCAGCAACTGAACCTTGCAATGGAACAGCCACTGGTACGCACTCTCCATCGCAACGGCTATGCCGACCGCAACGCGCCGGTGTACATCCAGTCGTTCGAAGTGGAAAACCTGAAAACCCTCGGCCGACTCACCCAGCTGCGCCTGGTGCAGCTGCTCGGCCGAGGCCAGCCGTACGACCAGCAGCTGCGCGACAGCGGCCTCAGCTATGCGCAAATGGCTACGCCGGCGGGCTTGAAGGCCGTTGCGCAGTATGCCGCCGGGGTCGGCCCCGAGAAGTTCTACGTCATCCCACGCGATGCCACAGGCAAGCTAGGCCAGCCCACCGATTTCGTGCCGAACGCCCATGCGGCAGGGCTAAAGGTGCATCCCTATACCTTCCGCGCCGAAAACTCCTTTTTGCCGAGCAACCTGCGTAACGGCGTCACGCCAGCGACACGCGGCAACATCGAAGCGGAAATACGTGCCTATTTGGAGGCGGGTATTGACGGCGTGTTCATCGACCAGCCGGATATCGCCTTGCGCCTGCGGGAAGCCGATTGAGGTCGAGCGACACCAATCGGCTTTTCCGCAGGGGCGCAACTGGGGTTATCCTCAAAGGCACCCCGACGCCTCCGAGATAGCGTGTGACCGCTCCCCCTAACCCTCCCCTGACTACCCTCGACCGCTTCTGGCTGACCGAAGCCGTACGCCTGCGTGAAGAACATGCCGGGCCGCTGGAGGACGACGAAGCCAATCGCCAGGCCCGCGCCCAAGGCGGCGAGTTGCCGGAGCTGATCGAACATCGCGCGCTGTGGTTGGCCCGCCGAGACGGCTTGCTCATTGGCCTGCAACACTGGCGGCAAGGCGCCCGGTTGGCGGGTTTGGCGCTGGCACTGCTCGCCGTGTTCACCGGCGCCGGCCTTGCCTGGACGGCGCTGGGTGACGGTGCGCGGCCAGTCAATGTGTTCTGGGCGCTGGGCAGCTTGCTGGGATTGAATCTGCTAACGCTGCTTGGCTGGCTGCTGGGATTTGTTCTGGTCGGCGACAGCGGCGGCGCTCTGGGGCGGCTATGGCTCTGGCTGAGCGAGAAGCTTGCGCGCGATGCCCGTGCCGTGCAGTTGGCTCCGGCGCTCCTGGCGGTATTGGACCAACGGCGTCTCGGGCGCTGGCTGCTGGGCCTGGGCGTGCATGGGTTATGGCTGCTGATGATGTGCAGCGCCTTGCTGACGTTGCTGGCACTGCTGGCCACAAGGCGTTACGGCTTCGTCTGGGAAACCACCATCCTAGGCGAAGGCACCTTCGTCGGTTTGACCCAAGCCCTTGGCGCGCTGCCTTCGCTGTTCGGTTTCGGCACGCCGGATATCGAGCAGATTCGCGCCAGCGGAACCCTCACCAATGATTTCGACAGCGCCCGGCAGAGCTGGGCCGGTTGGCTGGTCGGTGTGGTGCTGATCTATGGCCTGCTGCCAAGGCTGCTGCTGATGCTGTTCTGCCTGTGGCGCTGGCGCTGCGGCCGCTCCTCGCTGCGCCTGGATCTGGACTTGCCGGCCTACCGCCTTCTTCGCGAGCGCCTGCAACCGCCCAGCGAGCGCCTCGGAATCAGTGACGCGGCACCGCAGCGGCTGCATGCACCCAGCGCTGGCGCGCAACTGAACGGGAGCGAGGGCGCTGTGCTGGTGGCCATCGAGCTGGAACCAAACCGCCCTTGGCCACCCAGGCTACCCAAATCGGTGGCCGACGCCGGCGTGCTGGATGATCGCGAACAGCGCCGTCGGTTGTTGGACCAACTCACGCGCTTCCCGCCGCAGCGCCTGGCAATCGCCTGCGATCCGCGCCGCTCGCCAGACCGCGGCACGCTCGCACTGATCGGCGAACTGAGCCGCTGCGCAGCCACCACCCGGGTCTGGCTGCTGCAAGCACCCGCCGGCCAGGCGCTGGACAGTCGGCGCCTGCAGGATTGGCATCAAGCGCTGGACGGCCTCGGCCTGGCCCATTCCAGCAGCGCCCCCATGAGCTGGCTGGAGAGCGGCCATGATTGATCGTCCAGTCATTCCACCGTTGGCGAAGCCCGGCGGAGATTCCACATGAGCAAACCGTTGAAACTCGCCGTCGTCGGCCACACCAACGTCGGCAAAACATCGCTGCTGCGCACCCTCACCCGCGACGCCAGCTTCGGTGAGGTATCCCATCGTCCGAGCACCACCCGGCACGTCGAGGGGGCACGGCTATCGGTCGATGGCGAGCCGCTGCTAGAGCTGTACGACAC
>Ga0233366_1000785_pt1 | contig 9910 bp, 7 predicted proteins | sample ElkDunMinimDraft_23_FD_191536 | JGI IMG/M metagenome (GOLD analysis project Ga0233366, IMG submission 191536) | Fecal eukaryotic communites from dung pellets of Tule Elk in California, USA - Elk Dung C4 | ecosystem: Host-associated > Mammals > Digestive system > Large intestine > Fecal | place...
ATACAAGCCTGCCCCCTCTGCCCCAAGCAGCATATTAAACGGAATCACATACAAAACCCCAAAGACCTTTGAAAGCACTGAACCAACTGTCAAAATAAAAGCTCCCTGAATGAGCCTGCTTGACATATCCCCCAACTCTTTTCCTAAAAACAATTATGAATATTAAAACAATACCATAATTTAGGCAGATAAGGCCTTATAAATAAAAAAACCACTCGCTGTGGAGTGGTTTGCTAATATATTCCCAAGATCTATTTGCACGCTCTGATGGGTTCCTCTTCATCACTTCAGCGGGCTGGCCTTAAAGCAGCTTCCTTTCGAATAACCTATAAAAAAAGAAGATAGCTAAACATTTCTTAGCTATCTTCTTAACTAGTTCATCTATAAGGAAATATTATTTATTTCTTCTAGCAGCTAATTCAGCATTCATTTCTTGTGTGCGTTTCTTATTTAATGGATATAAGAATACTAACACAAGAAGAATTAACGTATAAACAATAGCTGGTACTAAAGTACCTAATGTATGAATACCATTCAATGTGCTTTCTGCTTGTTGAGCAGCTCCAGCTTGGTATCCTACAGCAGCGATAGCAGCACCACCGATACCACCAGCAACCGCTTGACCTACTTTACGAGAGAAAGAGTAGATAGAGTACACTGTTCCATCTTCACGTAAACCAGTTAATAGCTCATGATAGTCGATAACATCTGTTACGAATGCCCATACAACCGTGTTGAAGAAAGCCGTACCAAACAAACCAACTGCAGCAACAGCTACGAAGCCCATACCTGATAAATCTTTCATAAAGAACAATACATAATAGGCAATTGCTGCTAAAGCTAATCCAAAAGAAGAGATTTCTTTCTTACCAAACTTCTTAACAAGTGGTGCAATTAGTGGCATTACCACAAATGCTGCAACAGATGATACAACACCATACACACTTAATGCAGCTGTACTTTCAAAGTAATCTTTGAATAGATAGATGTTAACTGCACCGATAAACATTACATTTGTCATTAATAATAAAGCGGACACTAAAAGCCAAAGTAATGGTTTATTTTTCATTAAACCTTTTACTGTTGCCTTAAAGTTTGAATTATCTTTCGCTTGAGCAGGAGCTGCAATACGTTCAGTTGACATTTTGTAGCATGCCATGTAGCAGCAAATAGAAAGAACACCAAAGATACATGCAGCCATAAACATACGGTTTGCATCTAATTTGTTGTCTACCATTACAATTAGAGGAGCACCTGCATTAATAATCAAGCTTGCTAACATAGAACCAGCTGTTCTCCATGTAGATAATGAAGTACGTTCTTCTGGTTTGTCTGTAATAACAGAAGCCATTGATCCATAAGGAATATTTACTGTACTATATAAAGTTCCCCAAACAATATACGTAACGAATGCCCATGCAAGGTAGAAACCATCACCCATTCCTGGAATCGTCACGAACATTAACACACCTGTAATAACAAGCGGGAATGACATTCTGAAAATCCAAGGTTTAAATTTACCGTGTTTGCTTGCTGGTCTAGTATCGATAAAACGTCCCCATGTTACGTCAGCAAATGCGTCCCACAGACGCGCGAACATGAATAATGCCCCTACGGTAGCTGCACTGATACCAAAAATATCAGTGTAGAATACCATTAGGTAAGAACTTACTAGGAAGAAGAAGAAATCGTTACCAAAGTCACCCATCAGGTAACCAATCTTATCTTTCAATCCAAAAGGTGGATGTGTAGTCGTACTTTTAACGTCTACAACTGCTTCCTTTTTTAATGGTTCACCCATTTTTTATTGCCTCCTAAAATAATTTTTTCTGTGATATGACTTTATTTAAAACCTATAAAAATTTAATGTAAGCATTTTCATGTGGATCAAAAAACAAATACATTCGATTTGTTTCTATAAAATGATAAACACAAAATCAGTGACTACTTTATCCCTATTGTTCAATACTTCACATTAAACTGTAAAAAAATAATGTTAATCACCATTTTAATCAAAACTATTTTGTTCATTTTTTCACAAAAAAGGTTATCAATAAAGTTTCAATTAATATACTAGTATACTAACATACTAATATAGGATGTACAACCTTTTTTGTGAATTAAATCACAAGTTTCTTGTGTTATCATTCTCTCCACTAATAACATACATACAAAATCTACAAGCTAAGCCATGATCACACTATAGCAAAGAAGTTAATGTATATTTCCTTTGCTTCCTAATATTATTCACTGACCAATAAGATAGCAACAGGTGAATAATACCAGTACTACGTTTCTAATTCATTGATTATTACATATCTTTGTTCATTAACTATTCAATACGCTGAAAATATATCGTTTTTTGTAAAAAACACCTCCTCTCCTCTTCCTAAACTCAAAAACAACGTAAATAATTACCACCTGTATGAACCTTAAGTTTCCAAAGTACCTATTATTTTTTTAAATCCTTCTAATATAAGCAAAATAAAAAAGTATCCCAAGCAGATACTTTTCTTATTGCACAAAGAAGTACGAATACAGATTACTCTCTTCTACAAATCGCTTCCAATGCTTCTTTGACTCGATAATATGTTGACAACCAATTGCATCAGCATTCTGTTTATCTTGATTTTCAATTAATAATATGATTTCTTCATTCTGTTTAATAGCTTCCTCAAAATGTGTATTCATTTCTAAAAGTAATCGCATGCGATTATAATATGCACATATTCGTAGCATTTCTTCCCTATTTCTTTTAAAAATTCTATGTATAAATAAAGAAGATAACTATAGATCTAGTTATCTTCTTTGACCACAATTAATAATAAGCTATTTATTTTTTCCTTCTAGCAGTTAATTCTGCGACCATCTCATCTGTACGTTTTTTGTTCAACGGATATAAGAATACTAGAATCAATAGAATAACTACATAAACGATTGCCGGCACTACTGTTCCAAGTGTATGGATACCATCAAGAGTGCTTTGTGATTGTACGGTGCTTGCAGCATTGTACCCGACTGCACTGATTGCGATACCCCCAATACCTCCAGCAATAGCTTGTCCAATTTTACGAGCAAATGAGTAGATAGAATATACTGTTCCGTCTTCGCGTAAACCAGTTAGTAATTCATGATAATCGATAACATCTGTTACGAATGCCCACACAACCATGTTGAAGAAGGCGAATCCAAACATACCAACTGTTGCAACTAAGACGAACTGCATACCAGTTAAATCTTTCATTAAGAACAATGCGAAATACATAATCGCTGCTAATATCATACCGACAGATGCAATTTCTTTCTTACCAAACTTAGCAACAAGCGGTTTTACAAGTGGCATTGCAAGGAATGAAGCCGCTGTTTGAGCAAATCCGAAAGCACTTAATGCAGCTGCACTTTGGAAATAGTCTTTGAACAGATAAACGTTCACTGTACCCATTAACATCGTATTCATCATAAATAATAGAGAAGCAACCAAAATCCAAAGCAATGGTTTGTTCTTCATTAGACCCTTAATAGTTGCCTTCATATTGCCTTTTTCTTTAGATGGCATTGGAGCTGCGATACGTTCAGTTGATAATTTATAGCATGAAATATAACAGCAAATGGAAAGAACACCAAAAATACAAGCAGCCATAAACATCCGATTCGCATCAAGTTGGTTATCTACCATGATGATTAATGGAGCACCTGCATTGATAATTAAACTTGCTAGCATTGCCCCGGCTGATCTCCATGTAGATAATGTAGTACGTTCAACCGGTTTGTCTGTAATAACAGAAGCCATAGATCCGTAAGGAATATTTACAGTACTGTATAATGTACCCCATACGATATACGTAACAAATGCCCAAGCTAGGTAGAAACCATCACTCATTCCTGGAATCTTCACAAACATTAATACACCAGAAATAACTAGCGGGAATGACATTCTTAAAATCCAAGGTTTAAACTTACCATGTTTACTTGCTGGTCGAGTATCAATAAAGCGTCCCCATGTAACGTCGGCAAAAGCATCCCAAATACGCGCGAACATGAATAGGGCCCCTACCGTAGCAGCACTAATATGAAAAATGTCCGTGTAGAATACCATTAAGTAGGAACTTACCAAAAGAAAGAAGAAGTCGTTTCCAAAGTCGCCCATCAAGTAACCAATTTTATCTCTCATTCCAAAAGGCCTATGTTTTGGCGCGTTCTGTTGAACATCTAGAACTTTTTCTTGTTTTAATGGCTCACCCATTTATTTCTCCTCCATCGCTTAAATATAATTAAATGTAATGGATTTTAACCGTTCTCCTACAATGTTAAATATTTCACAATCTATAACAAAAAATATGTTCAGTATTTCACATATTATATCAAAAAAATAGTATTGCTCATTGTTCCATGCATTTTATAAAGATATGATTCCATTCTACTATTTGCTCAACAATTCACAATAACTATTTTACGTCAAATCCATTAACATTTACACTAGTATACTAGCATACCTTTTTGAGCATCTGCAACCCTTTTTTATCTATTTGTTTCTAGGTAAAATATTCTACTTAGAATACACCAAATTACTATTTAAGTGGTTAATTTATGATCGTATACAAAAAGCACCCCCTCAAATACTCATTTCAGGGGGTGCTTACAGAGTGCCTATTATTTATAAGCTGTATTTACATGATACCTAATACGTGGAATACAACACCAACTACGAATAATCCGAGAATCATCACAATTGGTGATACTTTCTTCTTAAGAAGCCACATAGAAAGAAGTGTTAACAATAAGGCGGATAAGCCAGGAATTAAGCTATCTAAGTTATCTTGTAAAGTCGTTACTTTCACATCACTTAATGAAAGACCGGACGCTTGTTGTTCAAGGGCAGTTTTGATTCCTTCTGACCCGGCAGGAAGGTTTTCCCAATCAATATAGGCACCTTCATCAAGCTGAACGGAAGATACAATTGGCGTAAACGTGATTGATACCCAGCGGTTAACTAATGCACCAAGGATGAACATACCGAGTATCGAAGCGCCTTTGGTGATATCTTGAAGCAAGCCGCCAGATAAGTCCTCTGTGATTTTGGATCCAGCTTTGTAACCAAATTCCTGTGTATAGTAAGTGAACCCCATACGGATAAGATTCCATAAAACGAAATAAAGGATTGGTCCAAGGATATTCCCAGTCATAGCAAGAGAAGCCGCTAGCGCACCAAGGATTGGTTTAACCGTGAACCAGAAAACTGGATCCCCGATACCTGCTAGAGGTCCCATCATACCGACTTTAACCCCTTGAATAGCCGCATCGTCAACCGGTGCTCCATTTGCGCGTTCTTCTTCTAGAGCCAAGGTTACACCTAGGATAGGTGAAGCTACATATGGATGAGTATTAAAGAACTCCAAGTGACGTTGCAGGGCAGCAGAACGTTCTTCTTTTGTTTTATATAACTTTTTGATGGCAGGAATCATTGCATATGCCCAACCACCGTTTTGCATACGCTCATAGTTCCAAGAGCCTTGGATGAACGTTGAACGCCACCAAATAGAAATACGATCTCTTCTTGATAAAGTCAATTTTTCCATTTTCCTGTCCTCCTCCTTATCAATAATCATCAATAATGGCGCCTAATGGATCTCCCATATTGCCGTTTCCGCCATTACCTGAACCGCCTTGTTTAGAAAGAGCTAAATAGATGAGTGCAAGAGCTACACCGATAGCACCCAATCCAATAAGTGTGATTTCTGAAATAGTCGCTAATACGAAACCGATGGCAAAGAATGGCCATACTTCTTTTGTCGCCATCATGTTAATAACCATCGCATAACCTACGGCTACAACCATGCCGCCGCCGATTGCCAAACCGTCTGTTAACCACATTGGCATAGATTCAAGCAAGCCGCGAACCGGACCTGCACCAATGGCAACAATCAATCCAGCTGGGATTGCAATACGCAAACCTTGCATGCAGATTGCGGCAATATGCCAAAATTCAACTACTCGGATATTTCCTTCCTTAGCTGCAGCATCCATAAAGTGAACAAATGCTGTCGCAATTGTACGGCAAATGATTGTCAATAATAGACCTGCAACTGCGAGCGGTACAGCAATCGCGATTGCAGAAGAAATACCTGCTTGTCCTTGTCCGCTTAAAACTAAGATGATAGCAGATGCAACTGATGCCAGCGCAGCATCCGGTGCTACAGCAGCTCCAATGTTAGCCCATCCTAGAGCAATCATTTGAAGCGTACCGCCTAAGATAAGACAAGGTACGAGTTCTCCTGTAACTAAGCCGATTAGCGTACAAGCAATGATTGGCTGATGGAAGTGGAATTCATCTAAGATTCCTTCAACACCAGCTAAAAATGCTACGAAAAGGACTAATATTATTTGAATAATAGTCAATTCCATGATGATTCATCCTCCCTTTTTCTGATCCTCATGATTATTTTTGTTTATTTAGCTCTTCCTGAGCCTTCTTGATAATTTCATCCATATTGCCTTTTGAATCATTCGGAACTTTACGTACATCGAATTTCAAACCAAGTTCTTTTAGTTTCGCAAAAGCATCAATATCATCTTGGTTGAATGCCAGCACCTTGTTAGGTTGAACCTTACCAGGTGAGTGTGCCATAGAACCAACATTGATTGTCTCCAATGGGACGCCTCCTTCAACCGCTCTAAGTGCATCTTGAGGGTTTTCAAAAAGAAGCAGTGCACGTTGACCGCCGAAGTGTTGGTCATCTTTAGCAAGTTCAATCATTTTATGTACAGGTACAACATGTGCTTTTACACCTGGTGGTGCAGCTTGTTGGATTAATTTCTTACGAAGATCATCCTTGGATACTACATCAGATACAACGATGATACGTGTAGGCTGTGTCGTTTTGGTCCAAGCTGTCGCCACTTGTCCATGAAGCAAACGAGAATCAATACGTGCCAGCACATATTCAAATTTACCAGGGGCGCCTGCTGCAGTTACCTGCTGATTAGCCGGTGCAGCCGCTTCTTTAGGTTCTAACTCTTCAGGCCTTACCTTAACTCCTTCTTTAGCAGTCCCAAGAATATGAGCAGCAATTTCTTGTGCTGAGTTCATTGAAAAACGTGAAGCAAAAGCTTCAATCAGCATTGGCAAGTTCATGCCAGCAACGATTGCCCATTTATCCTTGTGATCTTCAAACAAGCTGTTGGCTTGATTAAACGGAGTACCACCCCAAAGATCGACTAAGAATAATACTTCATCTTGGTTATCGAAAGATGCGATTGCTTCTTTCATTTTGGCTTTTACATCATCTGGTCCTTCACTAGGCATCAATGTAACAGCTTTTACATTTTCTTGTGCTCCAAAGATCATCTCTCCAGATTGCAAGATACCGCTAGCAAATTCACCATGACTAGCAATGATAATCCCTACCATCCTTTTACCTCCTATTATTATTATTTCAATCAAACACGGTAAAACACGCTCCCTGTTTTACAGGATGTGTTTTACAACTGCCAAAAGCGTTTACATTATCGACTAGAAAACATTCATCATAAGCCGATAAAATGAAGTTGCAGATCAATAATCCCTTTCCTATCTCCACCTATACTTTTTACTCATGTCTGCTTGGCCAGTAACATGCAAAAAAATAATGTTGATTGTTTAGAATTATCTTTCAAAAACTTCATAGTGATTATATCATTCTGAATAATTGGGTATCAAGCATAATTTTTCTGAATGCCAGATACCTCAACTAGAGTAAATTTTCCCAATATTTTAAAGGTTTAGCTAACATTTAGTGCAGCATTTATGTATAATAGCAACTGCATAAACATCGTATATGAAATTTCAAGAAAACGCTATCATCATATAATTTATTCTATAATCTTCATTTTATTCATAAACAAAAAGACAAGCGGTTACTTGTCTTTTGAATGAAGTATTATGACCTTTTTAACATACTTCTCATGCTGCGTTTAACAACATCAAAGAAGCTTAACGATTGAACCATATGGTTCTCATCAACATATTCACGAATAGCCCGCAAAACTCTTTTCGCATCTTTAGAAGAAAACGTATATGTTCCATTGCGCTTCGTTTTAATAGCATATCGAGGAATCCATTTTCCCTTGAACATAATAGAAGCAATCACATAATCAACTTCTTCCCACGGAATTTGAATAAATTTCCGAGCATCACGTTCATTGTAGAATTCAAACCCTTTGTCTCCTATCATAATTTTACCGTATTCAGGAAGACCTGCGTGTGAGGTTGCACCAATAACTAAGTCAACTTTTGTATTGAGTGATTGAACCATTTTACATACTCCATTTCTCTCTTTTATACCCATCATTATACGCATACTTTGTCTTTAAGCCAAAATCTTTTTTAAAATTAGACAATATTAATTAAGCGATACCATCAAAATTGAGGATTATGTAAGGGTGCTGGAAAAACAGCTCATATTCCATCACTTGCCTTTAGGCAGTAGAAACTGGAATTGAAATAACAAGACCCGGATTCCTATTGAAAGAAACCGGGTCACTTTTTGATAGAAACCGGAAAGTATTTTTATGATCATGATAGGATTAAACCCTCTTCACAATCTCCGTGACACATTCAACATGCGATGTCTGAGGGAACATATCCACAGGCTGAATATATTTCGGTCGGTATTGCTTGCCCATATACTCAAGATCCTTTGCCAGTGTAGAAGGGTTGCAGCTTACGTAAACAATCCGCTTTGGCGCTGTCTTAAGGATTGTATCCATCAATTTCTTATCGAGGCCGCTTCTTGGCGGGTCGACGACAACAATATCAGGACGGAAGCCTTCCTTCATCCATTTTGGCATGATGTCTTCTGCCTTGCCGACCTCATAGCGGACATTGTCCATATTATGGCGTTCAGCATTTTGGATGGCATCTTCAATCGATTCAGGTATGACGTCCATGCCGCGGATTTCTTTACAGCTGTCCGCAAGCCAGAGACCAATTGTTCCAACACCGCAGTATGCATCGACGACTTTTTCATAGCCTTTCAGCTTGGCCGCTTTTTTCACCTCATCATAGAGCTTGACCGTTTGGACCGGATTCAGCTGGAAGAAGGTGCGGGCTGAGAGCTCATAGCTTAAATCTCCAAGCTTCTCCTCAATCGCTTCTTCCCCCCAGAGATGAATCGTCTTCTCTCCGAAGACAAGCGGAGTATTTTCCTTATTGACGTTCTGAACGATGGAGACCACTTCCGGAAGGCGCTTGTTAATCTCTTCAATGATTTCGCGCTTTTTCGGAAGCTTTTCGGAGATCGTGATGACGACGACTTGAACCTGGTCGGAGGCAAAGCCGACGCGGGTTACGACGGTTTTGACGATACCGCTTTTTTTCTTCGTATCATAAGCCGGGATTCCGAGCTCCTTCAGAATGCCAAGCACGGTCCTAGTGACCTTGTTCGTCGCCTCATGCTGGACCATACAGTTTTCAATATCGATCAAGTTATGGCTGTTCGCTGCATAGAGACCTGCAATCAGCTCTTGTTTGTCGTTCGTTCCGACCTGGAATTGGTTTTTATTGCGATAGTTCCATGGGTTGTTCATGCCAATCGTCGGGCGGATGTCCACATTGCTCGCATTGAAACGGCTGTGGCGTTCGAGCGATTGAATGACGATATCACGCTTTTCACGCAGCTGCTGGCCATATTCTAGATGCTGCAGCTGGCATCCTCCGCATACATCATAGACCGGGCATGGCGGCTTGACGCGATGCGGTGACGCTTTCTTGATTTTCTTTACGAAGCCTTCCGAATACTTCGGATGGGTGTTCGTAATCTTAACCTCAACGACTTCCTCGGGCAGGGCGCCGGGCACGAAAACGACCTGTCGTTTATAGTAGCCTACTCCCTCCCCATTAATGCCGAGGCGTTTTATTGTCAGCAATATTTCT